>Ga0209386_1000071_pt1 | contig 53366 bp, 50 predicted proteins | sample NGEPertwo_FD_184510 | JGI IMG/M metagenome (GOLD analysis project Ga0209386, IMG submission 184510) | Arctic peat soil microbial communities from the Barrow Environmental Observatory site, Barrow, Alaska, USA - NGEE Permafrost154B-two... | ecosystem: Environmental > Terrestrial > Soil > Wetlands...
GGCACACGACCACACAACGTGTTGATGACCAGAGCTAAAATATGTTGTCCGGGGGAAACTTTCCATTGTTTCGGATCCCAAGTCACAGCGTGGTTAATGTACTCGACCAGTTTAATTTCGTTGCATAAAGAAAGTATGAGTCCCGTTGCTCCGGAACGAAATGTTTTAATAAGTGGTGCTTCTGCCATCTGAAATACCCCCAGCCAAATAATTGCTGAGTTTAGATTACCAGATCGGTCGAGCAAAGTCCAGCATTATCGTTTTTAAACAGTTTCATAAATAATATTTTCCATTTTCTTCATGCTTAAAATGGGATTAATAATATGTTTTGACGTCTTTATGATATGCAAGCAAAACACCAATACTCTTGACGGCATGTTTTGATTATATCAATAATCCAGCCCTTTTGGATCGCAGCTATATAGCTTGATCAAAATCAACATCATGTTATTTCATGAGCTACAAAATCATCGAGCTGACTCATATAACATTGCGGAATCTGCAAGTACTTACGAGGATCAAGTTGAAATACATAGTCATTTTCAATATGATTCGATTCGTTTAGGAATTTTCCTAAGGCTGGATATTTCCTTCTTAGTTTCGTCAATAATTTTTTACGCTCAAACAACAATCTTGCTATCAGCATCTTTTCATACGGTTCAGAGGTTTTATAGCATTGTAATAATTTCGGATCTTCAAGATTATCAATATAATCGCTATATGTAAAACCTCCTATATACTCAGCGATATCACTGCAACCAGAATCAATCACGGGCTGTTCCAATTTTTGGCCATCAGTATATGTAGGGGTATCTCGGCCATGAATAATATTGGATAGTACATGATATGTCGAAGAATTATCATAGTCTTGGTATGTCAGTTCAATGTACTTACGCAAATTCACAATACGAGTAACGTCTGTTTCATTATTATCTTTAGCAATACCGAATGTTAACTCGACAACATTTTTTAAATCATCTGCAATAATTTCTCTCTCCGAAACAACGCCATCTCCGTTTTCTATGAACATTACGTAAACATTAGTTGTTAGCCCATAACGCCTAAAGAAATCCCCTTTAACAAAGTCGATTAAAGGCTGAGTATCATGGGTAAGCATGAGCACAGTCTTGTCTTTTAAGCTGTCTTTCTGATTATCAAATAACCTCCGGATTATCGCAAATTTTTTATTTTCATCAAATGCTGATATTGGATCGTCAAGTACGATTAAATCTGCGTTATCACTAATTGCTTGAAACATGAACATTACAAGCGAAAAGGCATTTCTTTCACCCCAGCTCAAATGATTTGCTGGATTTGACACAGTATGCGTAGCAACACCAACAGGAATCAAGTAAGTCTTAGCCTTTCCATTTCCATCAGGTTCTATATGAAACTCATACGGAAATCCTGCCAAAGAAAGGAACTGGTTGATGTCGTCTTTTCTGCCATCAATAAGTTTACCTAACTTAACATCATATTTTTTGAATAGCCCTTTTAGATTTTGCGCTTGTTCTTGCAACTTTTCAATTTTATCGTTAATTTCAGAAACCATAGTCTTCATAAATTCTGTACAATAAAATCTTTTAAGCAGGCCCTCTTCAATATGCATTTCATTAAGTCGCTGTTCAATATTATCTATTTGTTCTCTCGTCACATTCATTGGTTTAAAACCAAGGATAGTATTAATTTGTGTATTTAGATAATCTGTTTCAACCGCTAACTGAGTGATTTCTGTAGTTAATGCATTTGCTTTACTACTATCGCCCATATAACGTTCCAATGTCTGAAGTTCTTCTGCTTCAATGCAATTATTTTCAACCGCTTTCTTTAGGTACTCCAAAACGGCAGAGGCCGTACTAATAGCTGAGTTCTTAAATACTGTTCCAATCACTGAATTCTGCGCGTTTATTTTAGGCATTTCCATTCCTGAAACACAAAATGGGCAAGCATCTCCATGCATATGATCTATTCCATCACGTCTCCATTTCGCCCATCCCGTTACCTTTGAAAAATCTTCTTGACCATAATAACTTTGATATGGTTTAAGTTCTTCATGTTTTTCAAATCCATATCCATTCCCTTTTAAAAATTCCCCCATTCCGCCCGATTTTGCTACTTTTCCATTATTAAATTTCACCGAGGAGAACAGTTGCGGAAGAAGTAGCCGTACCTGTTCTAGTTCTGGTGACTGTTGGAACGCACCCTGCAATTCTTTAAGCATCTCTTCAGTCTCAGTTTCTAATTGTTCACATTCTGGTGATTGGAGAAAAACCTTGAATGAATTGTCAAAGAATCCATCGCCACGGAATAAGTATTTGTTAGCATATTTCTCGTCAAACACCCGTATTTTTGTAAAAGGCATGTCCAGAACATCCGGGCACTGATCAGGCTGATCCTTGTCTGCACCATATGGCAACAATACATCAAACATTGCCCTATCATTATCTGCTTTTGCACGAATAGCCATGCTAATTGTACTTTTTCCTGTTCCGTTAATTCCATATTTAATGTTCAGGCAGTTATTTTTAATCTTAATGTCTGCATTACGAATACAATTACAGTTCCGTATTTTAATCATATTGCAAGCCGTTTCATCCATAACATCCTCCATCATTAGTTACAGTCCAAGATTTTGTGTGATTTTCAGTTTTTGAAATTTGGTTTCGCATTATTGCAATTGCACGACTTTCCATTTATTTGCCATATTGTCTATTTTTCTATAAAACAACTTCACCAACATCAATAAGAAGATATCCTTACTTCTTCTGCTTACATGCATCTTTTAAAGAATATTTACGTCCCATAAATATGTGTTATTCATCTTCCGAATCCTCTAATAGGATTTCAAGATGGCTGCGGAACTTCGATTCAAATATTCTACCATCCTTTACATTATCGGCAAAAGTATTATAATCTACCGGACTTAAGAACGTAAAATAATACCTCTCTGGTTTCCCGTGTTTTTCAAGTTCTGCATTCAATAGTTCAAAATGCCTTTTCGCTGCCCTATTTTTCGCCCTATTTTCGAGGTTATCATCATTGTCTGACTTAATTTCGACGACAATAATACTATCGTCTTTTTTGATAAAAAAGTCTGGATTAAAAGCTTTAAACTTGCTTCCCTTATTCTTTTGATAATCGATACTGTAAAACCCTTTATCTCTTGATTTAATCCATGCATCAATATGTTGTGCAAAGTCGTTGCTGGTCATAAGCTCTACAAATCTCTTCTCTGGTTCAAGGGTAGCAAAGACTACATTAACCGGTGTTTTAAAATTATACCTGTTAATTTCGTTATCTTGGCGCTTTTTTAATTCTTGACGCACTGCGTTAAATATTACCAGTTCATCCTCTTCGATCTCACTTTTATAATTATCAGAGAAAAATAACGAAACATCTCTAATAAGAGTCCCATATCTTGACATTTCTGCTCTCATATTTATCGTATTAAATGGTATCAGAACATCTACCGCCTTTTCCAATACAGGAGTAGACGGCTTTCTTCTAAGTAATCCATTAAAACGGCCATATATTTTATCTGCATTTTCTAAGGTAAGAAACGAACCATCCTCCCCTATATCTCTCATTGATTTCTCAATGAATGTTCTAATGTCTTGAATAGATGGCAGCTTCTCCTGCTCGTATTCACCACTGGGGAAGATCAACTTTGCTTCCAATGCACGACCTTTAAAACTCTCAATAATTTTATTGATGACTTCGTCAATAGAAATCAATTCTTTTTTAATAATTGTCGATTTTAAATGAAGATGTCCTTTTATGTCTTCATAAATTGTTTTCTTGGGTTCCTTTCCGCTTTGAGAGACCAGTTTAATACCATTTATTAGGTTAAATACTTCTTGAGTCTTTGAATCTTTTTTTTCAATGGTACGCTCTTTCTTTGTGTAATTAATTGTATATACTTCAAAGTTATATTTATTTTTTTCAGTTGAGTTTACAATTTTACTGGAGACTGTCATTTCTTTCTCCAACACTTCATCCACCAAAGACTGTATACTTTTACTCCAGCTAGCATGATTAAAAACCCTAACCTTTGGTTGGCCACTTGTGTTTTCTGGTATTCTAAGGCCTCTACCTAATACTTGCGCTATTAGCAACTTTGAATTAAAAGCCCTGTCTTCCCAAGGAACTATTTGAAAAACATTCTTTACATCCCAACCTTCGGTTAACATAGATACAGAAACTACCCACTCTGCTGGATTGCTCTTATCATCAACCGTTTTTAAGGCAATAACATTCTTTTTATGTTTAGGTGCCGACGTTACGACAAGAACTTTATCTTCAAATTCATCTCGTCGTATACCTTCCTTTTTTTCGATAAAATCTAAAAAATCTTCATATAGGTATCCTGCTGACTTTATATCCTTTGTAACCATTATTGTTAAAGGCTTAATATCACCATATTTCTTTTGAAATTCTTTATGATTATCATATATTTTTTGAAACTTTTCATATGGATCTCCACTTTCGTCTTCTGCCACATATTCGACCAGTTTTACAAAACTTCTTTCCATAGCTTCCCTAAGAGAAAAACGATATATGACATCAGGGAAATACTCATTTTCTATATAGGCTGTTCCAGTAAAGCCAAGTAAATATTTGAATTGGAAATCTTCACTCATCAAAAAAGTTTTCCACTTTCGAATATCGTTCTCTCCACTGGAATTATATACATGATGCACTTCATCACTTAAAACTAATGTTTTTTCTCCACGCCCTTTAAGACTGTCTATTATGGATGAGCCTGTCCCGTCGTAAACAGCGTGAATATTCTCTACACAAATATCTCCATCTTTTATGGTGCTGTTGGCATCTATTATTCTAGGATTTTTGAAAAACGTCGTTTCAGGTATACTTGCTTTTAATCTTGCATCACTAGTTTTTTCTTTAAATTTTCCCATTAAACCAGACTCAATTGTTAGAGACGGGCACAAAACCAAAACCTTTGTTATCAGACCCAGGGACAACATGATTTGTGCTATGCCATAAATAACATAGCTTTTACCCGTAGCGGTTGCCAGATCAATAACACCCGAAAGTTTACCTTTTAATGGGATATGTTGAATGAAATCATACTCTGTACGATAAAGTCTTTGTAAATCCTGATTATTCTTATAATTTTCTCTTGCCAACTGATCAATATTCGAATATTCGCCCGAGGCCAAGTATATAATTGCTGTCTTTATGGCCTCTTTCTGGTAATCGCGATTTCCGCAAAGAATATCCAGATAATCTTCCCATTCATATAGATTTAGCTTTTTTAAATCATAACTACTTCTAACCTTAAGAGTAAGATCTGAAGCATTGCTTCTAATAACGCCTTCCATCTACTCCACCCCCACAGAAAACTCTTCTTTAAACTCATTCCCATATATGTCGATATATATTGCAAAAACCTTCTTGCCCGGATTTTTTACAGGAACATTGATAATGTTGGCATTTTTCAGTTCTTTTCTAACATCATCAGAAATATCTTTATGTGTTGTTGCCTTTTTTTTACTTATGGATATTAAATCTTTAGCAAAATAATAATCCTTCATGATAAAATCTCTACTATAATCGTTGTCGATGAGCACCATGGACAAACTCTCAAAGTTTTTTATTTCTTTTCCCATCTCATCCATACTATAGTCAGACATAAATTTTTTCATAGTTATATAGTAATTCCCATCAATATCGGTCAATGTTGTTTCAACCTCTGGTTGTCTAATAAAATGAAACCCTACCGCCTCATCTAAATCGTTAACCTGACCCTGGCTCTGAGGTTGTCTGATTTTTTTAAAATTTTGATTATGTAATTCTTTGATTACTTGATAAGGTATCTTCAAAAAATAATACCTTATACTTTCAATTTCATAATAATCATTTACGAAAGCCACACTATTGGCAGGCGCAACAATATAAAAGCGGTTTTTAATCCGCTCGCCTATGTTTGTATGAAGATCATGTAGATATTCTGAATCAACATCTGCATTACGCATCTTTTCATCCCAATAAGGATAAATTTTAACGAAATAGCCCCTTTTTTCTCCATCTATTGATACACCATTGATATTGTCTTTATCTATATCCTCAATGTCAAATAGATTTTTCACAAAAGACTTATATTTATCTTCCTTTAAGGAAAATACCTTTCCTAAGTCATATAAACCTGCAGTTACTACAGAAAATGCTTTTGCATTTTGTTTATATTCTTTCTTAGGGTTGACCACATCCTTGCTCTTTGATATTTCCAGCAATCTTTTTTGTATAGTGTACATTGATAATTTTCCAATGTCACACCCGATCCATCTGCGGTTTAATTTTTCAGCTACAGCTAATGTTGTTCCCGACCCAGCAAAACAGTCCATTACTAGATCGCCCTCTTGTGTACAGCTTTCAATAACTCGTTTTAGCAATTCTTCAGCATTTTCTGTTGGATAGTTATTCGAAAATGCATACCCCTTGATGTCTGTCCAGTTATTGTCAATGGGAATAGCGTCTGTTTGTAAATACTCCGGGCGAGCATCAATTTTTTTGCCCTCTAAATCATAATAGGGAATATTTGGGTTTAAACGCAGCCTTCCTTCCTTTTCAAGCACGTCAATCTTCTTTTGAGTATATGTAAAATGCCTTCCTCGCCTCGGTAAATATAGCTTTCCAAAAAAGACTCGCTCAGGAGGATTCCTTAAACCAGGTGACGTTAAATCATCCCAAATTGGTTCTTTTTCTATACCACAGAAATTGCATTTCCGAGGCATTTCGGGATTATTAAAATAGAAATTGGCCGATTTTGAGTAGAAGAAAATTGTTTCCGTGCTAACATTAAATCTTGTAAGGTTTCGCAGAGACCGTTTTACCCTATTAATAACAATTTCGTTTCTAATATTATTCTTGCCGAAGACTTCATCCATAATAATTTTAATGTAATGACCAAAATGATAGTCCAAACGAACAAAGATTACTCCATCATCAGCCATTACTTCTCGCAATAATATTAGTCTCCGCCGGAGAAACTCTACAAGATCTGCACCTTTTCGCTTAGCGCTATATGCACTTTGACCTTTGTTACCATCATAATTATCTCCCGTACCAAACGGGGGATCTATATACACAAGTTTTATTTTCCCTTTGATATTTTTTGCAATAATCGGATCTTTATCATAATATATGGTTTTTAATACTTGAAGATTATCTCCAAATATCAATAGATTTTTCCAATCTTCATTTATTGAAGGATGTTCATCTCCATTGTAGGTTTTTTCAATTTGTAAAGGTACGTTAGCAATTTCATCGGTATCTGATAATATATCTTCTTTACGCATTTTTCCTGCATAAGCAAGTTCATATTCCTTTTGGGTAGTAGGAAATAAAGCGTATTTGTATTCAGCAGGTATACTCTGACCATCCTTTAAACACTTAATTATATAATCAATATCATATTGGTTTAGCATGATAAACTCCTCCATGAATTAGTTTGTAACTGCTTCCTAGTTCTTTAATAGCTATTCATCGGGCGTTAAGTCCATAATGTCAGCAGAAGTGCAATCCAAGCATGTACATATAAAAATAACAAATGCACAAAAAATATTTAGAAAGTATTATTTGACTTAATTTTCTTGTCGTTTAATTTCTCCTTTTTCAGCACAAATTCTGCTTTACCAACCTAATAAGTGTCTCGGAACACCTTGGTAATAATGGTTGATTCAGCAGAATGTACCTTTTTAATTTATTACTCTCATATAAATCCTTACTCTTTTTTATATATTCCACACGCTCCACATTCTTCCTTCATTTTCTGCAAAAATAACTATTAAATACAAAAACAGAGCGTTTATATTGAAACGCTCTAGCCGTACTGCACATACGCCTTTTATTCCTTGTCCGTCTTTTTCAGCATTAATTCTTGATATACATCTAAAGCTCTGTCCAGTTCCTGACTCGCCCTGATAACTTCCGGATCAGTATAAGCTTTACCCTCTTTGATCCTGACTAAATCTGCACGTAACTTTTCAATTTTTATTACTATTTCAGACCCAGCCGTTCTGAAAGCCCCATCCCCAGTCAGTTTACTTAACAGAATCTTACGATCCATTTTGTATTCACTACCCACAAAACCCAGCCGAATCAGCCATACCCTTAGAGAGTATTTATCATTGCCGGTTACCTTTTGTTTTGTGGAGGAGAACTTCTGCAATTTGGCCTGCTCATTTATCTTCTGGCAAAGTGTGATAAATGCGATAACCTCATCACAATCAAGGGTGTCTGGTAAAAATCCAAAGCTGACGGTCTGATTTACTATATCAAAAGTTAAATCTCCTGTGCCCTCAATTTTACCGGTTTCTCTCGCATTGTTTATAACACCAGTAAAATCCTCTGTAGTATCTATGGGTACGTCATTGACTGCAAAAACAAAGTCGGCAGTGAGTATATCATCCTGCCGACCGAGTGATTTTTTTAATAAATTTTGTTTACTCCAAATTAGATTGACCACATTACGAAGGCTAGCCCCGTTATGACCATCCATTGAGAAAGTTACCTTACTATCACCCTTTGCTAAAACTCTGGCGTTTTTTAAGGCATCCAGCACTTTTCGCAAGAGTTCAAGTTCTATTGTTGCCAATTCCGGTGTCGTTACTAAACAGTTTCGGTCAATCGTCCAGCTACCTACTTGATAACTGAAACTTGATGGTCCGGCATACTTGACCTGTTCACCGAGAGCCTCAGCAATAATCGCTGCTACCTGCTTTCGTCCAAGTCCAGTAACCCCGAATGAGTAAATGAAGGTGTCTTTTTTCATGGCTTGTACCTACCTTTCCTTTTTGGTAGTGTACATTAACGCTCCGTACGGTCGGGAAGTCAAGCTGTTATTGTGTTTTTAATATTTCACATGATGCTTCTTGGTCATTCAAATTGATTAAACGTCATTACTACCACCTATTATGCATTTTGGAAACATACCAGAATATTATTCTCCCACTTGGTTTGTTACCCCAAACACAGTATTTACATTTATTCATAACCATGGTACTACTCATTGGCTAAACACTTATGCTATAATCAACTCATGAATTTTCGTCGTTTGAGTGGTTTTGCTCTTCCAACTGTACTAATAGCATCTATGGTGATGCTAACTGTGCTATTAGCTGCTATCACCTCTACGGCTGCAATACGTGTGGCGTTGGTATCTCAATATTACAATCGACTTGCTCAAACTGCTGGCGATGCTGGTTCGGCCTATGCGAAAGCTTGTCTTACGGCTAATAATGGTGTACCAAGTTGGAGTGACTCTAAACCATTAAAACCAGATACTAATTGTGCTGGTGATCCGCTAACTGATCCGCTAACGGGTTTACCAAGTTGTCCGGTCAGTCCAGCTACTGCTACTTGTCATGCAGTCCTATTAGATAGTAATAGTAATATTTTTACCACATTTACAGTCGGTCTACCACAATTAGATTCTAACGGTTTAGCGGTTAATGTCGCGTCAGTTGGTTTAGCAAAGTTAATACGTTCATCCGATCTTGCCAATGGTGTTATTACTGCTTGGCGTCAATATTCTCAAAATAGTAATTTTACTATACAAATTATTAGCTTGTAGTTGGTAACGCCTACGCTTCCTGGATTCAATGGCCAAGTGTCACAACTCATGGAGCTCTATTCCCCGACCCATTTCCTGGGACTACTGGCCTTCCTAATTCAAATAGTTGGACTAGCACTAATGGTAATTGGGCAACTCCTTAGTAGCACCACTGACGGTGGAGTGCGTGCCTTTCGTCGTGGTGGCACTTGGTACGGTGGCGGCTATGCCGGGGTTCTGTCCCTGAATTTGGGCACTTTGCTCAGTGTTACGAGCCCGCTTCTCGGTTTCCGTGTCTCTCGGTGACATAGACCTTAGCTCTCGTGTTTTATTTAATTGTCTGATTAAATTGGCTAGTAACGTCAATAAAATTATTAAAGGATTCAAATGAGCAATAAAAATCGTCAATCTTGGTAATTGCTTATAATTCTGGTTTTACAGTCTACCAACTAGCTAAACAATTTGGTTGTCATAGGACTACAGTTAGTCAGCATCTAAAATCCCAGGGTATTAAAATGAGGAATCGTCCATTGTCTGAGAATCAAATAGACGAGGTTGTTAGGCTTTATGGATCAGGACTGTCATGTGCTAAGGTTGGGAAGATTATTAGGGTGGATGAGGAGACGATTCATAGAAGGCTACGAGAGCGTGGTGTTGTTTTGAGGGGAGTTCATGAATCGGTGAGATGATGATAATTAATTATGGCTTTGATTGGATGTTACTAGTTCTCATAACTTAAGAAACACATTTATTACATCTATTCAAAGTTTCGCATGGCGACAAAATGAAATATAAGGTAATAATTTATATAACTGGCAAATTGTAATACGTTGTCATTCTTGCCCACCTTATCTTACTTAGTAACCTCAATGTTCGCTCACGGTCACTTAAACTTTATGCCAACTTTATTTTTTTGTGTAAAAAATAGTCAAAGGGTCAAATAGCCAAAGCAGTCAATCAATTTTTCAGACAGCGCACCGAAAACCCGATGGCCTTGTCCAAATCACCCCGGTACACAGTAGCGTTGGACGACTCCAACAATCGCACCGAACGCCCCGAAGCATAATAGAGCTGGGAGCTAGACCACAAGTAAGCATTCGATGACAGACTATAGAAAAACCCATCGGCGGCGCGTTCGCCGGCAAACGGTATATTCAACCCAGAGGTGCCACTAGGTTTAAGTTTAGTACCCTGGTCAGTGCCTCGCCAGTTAAGATTAATGTCGGCTTGTGCCTGGGACATACCAAGTTGCATTTCTAGTATTTTCCACTCATTGTCGGATGGGATATGTGAGCCAGTTGGACAGATGCCTTGAGCACCCTGCGTAGTGACGTATTGCATAGCTTCGTCCCATTGATAAAGGCCACCGTAGGTTGTGCAGTTTGATTCAGTGTCGGCGTAACAGTATTTTTCTAGGATGGCGTTGTTAGTCTGGTTGGTGCCACCAGTTATTGTACCACCATTTATTCTGGTACCGACATTTAGATTGGCTTTGGCCCAGACTTGAGTGCCGATAGCTAGCCAATTGGCACCTAAAGTAAAGTTAGCCGTACATGACTTATTGGCATCCATGGTGATGGTATGACTAGCTACTCCGCTACAGCCAGTGCTGCCAGACCAACTGCTGAATACGTAAAGAGCGTTTGGGGTGGCTGTGATTGTGGGTGTGGAACCTGCATTGTACGTACCGCCAGCGTTAACTGTACCATTAGTGCCAGCGATGGTGGTTAGAGTGTATTGAGTAATAGGGCGACTATAGTTTGCACTCCCTGCACCACTCCAAGACCCATTTGCATTAGTATTAGTACACTTAGCCTGGACAGCTACGGTGTACATATGAGATTCTATTGCTGTAGTAAAGCCAATAGATAAAGCAGCAGGATCATCTGGTGTTTTCCAACCAGCGGTTTGGCTGACACTGTCTATGAGATAGTTATATTGGTAATTAACCACCGTACCGCTGGCACACCCAGTCGAAGCCCCCCAACTCCAGGTTGTAGTAGGCCCAACCGTGTTGGCAGTAACCCCTGGAACTGTAGGTATGGCGGTAATAGGGTTTACATAGGCATTACTTACGGCTCCAACGGCGGCGCTACTAGCTGAAGTTGATGAACCGTCAGGGTAACAACGAGCTTGGGATTGGTATTCGTATTTAACGCCCTGGTTAGCAACCTGGGTAGCTGTATTGTTAGTAGACCAGGCTGTATAACCTGACCAAGAGCCATCGTTAGTACGATTTCTAGTGCCATATTGGGTAACTGCACCTGCTGGGCATGTTGCTGATATGGTAGCTAAGACATTAGAACCATTCAATGTGACGGTTGTAGTTGGAGCAGCTGGTGTAGCGAGGGTTGGGATAGTATGGCGACTTACCAATGATATGGTATTGCCGGTACTTTCTTCTCGGTATTTGAGGGTGTATTCCAGACAGGCTGCAGTTTGGCCCGATGTGGTTAGGCATGAATCACTACTATCGCCTACATAGGCAAAGACGTCACTAGCTAGGATTGTAATGGATGGATTGCAACTTACGGTTGCTGGAGCAGCAAAGGAGTTAGTACCACGGGTACTGCTTGGCGTAGTTAAGTTGGTTGGGTCTACGCCTACCAGCGTGTTAGCTACGACTGTACTGGCTGATTGAGACATAGCTGTACAACTTGGGTATTCGCCATGTTGGGAGTAGTACTTTTCTAATGCTTCAGCAATGATTGTTATTTTGGAAGAACGCTGAGAATCGCGGGTGGATGATTGGATGTTGGCGAAGGATACTATGCCAACTGTGGAGAGGATGCCGATGATGGTTATTACGACGAGGAGTTCTATTATTGTGAAAGCGCTTTTGGTTGTTTTATTCATGGAATTTATTGTAGCAGAATTGAGGAATAATTTATATGCATTTATTTAGTTTGTGTAGTAGTTGGATGATTAATTAAATATAATTGTGCTTCAGTATCAACGACACCCTCAGTATTATTTAGTTCTTTGTATTGCTGCCTAGCTTGTTCGAATAATGTTTTGGCTTTGGCGGTGTCGTTGGCTAGTTCCGCTTTTAGTGCCTGTTCTTTTAAGCTGTCAGCGGTGGCTTTTGTGGTGATACTTGTTTGCTGTGTGTTATTACTACCATTTACTGATCTTATTATAAGAATCACGCCAATTGAGATAGCTATAATTAATATTATTGTGATAGCTATGTAGATTAGTCTTTTTTTGTTCTTAAACATGATTCTCTCCTTAAGTGATTATATTGAGTTTATTATTGCATAAAGCAGTAATAACGGTAGCTACAAACGAGAAAACAACCGGAATGAAACCGCTTGTGATTCTTTCATGGGGTTAATTGTAGCAGAGTTTTATGGAACAATACAATAAGTCTGTCTATTATATCTATTTAAGCTGGTATCTTTTGCTCATAATAATAGTTTTAAGCGTATGACTACATATTATATTTGCGGTACTATCCGGAAAAGTGGGAGCTTGACAATATGAGCGTCCTAATTTCAGCCCACGATCCTATTTACTTCCCCGTACCAGGATGCTCAATCAAATATAATTGTGCTTCAGTATTAACCACGTTATTAGTATCGCCTAGGTCTTTGTATTGTTGTTGTGCTTGTTGGAATAAAGTTTTAGCTTTAGTAGTGTCGTTATTTTTAAGTGCTGCTATAGCTTGTGCCTTAATGCTATCAGCTTGGGATTTTTGAGAAAGAGTTGTAGTTTGGGTTATCTTCTTTGAGCTATTGACTGCTTTTATTACAAGAACTGTCCCGGTTGCAATGATAACAACTAATAACACTGCGATGATTATGTAGATGAGTTTCTTTTTGTCTTTTAGTATATTCTTTATCATATTGTCTCCTATTGGTTATTATTAAGGCAATGGGATTACGGCGACAGGAATCAAGCTATTGACAGTTGAGTTGTTGCCAAGTTGGCCGTTACCGTTCCACCCCCAACAGTAGGCTTGATTATCGGAGGCGATGGCACAGGTTGCAGGGCCAGCCGAAATAGATGTGATCATTTTACCGCTTAGTGCCCCAGTATTAATAACAGTTACAGGTATGAAACTATTAGTAGTTGAATTGTTACCAAGTCCACCATAATAATTATATCCCCAACAGTAAGCACCGCTGTCGAAAGTAATGACACAAGTAGTATAATGGTCAGCTACAACAGATTTAATCGTCTTGCCATTTAGAACGCCAGCAGCATAAACAGCAACAGGTATGGAGCTCTGGCTATCCGAGTTATTGCCGAGCGAACCAGCATAGTTCAGCCCCCAGCAATAGACTTGGTTATCAGAGGCTATAGCGCAAATATGAGCAGCGCCGGCTGTGATAGCTTTTATGGTCTTGCCGCTCAGGACGCCGGCAGTATAAACAGCGACGGGCACTAAATCAGTATTAGTATGGTTATCACCGGATTGACCAAAAGAGCCATCGCCCCAGCAATAAGCTTGATTATCGGAAGCAATAGCGCAAGTATTAGATCCAGCTGTGATAGCTTTTATGGTCTTGCCGCTCAGGACGCCAGTAGTATTAACGGCGACAGGAACCATACTCTGGTTAGTTGAATTGTTGCCAAGTTGGCCAGAACTATTAAGCCCCCAACAGTAGACTTGGTCGTCAGAGGCAATAACACAGGTATGATTAGTGCCGACTGAAATTGATTTAACCGTCTTACCATTTAGGACACCATTAGTATAAACAGCAACAGGTATAGAACTATTAGTAGTTGAGTTATTACCAAGTTCGCCGTCGCCATTATAGCCCCAACAATAAGCTTGATCATCAGAAGCAATGGCACAAGTAACCATATTACCGACTGAAATCTGCTTTATTGTCTTGCCACTCAGGACACCGGCGGTATAAACAGCAACAGGTATAGAACTATTAGTAGTTGAGTTATTACCAAGTTCGCCCTCGCCATTATGACCCCAACAATAGGCTTGGTTATCGGAGGCAACGGCACAGGTGCGAATACTATCACCCGTAATCTGAGTCCACGTCCTTACACGATAATAATTTGCTGACCCTGATTCGCTCCAAGTGCTAGTTGCATTAGTGTTATAACACTGGGCTTGGGCAGCCACTGTATATGTTTGCCCTCCAGTTGAAGTTGTAAAAGCAACCGAAAGATTAGTCCCATTTGCTACCCAACCAGAATCATAGCCTGATGGCGTAATAGTGTAACGGTATTGGTAACGAGCTGTATTGCCAGGACAAGATGCCGCACCCCACGACCAAGTTGTTGTGGCACCCACTGTTGCAGCCGTAACGGTCGGAGCTACTGGTGCGTCAATGGTTGTAGTAGCTGTAGCTGTGGTTGACCAGTTGCTGGTTCCGTTGGCGTCAGTTGCTTGTACTCGATAATAATATGGAGTTCCTTGAGCTAAGCCACTTGATACAAATGTTGAGCCTGCTTGCGTAGCGATAGTTGTCGCACTCGTGAATGATGAATTGCTACCACGTTGTAGCGTATAGCTGGTTGCACCGGCAGATGCATTCCATGATACGTTAATCGAAGAACTGGATGCTGCTGTGGCGATTAGATTAGTTGGAATAGCAGTAGCTATAGAGATTGAACGAGAAGCACATGTACCTAGTTGAGCACCCTGGCTGCCAATGTTTTGGTCAATGTAATAATGAATGGTAGCGTTTTGTGAGCTAGAGGCATCAATACAGTAGACTACACCGTCACTACTACCACCAGTTAAGATGGTGTTTTTACTTGGTTTGAAAGTTGTTAGATTGGAGACTAAGGTTGGATATGAGTTATTGAATGTACGAGCACTTTCCATAGCACTAGCTACACCATTGAGGTCACTCTTTAGTTGAGCTGAAATGATTGAGTTTTGCCAGTTAGGATAACTAACGATGACAATGCTAGCTAGGATACCAATGACTGAGATGGCAACTATTAGCTCTACGAGGGTGAAGCCGGGTATTTTTCTTCTCATGAGTTTAATTGTAACACATATATCCATAAACATTATAATTAAACATTATAATTAATAGCAATATTTGCTCATTATGTTATGGACGCATACATATCTTTCTTCTTTATTACAATGAATGATTATTGTTAAGATTTACTCTTAGGAATGATTCAAAGAAGTTATTTGTCTTGTCATTAACTATGAATCTTTTTTCGATATTTGCTGGAATACTATTCACTTTATTTTGTTCGTTATATATTCCAATCATTATAAAATGATGGCATCGTATGGTGTACTTGAATGAAAAACTACCTGGAACGCATCCACTAGACCCAGGCAAGCGTAAGTATTATTTAATAATTTCAAGAGGGGCTATGATTAGTGCATGGATATCAACGAACTCATTATTAATGTTATTTGCACAATTATAGGCGGTCTAATAGGTAGCGACATTACGATGAAAGCCATTTTCTCTCAAGCCAGAAACAGAAAGTTGGCCCATTCTGGTAGCGAAAAGATCAAATCATTCGCAACCATTATGCGAGACAATCAAAGAAGCGTAGCCCTGTGAGGCAGCCGGTTCTGAGCTGTGTCCAGATAGCAATAGCGACCAAAACTACTAACGCTATTTGATGATTATCATGCCTAATAGCCCTCCCCAAAGCGATTAGTGACCCATTCGCGTCCTGGATTATTGAGTCTTTGAGGCTTCATGTCAGCCGCAACCAGTGGGCTAAACGATCGAGGAAACGCAGCCTTGCGAGATAACCTTTGGCATCATCAAATGGGAGGACTTCCTTAAAAGCGTTTAATACCTTCGTAGATTCATCGACGTTTTCGGGCAGGGCGATCTGAGAGGAAAAGCCCAAGCGTCGCCTCGGTAGCAGTAGTACGGTGACGGGTTTTGTGTCATCCACCCCTGCTTGAGCTGTCTCAGTAGTAAAGGCACGGTAGTCGTTCAACTGCAGAGTTTGGTTATTGACGGTGAGCGTCTGCGTATCGAGACGGTAAGCCAGCTGTCGGGGTGGTCGCGAGTAGGTGACCAGAATCGCAAGGGCAGCGGCTATAGTACAAAGCAATACAAACCACTCTTCCAACAAACCCAAGAGTATCGTCAGCCAGAGCATTACGACACAGAATCCAATGTACCACCACCAACGCTTATGCGGACCAGGTTCTGTCGCCGTCCAAGTGACAGGAAGAACATGCCTCGTGCTACTATTCTTTTCTGGTTCCGATTTTTTCATAGGCCCTTTCGCTTTGGCGTTAGTTGTTGTCGCAATTGTGGTTCTTTTCATCGCCGTCCTTTCATTTAAAATAAGCCGTTACCTTACGCCGAAGAAATTCTTAGTTTCCTGGATTGTTCCAATTGATGTTCTTCGTACTGTCATATGCTTCTAGTATAACAGGTTGATCATATTTGCTCTTACAGATTTTACTTGAATAATTGACATACAACGCCTCGTTGATGAAATTCATCTCACAGGGAAAGATAGTTTAGGGTCGTGGGCCTCTTCCTGCTAGATATCTTATGTGGTCTATGTTATTACCAATGCCTTGTGCGATTTCAGGGCTATCCAATGCCTGAATTGCAGAATCCCTCAGATTAGCAGGAATGGGGGCTCCTCCAAGGGAATTCAGAACATATCTTATCTCCTCATTTGAGGTAGTGGCAAGTCTGTTCGAAGAGTATCTATTAGCAATGGCACCTCGTCGTGCTATATCTTCTAGGTTTAATAAGTCACCAGTACCATTGACACGGTGACCTTCTTGAACGAATTGTATGTCGCCTGCTCCTATAAATGCAGGACGATTTTTTGATCCGCCAACAGTACTTGCTATTGTACGCATCATCTCGTCGCCGTGACGATCGTGTCTATCACCGTAAGTTGTAATCATATTATCCCATGCTGTTTGGAATTCAGCAAACTGTCCTCTTTCAAGTTGAGTATCCATCGCTGCTGCCTGTATTGACACATCTCTACCATTGATACCTCTGACATTTCCACCATTAGAAATTGTATTAAGCTCAGCATTTGTTACATTTGCTTGTCGTAGTTGTGCCCGACCAGATTCAACGTTCTCCATATCAAGCTTATTTGCTAACTGTGCTGCTTGTTGAGCAGTACGGGTACCCATTGTTCCTGTAACTCTAGATGAGTTTAAGAAAGCGTTACGCCCACTTGCCAATCTTGTTAGTGGGTTTCTTCCTCTGTAAACACCACCTGTGATCTGAGCTCTTTTAATCTGCTGGTTTCTATCCCATGCCGTTTTGTATGCTCCGAGCATTGATGTTTCTTTAACTTTACTGCCGATTCTTCCATTTGCCTTTGTACTAAGGCCAGCCAACTTCGTTCCTATACTACCAGCTGCACTCATAGAATTCTTTAATAAACTCGGTACCATAAACAACGGAACTATTGCGACGCCTATGGCGACTAATTGCATAACCTTATCTTCACCCGCACTAGCTTTGATAACAAAACCTGCTAGGCTACCAGCCCCAAATAATATAGAGATAATAGGAAAAACTAATAACAAATTAGCAAACATCTTGCCCCATTTTTTAAAATACTGTTCTGTATTTGGTAATAAATACGCAACAAAAGCTAGTGGCGATATAATGACCAACAGAACAATTAGTGCTGTACGGGCTATTAGTATCAATACGATCATTAGTAATGCTAAAAAAACGGATAATAATACAGGGACACTTATTGCGAATAATAACGTTACCCCACCTGCTAACCCCGCGGTAATTAATGCTGCTATACCAAAGCCATTTCCTGTTGCATTACCAGGTGAGAATACGTCAGGTGTTTGCATAAGCTGGCTAAGGCTACTGAAAAGACTTTTAAATGAATAACCTGAAATATTACTAAGGTCGACTGCAATTTGGCATACAACGAAGGATAAGTTAACCAGGATGGCCGCAATGATTAACTTAGGAAACATTTTTTTGATGCCGTAGTTAGTTATGCCTATGCTAGTAATTTGAGAAAATATAATAATCAGGAACGCGATTACAAACGCAACGTTGGCGATATTACGCATTATTTGCCACGCATTGTATGTGGCAATGGTTCCATTATTAGGATCAGTGTTTAATAAGCTAGTATTAGTACTTAGGAAACTGGAAGCAAGAAAATTAAATGCAACGTCCGAGATTTTTCCTAGAAATGTTAGTGTTGGACAGACAATCCATCCAATTCCTTCGACTGAGCATGAAGTAGTATTTAAAAGTGTAAAGAATTGGCTAGATTGGTCGGCGGGCACGGTTATCGTAACGTTACTTTCTGTATTTACTTCTTTTGTAAAAGTCGAGCATAAGCTCGTATCACCAAGGCAGACTTTATAATCATTTGCTTTAGCTGATGGTTCAACTGAATTAAAATTTGAATTTGGGCTAGTTGTTAGATTAAAATCTTCGCTGGCAGGTATATGAGCAGGATCTAGGGTTTGGGTACCAGTATTGGTTGTGTTTAATATCGTGCCACTATCGGTATTCTTAAGGTTAATTATTATAGGGCCATAGGTTCCCGATTGGACACCACTGGGTATTTTAATATTAACAGTTACTTTGACGGTTTTACCTAATGAAAAAGAAACCGTATTCGGTGTTCCAAAAGTAACCACAAATAATGTGCCAAGAGTTTTAGTTATGGTTTGGCATTGATCAAAATCGAATATCGAAGATGGTGTGATACATACAGTATATTTACCCGGGTCAATGTTCTTAAAAAACGTCTGTCCTTCAACAGGGTCGCCAAGTAACGTTAAATCGCTAGACATTGCCTTAGTTCCCGTACCACTTAAATTTAGTGGTGTTAGCGTAACTTTCATGCCACTTGGCAACTTATCAGAAGATACATTAGAATAGACTGCCACCTCTATCTGACTTGTATTAATACTTTCTGGCTGATCACCTATTTGTGTTGTATCGCTAGTACTACCACCTATAGATATATTACTCTGGTTAAAATCCGATATATGGGAAGCAGTTTTTGCACTACATGCATCGATATGTGCCTGACCTTGGGCTCCGTAGGTAGGTTCGGGATTATTCAAACTCGCAGGAGTGGATATGGAACCAGTTGTACGATCGATCGGATTAACGTTAATTTGTACCCCTGCTGTACACGTAACTGTTTGGCTACCTATATTCAGGAAAGGGACCCAATTCCAAAAAGAATCATTGTATGTAACAGTTACCTTTGTAGATCCAGTGTATGTAATAGCTATCTTTGTAGGGCCAGTGGCGGTGTTTGAGCCGGTTGTTGTAAAGCTCAATTTTACGGTATTATCACCAAACTGACCACCAACTGCACCTATATCATTACCGCTATTGTAATATTTGTATGAAGGGACGGACGCTGCTTTAACTTGGGTGGTGAGTATTGCGGGTATTATTATAGGTGTTAATATTAAGAATAGTAGGCAGCTAATCGTAACCTTGAAAGGTATTCGCTTTGAGATGTTAGCATTTAGCCGATTTGACATATGGAAATTATAGCACAATCACCTGTTTAGATTAATAGGCTAAATAAAAACGAAAACTATCTTTGCCCGATCGAGATATAATTAAAATTATTCGCACTATTAGCCGCTTCAGATATTGGCTGTTTTATAATCGACAACTGTATGTCATTAAAAACTTCTCTTTTGTGCGAAACATTTTTACCGTCATATTGGTCTACGTTTATTGTTAGTTTCACCCCACCAGCTTGAAGTGATGATAATTTTTGACCATTAAAGTTGATAGTCTCAACGGCCCCTAACACATCAGGGAAGGCAGTAATACTGTTATCTCCACTTTTGGTTGAGCCATTTGCTACGCTATAATTAGCGGCACTTCCATACTTTGAGACTACAGATTTTGCGGTTGCCATTAATTTATTGATCGCATCATTATCGGCCGTAAATTCTATAGGCAAACCTTTATTATCTGTGTCTGAGCAATAATTACGAAACTGTTCGTCGATAATGGCTACAGCGTTTGGTAAAGGATTTTTAGACAACAAATTCATATAAAGATTTAAATTTTTTACCGCATATTCATTGAATACTTTTATAACGGTTTCTTGATTATCTTTCTCGGCTGCTGGTAGTTTATAGCGAGTAAATCCAAGGTCGCTCTCTTCTCCCTTGGAATAAGTTAAAGATTTGTAATTCTCTATATACACATCGCTAATAGGCAAGCCCTGTTTATTGTGTGCATTCTCATATGCCGTCTCAGCATAATAAGTTGAAACGGGATCGGCGTACCTACCGCCTACTTCACTAACAAATTGCTTTGCTTCATTGGGTATTGCAGGCAGTTTTTGTGTTTCATTGCCCGGATTAAGGGTATCCGTTACGGCAGCTTTGTTAGTTGGTAAGATAGCTTTATCTGACTTATCATTGAGTAAATTCTCAACACCGATGGTAGCTAGGATTGATAACGTTGCTACAGCAGCAATAATCTTTGTCTGTTTACTGTGTAGCCAATTTTTATTTTCAGGTGGCATAGATGAAGATTCTCCTCCTTTTAAAGTGGATTCTTTATTTGGCCCATTAAAGATATTGTCTTGGGTGGGATGGTGCAGGTCTACTGACATAGATTATATTTCCTTGTATGCTTATATGGTTACATGAAACTACTACTGACACCATCTATACACTAATTGTCAAAAAAAGGCAATAGTCCGTAATAACTCACCACCTTTGCAAACAACTAAAAAGATTGGCCCTTACACTAGTAATTAAAACAACAACTAATATGAAGGGAGCCTATCTATGGCCTATTCTATTAACACTAACCTAGTTGTGGTCAGAAAATCTTTAGAGTATAATTCGCAGCGTTGCCAAGTAAATTTTGGAATTGAAGTCATCCCCCTATTTGTTCTTTACTTTTTCAACTCATCTCCTGTAATCTATTGAGGAAATATATCCCTTTTAAAGTCGTTCGGATTCTTTTCCAAAATGGCACATATTGCAAGAAATTCATTAGCACGAAGTGGTCTTACTAATTTATTCAATGACCTATCAAGTGTATATTCCGAAATATCGGTGTTTCTGGAAAGCTCTTTTATTGGGATACCTTTTTGTTTAATGTAATTCGCTACCATTTCGGTTGTGAAAGTTAGCATATGTGCACCCCCAATTCAAACCTTCATTTTGAAGACATTTATAGTATAATCTTAGCTTTGAAGACTGTCAACAGCTTTTATTTCTTAAAAATGAAGAATTTTGCATTGACCGTCTTCAAATATCGAATTATAATAATATCGAAGTTAAGGGGGATGACCAATGAAATCAAAGGAAGAAATAGCAAAGGTTCTGAAAGAATCCAGACAAAAAACCGGGTTATCTGCAAAAGAAGTCATCGAGAAACTAAGCCTGCATGACATAAAGGTCAGCCCCAAAACACTGTACGGTTGGGAAAGCGGACATAGTCAACCAGATGCCGATACGCTTTTGCTTCTTTGTGATATATATGGAATTGATGATATAATGCTTGCCTTTGGCTACATTAGAACTGAGCAACAACCGATCGATACTAAAACGCCCGAAAAAGCCCAACTTTTGAATAAAGTGGAACAATTGGGTGAAAACAACTGCAAGGTGGTTTCTGCTTATATTGACGGGTTATTAACCAAGCAAGGGAGCCATTCCCGTGGTTGATAACACGCTCATTTCATTCTCGTGCGACTTGCCTGCATATTATTTAAGACCTATCTTATAATTAGGACACTTTTCAGAAACAAAAACAGCTACGAAATGTATCTTTTACACTTCGTAGCTGTTTTTTCAATTAGTATATTTAATTTCTACTTCCAACGCCAAGCAATACCTGAATGAAGTCCACCATAGAGTTGAATAAACTCTTTCTGGATACTACCATCTTCACTTATCTCCAAGCGATTTTCATCCACCGGCTCACCCGGACGCTCAATCCGTGAAAGCTTGTCATACGCCCAAATTATAGTCGGCTTCTCCCCTTTGAAGACGACTTTCTGCCTGTAAGTCAACGTCGGGGTTTCAAACGATTGCCCTGTGTCACATTGCTGACGAGTTCCAGGCGAGACAGAAAGACATCTTTCTAGTTATCACACCAGATAAGTTGGAGAGGCTGATCACTAATCACTCTATTTAGATATTTGTTTAAGCTTAGTATCACAATCTAAAAAGGCCGTACGCGACTTAACCGTACAGCCTGAGTCGTATTCGTCTCACTATCCAAAGATAGTAAAGACTGGTTATAAGTGATCGGATACTAATCGGCACAGATCTATCAATAATTAAATTAATAGATATCGGGCCACTTTTCATTATCCCGGGAGACACGGAATCCGATGTTGCTGTTCGTGTTGCTGGGGCCATTGTTCAAATTCAACGTCAGAACGCCGTCGTTGCCGCCATTGTTCCAATTCCCGCCGCGGATGAAGCCATACAAGCCCGTCTATAATCACATAACCATAAGTATTATACTATAGGCAGTGATTAAACTAAAAGATATATTCAGTTCAGTTACCTCACTGGACACGCTGTTAATAGCACATAGACGAGCGTTAAAAGGCAAACGTTATAATTACTATGCGACTGGCTTTGATTATAACCTCATCAGCCACTTAATTAAATTACAAGCCGAATTACGTGATCATGAATATAACCCAGGCGGTTATCGTAAAAAGATCATAGTCGAGCCAAAGGTTCGATGCATCGAAGCCCCAGCCTATCGAGATCGCATAGTCCATCATGCCTTGCATTATTTTTTAAATCCATTTTACGAGCGATTTTTCATTAGCGATTCATACGCTTGTCGACAGGGTCGTGGTATACATCATGCGACCGCCAGGGTGCAACAATTCCTTCGCCACGGAGGATCAGATCTATACGTTTGTCAAATCGACGTATCCAAATATTATGCATCTGTTAACCATAATCGCCTAATAGAGTTGCTCCAAGGAAAAATCGACGATAAACCATTAATGGAACTGTTATGTAAAATAATCGAATCAACCGACAGCGGTACCGAACATGATTCATTATTCGCCCCGGATTCACATTATTTCACCAAGGGTCGTCGAGGCATCCCGATTGGTAATCTGACATCTCAGTTATTCGCCAATATTTATCTGCACGAAGCTGATATGTACGCCAAACAAACCCTTAAAATTCGTCATTACGTTCGGTATATGGATGACATACTCTTTTTTCATCACGACAAAACTCAGTTGCACGAGTGGAAACAGAGTATGCAAAATTTTCTTTACGATAATCTATATCTAACCATTAACCCGCACAAGATCAGACTGTACCCTGCCAAACAAGGTGTTTCATTCGTTGGTTATGTTATATACCCATATTACCTGCGTTTACGTGGTAGCAGCGTTCGACGTTTTCAAAAACGTTATCGCAAACAGTTACAGGCTTTGTCGTCATGGAAAATTGATATCGACGTCGTAGACAAATCATTCGCATCATGGAAAGCCCACGCATCACACGCCAGCAGTAAACACCTGATCGAAAGAATGGAAATATTACAAAAAGATTGCCTGGCAAACAGACGGCCAATTCAAATGTCGCTCTTTGAATTATTTGGTGATTTATAACGCTTGGCCCAACCGCCACGCATTTTACCAACTTCATCAATTTGAGATATGGCATAGCCTAGAGATTCGGATTTGAGGAAATGCAACTCATACGCAACCCTCAGCAAACTGCGTAATACCTCCAATTCAACATTCAGTTGATCTAGACTTTTAAGTGTACCCCCCCCCCCCAGCTTGACATTAGCGTTATTTGCTTGGATAATATATCGCAAACTTAACAATGCACTATTTTCAATTTGCTGCCCCAACACAAAACGCTGCTTTTTGGGAAAAGTGTTTACTTTTTCAAACAACCACAAAACCACTTCGAGCATTTTGGTATAGATGATAAATTCTTTTTTCGTAATATCTCCTTTTTTATTAACTCGACTTACGCAAAACCTCGCACTCTTCTGGCGATACTAGTACCAGTTCAGAATACATTTTCTCTGGTGGAGATGATCCCGTAGGATCATCAACAACAGAAAAATGGTTTATGGACGGTGATAGTGCGTCAGAGGGTGTAGGGATTTTGCGTAAGTCGAGTAAATCGCAGGGCGGACAAGCCGCCCTAAATCTCAAGACTAAAGACCATAAGAGTCAAGAGTCCAAGAGTTAAGAGCTAAGGTCTGTATCACCGGGAGACACGGAATCCGACGGCGCTGCTCGTGTTGCTGGGGCCATAGGGCAAATTCAACGCCAGAACGCCGCCGCCGCCGCCACTGCTCCAAAGCCCGCCGCGGAGGAAGCCATACAAGCCCGTCGTGTCATTATTACTATAAATCTGTCCTATACCTTTACCACTATTCCAAGTACTAGAAGCACTAGCTCCGGATAAACCAGTACCGGTAGGAGATGGGTTGATCGGTAGAGTGCCATTTGCCGTTATTGATGTCCATTCACGCCAGCCCCAACCAGCACCTGAGACACCAGGTTGACCACCAGCGACAGTCCCAGATGTCCATTGCCAGACGTTACCAGCAAAGTCCCAAATGGTCTCGTTGTTTGTTAGTTTTAGGGTTCGTCTTTGGTTCCCACCAGTATTAGTTTCACCAGCATAGCCGTTGGCATCGTTTGAATCAGGGGCAAGAGCGCCAGTTGGAGTATTGTCGTTGTGTCCTGAATAGATATAATTTGTGCCAACAGTGCCACCATACCAGTTACTGCCTACAGATAAGACGTTTTGGGCAATCGTCATCCATTCAGCCTCGGTAATTAAGTGACAACCTGTGCAGCCAGCTACGTTGGGGCTATTGGCTATGGCAGTGGTTTGGGAGATGCTAACCCAAGGCAGAACGCTTGGTACGGATATTGGGACGTTGGTTGTTCCTACTTGACTGGCAGCATACTTCATAGTACAGAAACCAGCTTGACCGTATGTAGCGGATCCAGGTACTGGTATAAAGTTAGTTGGACAATTGGTCGGTTGAGCTAGAGCTACTGGGGAAGAATTATCGTTAATACCATAGGCTGTGCCGTTGGTGTTGGTGTCAGTTAATGCAAAAGTTGTACCACCATTGGTAGTATAAATTAATGTATTACTGCTACTTGATTTGAGACAATAGGTATTATCTACATTGGGAAGTGTAGGGCAGTTACTACCATTCATAGTAATTGGATAAGAGCCATATAGCTGGTTATACATTTTTAGTTGTGTAGATGCAGTGGTTAGATCAGATTGTAGTACGGAGGCAGTAGCACGAGAGGTTATGCCTAGGTAGGATACTATCGTTATGGTTGCTAGGATGGCTATTACTACTATGACTACGAGGAGTTCGACGATGGTAAAGGCGGGGGAAGAAGTTACTTGATGGCCCGACTGCCGGTGCCGGTTCGGAAAAATATTATCTAATCTTCTTAGTGCTTTATCGGATATTTGTGTTGAAATATACTTAGTCATAGATAAAGAGTACGCTTTCTAAATATTATATAATCCATATTATGGATTGTATCATGAGCGGGATAAATTTTACAAGGTTATTACTTTCAACTGCCAGACAAATATTAACTTTTAGATATCACCACTCCCAAGCCACTCCTGAAAACATCCCACCGTGTAAATGCGTAAATGATATTTGTATTGTACTTCCACCATCCTTGAACGCGAGTGGTTTTTGTTCTTCCTGTCTGCCTGGGCGCTCCAACAACGAAAGCATATTATATGACCAGATAACTCTAGGCTTCTGTCCGATAAATACAATTTCTTGGTTGTATGTAAAAGTTGGAATTGCAAACGAACGTGTTATTTCTATTGCGATAGCTTTTTTACCATTCTTACCTTGTTCCGGCGACAACTCTATAAAGCTTATCTTGTGCGTTTGCCCACGTTTGAGCGGTTTGGGAAAGCTTTTGCATCTTCGGTTTCTATTCGATCTGTAAGGGCACTTTACTCTTCTGAATTCGAATCGGCTAGCATAGTCTCGGAAATGTTAGCTTTTTCAAGATACACGTTTGCCATGTCATTATCGTCAATGCTCCGATATGCTGAGGCAAGATTTTTGTATATTGACAGATTTTTGGGGTGGTTTTCAGGGAATTTCAAAAGGCGGATGTTCAACGCCTTTTGGTAAAACTCTATAGCCGCGTCATACTGTCCCTTTCCAAGGTATACGTCAGCAAAGTTGCAATATGAAGTGGCAATATGCGGATGAGAATCGTCAAATTTCTTCCGGCGGATATCAAACGCCATATTGAAATAAACCATCGCCTCGTCAAAATCACCTTTATCTCTGTAAACGTATCCCTTGTTATCATAGGAAGCAGTGGATGAAGGCAATCCCGCCCTACCATTTTGCCTGTAAATTTCAATTGCCTTATCTATCCAAACCAAGGCGTCATCAAATTGCTTTTTCTTCCGGCAGACGCTGCACAGCCCCCTGTAGATGGCGGCGGTTCTCGGCTTGTTTTCCATGTTCAGATTCACCCTTATCTGCAGTGCCTTTTGATAATATTCCAAGGTGACGTCAAGCTCGTTTTTCGACTGATAGACGCTGCCGATGTTGTAATAGGCGATTGACATTGATGAATGGTTTGCCGGCAGGACTTCCTTTTTGATTTTCAAAGATCTAAAATAATAATCCAGCGCATTGTCAAAATATCCTTTAGTTGAGTATATCCATGCGATGTTATGCAAAGACTGGGCGATAGATCTGTGGTTAGGAGGCAGTGACAGTTGTCTGAACTCAAGCGACTTTAAAAAATTGGGCAAAGAATTGTCATATTCACCAAGCGCGTTATAATACATCCCTAAGTAATTATATGTTAGAGCAAGGTCGGAGAGTTTCTCCGGAAAATGTTCCTGCTGCACCTTAAGCGCAGCTAGGTGATATTTAAGCGCATCTGGATAGGAGGCTAACTTTCTACTGGAAGAGCCTAGTAAATTCAAGGTGCGGGCGAGATTGCGATAATCGGGATTCTCCGCTTTTTCAAAGAGATTTAGCGCTTTTAGGTAACACTCCATCGCTTTTTTGTTGTCGGCCAATTCCGAATAACTAAGACCGATGTGCCTGTGCAGTCTGGCTAGTTCGTTTTGATCGCTGAGGTTTTCCGGATTTTCCTTTTCGTAAATAGAGAGCGCTTCCAGCAGGCATTCCTGCGATTCATAAAACATCGCAAGCAGTCTGTAGATTCTTCCAAAGTTATATAGGATTCTACCGGTCAGCAATACCTTGTCGGGAATCCTTTTCAGGACACTTGTGCACAGTCTGATGGCCTGATTGAGTGTAATCCAGTCATTGCCTTCATCCAGTGGTGACAAATATCCGTTTAGCGACGTCAGATATTGTTCGCAACTCACACTGTTCGGTTTCAAAGCGTTTGCAAGGACATCCGAAACGACCGGGTGCAATGAAGCGACGTCGGTTTTTCGGTCGAGGATGATCCAGCCGGTGCCCACCAGCGCATCAAAGTCATTAAAATCGTCAAGACGAATCCAGTCGCCAAAGGTCTCAGCCTTGATGCCGTCATGCGGAGTCAATGACATATTCATGAGGATATATTTTTCTCTTTCGGATAGCTGGGAGATGTCAAAGATCGATTCAATGTGTGCATACATCAGGGCGGAGTGGATTTCGCCATCCTTTTCAAGGGTGACATACGCGGGGATGTCCGTTTTTAGATTCGCCGTGAGCTTATCCAGCAGTGTTTTTGGAGACACCCTCCTGCCGGTGAACAGCGTCTTGGCGATGAGCACGAGCGTGAGGGTGTGGCCGCTGATGATATCGAGTATCCCGGCGATCGCCCGCTGATCGTCTTCGGACATTTCTTTTGTGTAATACTTAAAGAAAAGCTCATTCTGATATACGCCTTCAAGCTCGCCCAATTCGAGACAGCCGTCATGGATGACCCGCGAAGTAAAGATGATGTGATACTTGCCCGACCGCACGTCGCCGAATTTCTTATCAAAAACAGCACTCACATACTTCCCCGAATCATCTTTTGTGCGGTTGAAGTTATCGATAACGATCAAAGTATCTTCGTTGTAAGTTTTCAGGAGTTTCATCTTTGCGTTATAATGAAATTCCAAGTTTTCATCCTCAGCCTCATAATTGAGGACAGGCAAGGAAAGGCCGATTGTTGAAAGAAGTGAGCCGTCGTAGCTTAAAAAGCATACGGTGTTATACTTTTCCTTGTTTCTGTGGATGTATTCCTTCACAAGCTCCGTTTTTCCGATCCCGCCCATACCGGAGACCATCGCCCAACCGGATTTTTGCAGCCGATCGCCGATTTCCCTAATCTTATCCTCCCGGTCTGTAAAGGTTTCCAGTGCGGACGGCACGCTGTATATGAGGCACATCTGCAGCCCGTTGGAATTTTGCAAAGCCTCCAGGTTTTCCCTCATTAGTCGGTTTGTCTCGTCGAGTTTGCCGGTAATGGTAGGGCCGGCGGGCTGGGTAATCTCCAGCAGGGTTTGCAGATCATTCTGCAGCTCCCGAATATCTTGGTAGCGGCTCGATGTGGCAGCCCGTAGGGTTTTGGAAAATATTTTTTTGACGAGTGCTCCACTCTCGCCGGTCAATATCGAAGTATGGATGGAACTGTCCATCAAATGGAGCTTATTTCGCTGAATGGCATATAGATCGGCCTCGTTCAGTATCTTACCAGTAATAAGCCAGAACAGCACCGCCCCCATCGCATAGATGTCGGTAGTCTTGCTGAAAGATCTCGTAAGCCATTGCTCCTGTTCCGGCGGAGCCCAGCCCTCGGAATTCACTCTATAAGGGATTTTCTTTTCAAGAATGTCATCCAGCAGCATAACCGTATCGAAGTCGAATAAAGCGACACGGCGTGTTTCGCCTGCGTCTTTTTTGAATAAAAAGATGTTTTCAGGTTTTATGTCGAGATACAGATAGATGCCGTCCTTATGCTCGTGGAACGGCCTGACAGCGTTGCACAAGGACAGTATGATCTGAGCAATTTCAAAAACACCTGAGACATCGTCCCGGATATTGTCGAGCGAATCGCCGTTGGTTGGCTCCAAAACGGTATAAACGGTGTTGTTGGCCTCGCTGCATGTCGGGCGGGGCAGCATGTGGTTCGTGTCGTTTTCATAGAAGGCAACATGGTTGAGATATCCGTTCAGAAAATGGCTTCTGAGGCTTTCGAAGCTTTTCTGGGCATCCATGCCGTCAACAAACAAGTGTACGCCGTCACGACGGATTTTTCGGGTTAGAGAACAGGGATAGAATTCCTTGATAATGGCTACACGGCAAAGCTGCCGACTCCCGCCGCAGAAGGCGGCCTCCGGCCTCTCGGCCCTATAGACGATGCAGCTGCCGCCGTACCCGATCACGCGTCTGATGGTGTATGTGATAGCCTGCCCGTCTACAATGAATTCCAGTTGTTCGCCTTCCGCAAGAGGAATCCTCTTTTCTTCTGCCACCATACCTCATCCCTTCTGACTTTAAAATAAATAGCTAAACAAACCTATTCCGAGTTCCGAAACTAAAAACACAAAGGAGGCCCGTCCGGAATTGACGGGGCCTTTTTTGCATTTATGCTGGGTTGGCAGAAGACGTAAGGCAAATTCTTTCCCCAAAAAGAACCTCCGGCTGGCTCATTCCCCGAAATCGGCGGGGTAGGACGCTTTCAGTACTTCATTAAAGAACAGCATGGGATCATCCTTATTCTCGATGGCATTAGCGCTTTTCAAGATGAGCCAATCCAGCTGATTGGCCGGATAAATACGCGCCATTCCGCATTCATTAAGCATTTTGTCGAGTCTGACATAAAAATCCGCATAGGTGTCGTCGGACGGATCAATGTTCGGGTCGAAATCAAAAAAGTAGTCCGCAAAGAACAGTAGTACCAGTGCGGCTCGCTTGATCTTCTTGGGGTTATTGTCCATTTCAGAGAAGTATTGTGCATAGGTAGTTCCCTCTAGTGCCTTTTTCAACGTTTCATCCTGTAGTGCCAAAAAATCGTTGTAGACGGTTTCCTTTTGGGATTTCTTATTCACCGCCGCTTTTTTTACAAAGGGGATGTCGAGGTAGATCAGCTGCAGCAGCATGTCGTTGGGAACCAGTTTCTGAAGGAATTGATCCGGTGTCAACGTTTCTTCGGCCGTCTTGGAGGCTCGGCCGTTCACGTTTTTTTCATGTACCCATTTCAGAGGCTGCTGCTCGCATTTCAATTCTATTTTTTCTGTGAGTCTGTTCCACAGTAATTTTATGTCCTGTGTCGGGCCAGTGGCCTTAAATCCGCGTAAATCACTGATGAAATCGGCATCGCCCTTTGCAAGGCCAGCAAGCAAATGGACGAGCGTTATATACACTTCGTCCTGAAAATCATACAAATATGCGGATTTTAAGTGGGAAAGGACTATTTTGACGATCAGCCGCCTCTTCAGTTCCAGGTATTTTTTATAGGCAGTCAGGCTGTAACCGAAAAAATTCGCCTTGTTGTCACACAATAACCCAACGAACGCCTCTTCGTCCTCCTCTAGCATGGAGGTAAAGACGCTTCGAATAACACGGGTACTCTTTTCAGCGGAAGGTGTATTTTCTTCATTGCAGGGGGCTGAGTCGTATCTTGCGATTTTACCAAGAGCATGTTCATAGGTCTTTTTATACTTCAGGCAGTAGTAATATACAATTTCCTTCGCATCACGAAAATTGAAACCGTTATATTTGCATGCTTTTCTGAGGAACTCGACTGATTCTGATTCATTCAATCCCAGTGCAAAGCAAAGCTTGACAGCGTATTCTCGATCAGGAACCGAATCGCCAGAAAACCACTTTCGGATATATGTATCCCGAGACGGCGCAAGATTCTTTTCATGCAGAATTTTGACGATCGCTTTATATGTCTCCTCCGAAGAGTTTTCGTTTCCCGGTTTGCCGAACCGTCGGGTTAATTCCTCGGAAAAGGTCATAAAGTGTTCCCCGGATTGGAGATACTCAAGGGATTCCTCGGGTGTGCAATATTCTTCGTCCAATATCGCAGCCAGTGCCATTTGCGTTTTCGATAACATTGCCAATCACCTCCGTAGTTCTCTCAGGATATCGTGCTCCATTCGTGTTCGGATGATTTACTTTATTTTTTCCATTTTATCATAATCTTGCCTTCGAGACACTCTTTTTTCACACTGCGGTAGCCTCCCCGCACATAGGAAAGCTTGCACTGATGCCCTCAAAACGGGCTGGCGGCATGAACCGGTTGCCCGTTTTGCATGTTAAAATTCCGAACCATCAAAGCTATTTTGATAGCATGAAAGAGAAATAAGTGGGCGGCCAATGTTGCGGAAAGACGTATATCACCGCCATTTGGTCACCGACAGAAAACACATCAAATCAAATTGGCCTAGAGGCCGGAAAGGAATATCGCCATGAAAATCTTCCACTCCAAAAATCAAAAAAAAGCAAAGCAAATTGGCTTTATAGAAGCCAAAATTATCCACAGAAAAGGCCTACACGACGGCGAGTTGGGGCTTCCAAGACAAGACGAATCTGGAGAATGGACATCACCCTATATGCAGCGCGAGCTTTCAGCCTTTCGTGAGCACACGAATCGCATGTGGCTGCAGGTCGAGGTGGACACAGCGGAACTGCAAATCCAAGCCGAGAAGCTAAGGCAGAAAATCATCCGTATGAAAGACAATCACCGGAGCATTTCCGGTAATCTCGATGTCAGGTACACGGGAGAAGAAAAACTGGACTCTTGGATCGTCCAGGAACGGCGCAGTAAAGAACTATCTGAAATTGAACATCTCGAAGACAACTATCAAGAAGCAGTTCAACAAATTTTAGGAGTCGAAAACGCTGCGCGACTCTTTTGCCTACAAATCGAAGAGCACACTTTCGGACGACTGAGTATCTATTGGGACGGCTGCCTTGAATCTAATCCCAGCGCAAATTTGCCACCTGTTCCGACTGTTATTCATTCCGACGCGGAGACCGCCTATATGAATCGGTATAGACGGAGTCTTCTCCCCACGAGCATTGCCGAGAAGAACATGGAAGAGGAGAAAAACCATGGCTAACTTCATTAGGTATTTAAAAAACACGAAAGAAAAACCCGTCGACATTGGACTCGCGAGTGACTTTACCCGCGCCCCTTATAGCCTTTATCCAAAAGATTATCAGGTGCCCGAAAAACTGTTCGCATTTCGCGAGGAACTTGATCGGCACATTAATGAGCTATTCGAGAAGGGGGCCGTTGATGCCGGTAATGATATGTCGGTTGATGCTTTTATAGCCAGTGGCATCTTGTCATGCTTGGAAGATATTAATTACCAGCGAGCTGAGCGCCAGAGAATTATCTTAAGTCTTGTTAGCCGGAGGAACGGCGATTTGATCGATGGACAGCTAAAAATTGAGGACTACCAGAAAGAACTAGATATGGTTGAAAAGGAGCTTGTCAAGTTAACTAACACAACGAACGCGATGGACGCAGAAAAAAATACGCAACAGCTCGGATAAGTCTTCGGATAATAACGGAAAGGAAGTGATCACATATGCTCCGTAAGAATCAGACTACTGGCATCGCAGCTCTCGGCATGAGCGAGCGCTACCCAAAATCCCGGCTTAAACTGCTTGCTGAGGAATATAAGCCACTAACCTGGTGGCAATTGCCAGCCGTTTCGATATTGCTTCTGGTTGTCTTTACAGCAGGAGACTTCGCGAATATTTTCATGATTTTGTCCGACGTTATAACGCAGAATCCGGTCGTGTTATTTTTGTTTGCCGCCGTACTTTGCCTTTTGTTCAATTTCCTACCCACTATTCTCGCAAGGCTTATACGTCTGCGACAAGCCAAAATGATTAACGCGTCCACCATCTACCTAATAGTAATATTCATTGTCTTTCTGCTTCTATTAGCCTCCGTCTTTTTTGTCCGTTTTGCGACCCGTGATCAGGAGTTTTACACCTCAAGTCTTATGCAGTCGGTCGCGTCTAGTGGCGGTAATCAAAAAACCACCGCATCGCCTGCAGCTCTGCCCATGGTGTTCTTGATGACAGCATTGCCCCTTGGGACAGCCACTGTAAGCTTTTTCATTTCGTGGATGACCGACCCCGTACAAGAAAAAATATACAGGCTTAAGAAGCAAAGAATTAGACTCTTTGAACACCTGGCTCAGTTGAAAGCCTTTATGGCCGAGTGCACCGACCAACAATACCAGACTAGGCTTATAACTGAGGATGACGCCAAATACGCTGCGGCTATGAACACTATCGAGGCAGAGAAACTAAATCTACAAGATTATTATCGTGTGCGCCTTGCCGAACACTTAGGAAATCCAACATCTACTTCGATCTTATCCGCACCACGCACGAATGCGTCGGTATCGAAATCTGCCAGAATCGTGCCAACCCCTAAAAAGCGAAAAATAGTAGGGAGGAAAAGCAAATGAAAAAACTAAAACGCCTTATCCTAATGTTTTCATTGACAGCCATGGTTATCGTCGTCCTTACCGCCTGTAGCGAACCAAACACTAAAAATCCCGTGGCGCTTTCTATTATCTCAGGCAATCATGCGAACACCAAAGCTCAAAATCTCGCCGGAACAGAGATCGTGAATAAAGTCTCCGCTGCCACCGCCAGTTATGGCTATATAAGCATAGTATGCGCGGACGGCAGCCCGAAGCTCTCGGCTGCCTGGACTATCAGCCCGCCGAGTACTCCCGGCCTTACCGAGTCAAAGCTTAAACAAATCAGCACGCAGCAAGCAAAGGAAATCATAGCTTCGTTATTGACGGTAAAAGCCAGCTCTCCCCAGTTAGATATGCTTAAAGGATTCAACACCTCCGTTCGCAGCTTCGCTGATGCGCCCGAAAACAGCGAACGCCAGATCCTAGTCCTGGACAGCGGACTATCCACAACCGGTGAACTCAATTTTTTAAAATCCGATTTTCTGAATGCCAATCCTAATGCGGCGGTCGATCTCTTAAGTTCAAGAAACGCCATCCCTAACTTTTCTGGCATAACAGTCACATGGATCGGTTTGGGGGATGTTGGCGCTCCTCAAAAAGAATTGTCACCCACCCAAAAGGAAAATTTGAAGAAAATATGGACGAAAATCATTGAAAAAACCGGCGGCAAAGTAATTTTTCTTGATACCCTGCCGAGCAATAAAGATAACCCGGCAAGCGATTACCCGAAAGTTTCGACTATCGATTTTCTCAGTGACGATCAAACGAATATCGGCAACGTTGACGCGGTAGTCTTCAGAAACATCCAGTTTATCGGCGATAGCTCAGAATATATTGACCCAAAAGCCGCCGACTCCATATTGAAACCGGTCGCCGATTACTTAAAGGCGACGCCCGGATTCACCATTCTAATAATCGGAACAACCGCCGGTGCGAATAATAAAGAATCCTGCATGCAGCTCTCTTCAAAAAGAGCCGAGGCCGTGCGTAACACGCTGATTTCTCTCGGTGCTTCCGAAAATCAGATAAAGGCTATCGGCCTGGGATACAGCGATCCCTGGCATATACCTGACACCCGTGATGACGGAACTCTGATCGAATCCATAGCTTCCCAAAACCGTAAAGTCGTACTCATGGACGCCTCATCATACGAAGCGCAGTCCATCCTCGCAGAAAACATATAAATCTCAACCATTTGGTGTAGTTCGGAGATTCCAAAGATTGAAATCTGCAATTCAATGTTAAAGGAGGCGTTGCGTTATGAAAGGAAAAATCACAGAGGTGGCATTCACACTCTTTTTCGCTTCACTCTTGATCTATATTGCGGTAATGCTCTTTCTAAAAATATGGTTGGTTTTAGTCCTGTTAATTGCAATCATCGCTACCACAGTCGTCTTAATAAGAATCTATTTATGGCGATTCAGGAATCCCTGGTAAAATCTACCGCCTAATAATAAAGATTGGGGTAACTAACACGCCTAAAAACCACAGGCCATAACTCTTTACAACAGCGTTTTTTATTGCATATTAACACCCACTCTACCCCTGTTAAGTGGTTTCTCATCGGTCAAAAAGCTGTGAGCGCTACCTATTCCCAAAGAGAGACGTCCCGAGCTTTAATATCAACAAAGCAAATGCCCATAAAGAAAGGAAGATATTTATGAAAACTAATAGACCTCAAAAGTTATATAAAACCATTATGGCTGATCCACCCTGGGATATACAGCAAAAGGGCCATCGCGGCGCAGCCATGCATTACCCGTTGATGACACTCGACCAGATTAAAGCCATGCCTGTATCCGATTTTGCTGAACCAGATTCTCACTGCTGGTTATGGGTCACAAACGCAACCCTTCGTCATGGCTTCGACGTTCTGGAGGCCTGGGGCTTCACAACCCGTTCAGTTTGCACTTGGGTTAAGCCCCGATTAGGTCTTGGGAATTACCTGCGAAATGCCACCGAACATATCCTGCTCGGTACGCGCGGAAACGCACCTGTTTTATTCCGTGCCCAGCCCACTTGGCTATTTGCCCCACTACAGGATCATAGTCACAAGCCGGAAGAAATATTTTCCATAATCGAGCGCGTCTCGCCCGGCCCATATCTTGAATTATTTGCTCGTCGTCATCAACCCGGCTGGGACGCTTGGGGAAACGAAATCGAATCAGATATTGAGATACCGGGCTATCCCGTACCTCAAGTGCGCAGGAGGAAGGAATAATGCAAGGAATCCCAGCCAAAAGGACTCATCATCCGCATACTGGAATTCGCTGGCCCTTTTACCCTGAGTGCTTTTCCCCTGCGGCTCGGAGTGTGCAATTATGGAAAAACAACAACTAGCAAGAAAGGAGCGGGCACTATGAAACGACAAATCAAAGAAATGTGTTGGAGGGAGGTTATCTGGCACCGTCCCTTTGAACTGGAAACCATCTACGAACTTTTGTCTCACCTTGCATCTCTTATCCCGCGCGGCCCAATTATTTGGGAAGCAAGAGCATATGACGGCCAGGTGCGCTATCTGCTTGGCGCAGAGCAACGTTACACAAATGAGATCCAAGATGTCTTCCGCGCCCACGGACGCGTTCAATTTTATAGCACGCCGAAACATACGCGTAAAGCCATTGACAATGTTAAGAAGCTTAAAATCTCCCGCCCTGTACTATCCCTTAAGACAGACATAGCCTTGTCGGTCATCCGGGCGGGACTGGCTGCCATGGTTTCCTCTCATAGTAAAGAGGAAACCGTGCTGCAGATCGTGTTCGGCCCGTCCTTTGCGCCATCAGATGTGCCAAAACGACTGCCCAACCCGCATACCACATGGTCTCAGCTTTTCTTCGGCAATGCCAGTCAGGCGTCACCGGAGAGCCGCAGCTCCATCAAAGGGAAAGCACAGCAGCATGGATTTTGTGCCGCGATTCGGATAGGTTCTTCCGGCAAAAACGCTTTAAACCGTATTTATAACATTTTAAGTGCGCTCAAAACCTTGGAGTCGGCAGGTGTCCGTATCAGCGCCCAACCCGAAAAGGCCATGAGCATTAATGAAGCACACGTGCCGTGGTACTTTCCCCTCAGATTGTCCGTTAGAGAACTGGCACACTTTCTGCTGCTTCCTGCAGGAGATAAGGAACTGGCTGGTACAGCAGGTTTGCATCCCAAAGCGTTGCCACCGCCTGAATGGTATAAAAATCCTGTAAGTTCTATTCAAGCCCGTACCTTCGCCGTTAGCACGGGCACCGCAGAGCGTGTACAGCTCAGTATTTCCCCAAGTGACAGTCTGGAGCATACCATCCTGCTCGGTCCCACCGGAACCGGCAAATCCACTACCATGTTACACCTTGCTTTAGCGGACATCAAAGCAGGACGCAGCGTGCTCCTGATTGACCCCAAGGCCGACCTCGTAAATGACGTCTTAGCCAGTTTACCGGAATCACGCAGCGATGAGGTCATAATCATCGACCCCTCTGACCCCTGCCCAGTTGGGTTCAACCCCTTAGCATTCAATAACTATCGTAACCCAGCGCTCATTGCGGACGCTGTTTTGGCTGTCCTCAAGGAGATTTTTGCAGATAACTGGGGCATCCGCAGTCAGGATATTTTAAGTGCGGCTCTGCTTACATTGGTGGAAACCGAGGGGGCATCCCTACTTTGGCTGCCCACCCTCCTCACCGATGCAGCCTTTCGGCATAAAATTACCAGCCGAGTGAAGGACAAAATTGCCCTTAAACCTTTTTGGGATAGCTTTGAAGCCATGAAAGATACTGAGCGTCGGCAGGAAATTGCGCCAGTCATGAACAAAATGCGCCAGTTCCTGCTCCGTCCTGGACTGCGCAACGTTCTGGGGCAAAGCAATCCTAAGTTTAAGCTGACGGATTTATTCGACAAACGTCGCATCGTGCTGGTACCGCTCAATAAGGGAATGATCGGGGCGGAGAGTGCCCGGCTGCTGGGAAGCCTCATCGTGGGCCTGACCTGGACGCTCGCCCTCTCCCGCGCTAGCCTTCCGCCTGAGCGGCGGCACATCGTCAGCGTATTTATCGACGAGCTTCAGGATTATCTGAGCTTGCCCACTGATTTATCTGACGCACTTGCCCAAGCACGCGGTCTGGGATTGGGTATCACCATGGCCCACCAATATCGTGCCCAACTTCCGCCAAATATCCGCGCTGGTATCGATGCCAACGCACGGAACAAAATCATCTTCGGATTAAACAGCGGCGACGCAAAAGATATGGCGGCAATGGCACCCGAACTGGAGGCGCGGGACTTTATGAATTTGCCACGCTATCAGGTATACACCACGTTTCAATCCGCAGGCAAAAATACCGGCTGGGTACAGGGTCAGACTCTACCACCGCCGCCTGTCCTCCGTATGTCTGCGGAACTGAAAGCCAGAAGTATGACCATGTATGGCATTCCCGCTGAAGAAGTCGAGCGGGAGTATCTTGAAATCATCAATTCAGAGAACATTAACCACAATGATTGGGGCGATGCCTCTATCGGAAGGAGAAAATTACCATGACGAACCGCCAGACCTTTCACTTGGATTTGAAAATCCCCGAACGCTCGGGTACAAGCCAACTTTTCGGATTTAAGGAGCACGACTCCTACTGCTACCACAGTAGTTTTTTGCAAGGGGGCGGCCATGCCTGAGAGAGTATCGCTCAAAAAACTGGAGGAGCTGGAGCCTAGCTTAAGCGATCGGGACAAAAACGTCTTGAGATCTATTCAGGCGTACCGCTATCTCACGACTTCGCAAATCCAAAGACTGCATGTTATCGATGCGGCAACCCCCAGTTCAGCCCTCAGAGCTACGAGCCGAAACTTGAAAAAACTCAAAGAGCTTCATCTGATCGACACCCTTGCCCGTCGAATCGGCGGAGTATATTCCGGATCAGGTTCCTCTGTGTGGCATTTGGATGCCGCCGGTGAGCATCTCCTCCGCTTGACTGATAATAAAGCTCGCCAACATAAAGCAAGCTTTGAACCCTCCGCCTACTTTTTGACACATACACTGTCGGTATCTGAATGCGTTGTCCGACTCACCGAAGTATGCCGCAAAAAAGGCATGCATCTAACAGAAGCACAGAATGAGCCGTATTGTTGGCGTCCCTACAACAGTGCTGGAAAGATTATATCCTTAAAACCAGATCTGTTTGCCATTACCCTGTGCGATAAGTATGAGGATCGCTGGTTCTTTGAGATTGACCTTGCCACCGAGTCGCCCGTCAAGGTCATCGAGAAGTGCCATCGCTATCATCAGTATTATCGAAGTGGCTCGGAGCAGGAGCAGTACGGGGTGTTCCCGCTGGTGGTCTGGATCGTACCGGACGCCGCTAGAAAAAGCAGCGTAGAAATGCGAATCAAGGCGGAGTTTTTAAAGCTGCCAAACATCTTTGTTGTTATTACACCCGATGAGCTGGAGCCTTTGGTTAAAAAGGGCGCGGGCGACTCTGAAGGAGGCCATTAATGATAAGAAAACAGATAATAACAGAGGCGCAGAAATTGCCCCAAAAGGCATTAAAAGAAATAGCGCCCGTAGGTTTACCCGATCTGCATAATAAAAGCGCACCTGCGGCCCCTGTCGCGGCCACCTGCGCAAAAAAAGGAGGTCAGCCTATGACGGATAAGCAAAAGAAAACTATCCGGGATATGCGCCAGCGAGGCATGTCTTACAGTGCTATTGCTGCCTTACACAGACTTTCCGCGAACACAATCAAGTCTTTCTGCCGCCGCGAAAACATCGACGTCCAAAGTAATCTTGACGATGAAAAACGGAAACTATGTAAAAACTGTGGCGCACCCTTAATGCATCATCCGGGATCAAAAAAGAAAACTTTCTGCCGTGATAAATGCCGCTATGCATGGTGGAACAAAAACCGCGGATGGACAGGGGTAAAAAGCGCCTATCACCTAACCTGCTTCCATTGCGGAACTGAGTTTGACAGTAATAACAAAAAACGCAAATACTGCGGACGTGAATGCTACATCCACAGCCGCTACGGGGAGGAATTGCCATGAATAAGCAGCAATTTCAGCGTGAGTTAGATTATGGCGCGGCAGTGTCCATTGCCACATCGATGCTCCGTCGCCGCCTGATAACCCCAAATGAGTTTCGCCGACTCAAAGCAGTGCTCATTAAAAAACACTGCCCGGTTATCAGCTCGCTGCAGGAAACTGCCCCCGGCAATTCACCCCGCGACAAGTGATTTGCTCCAAAAGGCACTCAAAAAAGGCTGCCCCACGGGACAAACACATTAAAAAAGGAAAGGAGGTTCAAAACAGTTTAAGTAAATTCGTTTCAATTCAGCAAAACACATAGGGCCGCGATGCGCACAAATTATCGAGCATCGCGGCAACTTCCTTCGGAGCCGATGCTGTGCGTTTCGCGCGCCACTTCGAAGGAGGCGACTCAAGTTGTTTTCAAGCAGATTTGGTATTGAGATTGAGTTTACAGGTATCACCAGAAACCGCGCGGCAGAGATTGCGTCCGAGTATCTTGGTGGCAGCATCAGCGCAACCGGCGATTATTATGGCACACACCATATTACTACGCCTGAGGGGCGGATCTGGAAATTCATGAGCGACGGCAGTATTACCTGCCAGCGCAAAGAAAACCGGCAAATTGTATCTGCCGGGAACGACTACAGCGTAGAGCTGGTTAGCCCCATTCTGACCTATTACGAGGATATCGAAGCGGTACAGGAACTGGTACGGCGGCTTCGCAAAGTGGGCGGTTTTACTAACAAGTCCTGCGGAATACATGTCCACCTCGACGGCTCTAATCATACGCCGAGGAGCATCCGCAACTTTGTGAACATCATCGCCAGTAAAAACGACCTGTTCTATAAGGCATTACAAATTGAACCGGAACGTATACGCTACTGCAAAAAGATAGACGCATACTTAGTCGAAAAGATGAACCGGGTTAAGCCCAGCAGCTTTTCGCAGATTGAGTCCATCTGGTATGAAGGCTACAGCGAAAGCCGTTCCCGCCATTATCACGACAGCCGTTACCACTTTCTCAATCTCCACAGCTTTTTTACCGACAATCACACCGTTGAGCTTCGCGGCTTCAATTCGGAGCTGCACGCCGGAAAAATCCGGTCCTATATCGTGCTGGCTCTGGCTCTCAATCATCAGGCACTGACACAAAAGAGTGCCAGCAGCCGGAAAGCCCAGACGGAAAACGAGAAATTCGCCATGCGTGTTTACCTTAACCGGATCGGCTTTATCGGTGACGAGTTTAAAAACTGCCGTGAGCATCTGTATCAGCACCTTGACGGCAATGCGGCATGGCGGTACCGGACAGCAAGCCGCTCGGGCTCGGAGAACACTTGAAGGGAGGCTTATAAAAATGAGTAAAACTAAAAGAAGGCTGTATATAGCCTATGGGTCCAACCTCAATTTGGAACAAATGTCCCAGCGCTGCCCCACGGCGCAAACTGTCGGCACCTCAGTTATGAAGGATTGGCGGTTGCTCTTTCGAGGCGGACGCACAGGCGCTGTGGCAACCGTGGAACGTTTTCGTGGCAGCTGCGTGCCCATATTGGTATGGCAGCTTCAGCCACAGGACGAAGCTGCGCTTGACCGTTACGAGGGCTGGCCGCATTTGTATCGCAAGGAGACATTGCGGATTAGGCTGAACGGAAAAACCGTGGCGGCCATGATTTACATCATGAATGAGATCCGACCTTATGGCCTGCCTGGCCACTGCTACTTCAACACCATCCGTGATGGTTATGTAAGCGCGGGCTTCGATATTGGCATTCTGCGTAAAGCCGCCATCGATTCCTTAACAGCAGCTGAGAAGAGTGAAAATATATAAACACTCTGATCGAAACACAAATTTAGCACTCCATGATGCCTCTGGTAAATAACCGCCAAAGCAGACTTGCTTTCTTGAGGCACTTGAGTGATAGATGGTGTGTAACAAAAGGAGGAAAACTATATGAATGCAGTAGTAAAAGAGCAGATATTAGCTGTCCGAGATACCGGCGAAACTAACATGTTTGATGTGAACAAGGTCATGCAAATCGCACTTAGAAAAGGCTTTCATGAGTTGGTTATATTTCTGGCTGAACACAGAGCCGAATACGCCCATTTCATCTTAACCGGCACGATCGACTAAACCAGCTAATGAGAAAGGAGCGATTACAGTGGATGTAAAGTATAACGTAACCGGTTCCAAGCGCAAGGCGCTTGTCGGAGCCATCAGCGAAATATTGGGACGGGAGATCATCTATAATGGTGTGCCCACCTTTGCCTATACGGTGAATAATTATCTCATCGATAAGAACGGAACCTTATCCTGCCCAGGCGATAATAACCTTGAGGAGGTCAAAAGGTTGCTTGATGCGCTTAAAGAGCGCGGATATATACCGGAAGCTGTCGAAAGAGAGGATTCGGTCAATGCCAACAAGCTGAGCATTCAAATGCCAAAGGCAGATTTTACTGAGGAAGCTATTGAAAACCTTAAGAAAATCATTGCCAGCAAGGAAACCCTTATCAAAAAGGCGCTTGGTGCAGACAGCCTGCCTGTCGACATCATCGGTGACACACTGAATTTTCCGTGGTTCACCTTGAATGGTGTTGTTGGCGAATCCGACGCTTACGCCCGCTTTGTCGTCTCCCTCTGCCAGATGGCGAAAATTCAAAAACGCATCACGGCCAAAGAAAAAGAATTGGGAAACGACAAGTTCACCATGCGGCTGTTCTTGATCCGCTTGGGTTTCGTCGGTCCGGAATGCAAAACGGCGCGTACTATCCTGCTGAAAAATCTCACTGGTAATGGCAGCTTCAAAAATGGACAGCGTCCAAATAAGACTGTTATTGCTGAAAACGGTGAAGCGAAAGTGTCGGCAGAAAATCTATCTAACACACAAACCCAAAATGAAGAATGAGGAAGCAGTTCGTTATGAAAAACATCAACAACTTCCCGACCAAAGCAACCGTGGAGCGGATACGCGCAGCGTATCCCCCCGGTTGCCGCGTGGAGCTCGTCTCCATAGACGATCCATACACGAATCTAAAACCCGGTGAACGGGGAACTGTTCGCTGCGTAGATTCCATCGGTACGGTTTTCGTAGACTGGGACTGCGGTTCCGGTCTTGGCATCGCCCACGGCGTCGACCACATAAAGAAACTGTAGACCGTGGAAAAAGGGGGTTCTGAGACAGAATCCCCTTGCTTTATCTAGTTGAAAGAGTGATAGATGTTATGACTAAAAAATATATGGAGGTAATAACATGCGAGATAACTTACTATGCGAAAAATAACGACAATTAAACGGACAGTACTGCAGTCGGTACAGCGCAAGCGCGTGGCAGCCTATGCCCGCGTATCTTCCGGCAAAGACGCCATGCTACACTCCCTGTCCGCGCAGATCAGTTATTACAACAGTTATATTGGAAAACGCGGCGATTGGGAATTTTCCGGCATCTATGCTGATGAGGCCATCACCGGCACAAAAGATACACGCCCTGAATTTCAGCGGCTGCTTGAAGATTGCCGTAGCAAAAAAATCGACATTGTCATCACCAAGTCCATAACCCGTCTCGCCCGCAATACAGTGACGCTTCTTCAAACTGTCCGGGAATTGAAGTTGATAGGGATTGACGTCTACTTTGAAAAAGAAAACATCCATTCGCTCAGTACTGACGGAGAGTTCATGCTCACAATACTGGCTTCCTATGCGCAGGAAGAGAGCCGTTCGGTCAGCGAAAACCAGAAGTGGCGAATTCGCAAAATGTTTGCAGAGGGGCGTCCAAACACCGGCAATATGCTCGGCTACCGGCTCTTTGACGGCAAGCTATACATTATCCCGGAGGAAACTGAAATAGTGAAAGATATATTCGACGACTACCTTTCCGGCATGGGGCCTAACGCCATCGTGAAAAAGCTGAATGACGCTGGTATATACACAAAAAGCGGCGCAGAATGGTGCAAAAGCACAATTCATAAAATGCTAAGAAATGAAAAATATTCTGGCGACTTGCTGCTGCAAAAAACTTTCAACATGGATCATCTCAGCAAGAAAAAACAGATTAACCGTGGCGAATTACCAATGTATCAAGTAATAGATAGTCACGAAGCGATCATCGACAAAGTAACTTTTGCTAAAGTGCAGTTCGAGATTGAGCGTCGGGCGGTAAAATTTTGTTATAAACCCCAGCCGAAAAAGCAGTATCTATTTACCAGCTTAATCTGTTGTGGTCAGTGCGGCAAGCATTACCTCCGAAAACAGGCAAACGCCGGAAGTAAATATATGAAACCAATTTGGATATGCGCAACCTTTAACTTCCGTGGCAAAAATAGTTGCCCGTCGCAGCAGATTCCCGAAAGCATTTTACTTGAGAAAACGGCAGAAGTCCTTGGAACAACCGAGCTGGACATGGATCTGCTGAAAAAGAGCATTTCAAAAATACGGATACCCGAACACAACCGAATTGAGTATATCTTTATGGATGGCCGGAGTGTTGAAGTGATGTGGGAAAACCCGTCCCGTCGCGAAAGCTGGGATGAAGCCATGCGCCAAGCTGCACGAGAGCGCAAGTTATCAATTGACGAAAGGAGGCATAAGTAACACCATGCAGGATACAAGCAGAAAAATAAACGTCATCCAATCGCGTGTCAATCTTCCCTTTATATCATTCGGCTCTGAATACCGAAAAAGGCGCGTTGCAGCCTATGCCCGCGTATCCACCGATTCGGACGAACAGCTTTCCAGCTATGAAGCACAGGTGGATTTTTACACACGACATATTAATAGCAACCCTGAGTGGGAATTTGTCATTGTCTACACCGATGAAGGCATCAGCGGTACTAATATGAAAAAGCGCGACGGCTTTAACCGTATGATCGCCGATGCGCTGGATGGGAAAATTGACCTAATTCTTACTAAATCCATAAGCCGCTTTGCCCGTAATACCGTGGATAGCCTTGTTACTGTCCGCAAGTTGAAGGAAAAAGGTGTCGAGATTTACTTTGAAAAGGAGAACATCTATACGCTGGACGCCAAGGGCGAAGTACTCATTACCATTATGAGCTCGCTCGCCCAGGAGGAAAGCCGCTCCATCAGCGAAAATGTCACCTGGGGCAAAAAGAAAAGCATGGAAGATGGCAAAATCTCACTCCCCTACAAACACTTCTTAGGCTACGAGAAAGGCAAAAACGACCTCCCAAAAATCGTGGAGGAAGAAGCTAAAATTGTTCGGCAGATCTACAGTCTTTTTCTGGAAGGTAAAACCTTCCGCAATATTACGCAGTATCTTACCGCTCAGGGCATTCCAACCCCCAGCGGCAAAAAACAGTGGAGCGTTAGTACTATTGCAAGCATTTTGAGCAACGAAAAATACAAAGGCGACGCACTGCTGCAGAAGACATATACGGTGGACTTTCTCAGCAAAACAATCAAGAAAAATGAAGGCGAGCTTCAGCAGTATTATATCGAGAACTCACACCCTGCCATCATTGACCCGGAAACCTTTGACCTGGTACAGAACGAAATCAAAAAAAGGCGGCCAAACAGGCGGCAGCTGAATAGCAACAGTCCCTTTGCTGCCAAGCTTATTTGCAGTGAGTGTGGCGGATATTATGGATCAAAGGTCTGGCATTCTAACAGCAAGTACCGCAATCAGATCTGGCAGTGCAATAGAAAATACAACGATGGTAAGTTCTGCGAAACACCTCATATACGCGAACATGAGTTAAAACCGGCCTTTATTCAGGCGGTTAATCAAATCTTAGGCGACAGGGATCGATATATTACCCACTTCGAGGAACTTCTGCCGCTTTTAGCCGACACCTCTGTACTAGAGAAAAGGCTAGAAGAACTCCAGAGCGAGCACGACGCTATAATAAAGCGCATGTACAGCTGTGTAGAGGAGAATAAGCGCGAAATGCGGGATCAGGAGGAGTATAATCGCCGTTACTGCAAGATGGCTGAGGAGTTCAAGGAATCGGGAACCCAGTTGAATCAGATTAAAGATGAAATACTGGAACAGAGCGCCCGTAAAGAAAAAATCCATCGCTTTCTTGATGAACTGCGACAGATGAATAATCTTGTAACTGAATTTGACGAGAATCTTTGGCACACCACCGTCGAACTGGTAACAGTACATCTGGACAAAACCTTGAGCTTTACATTCAGGGATGGTACAGAAATATCGGTAAAGGCAACAAAAGCCAAATAGCGCGGAGCATTGCACTAGTACATTTATCATAGGCCTGTGGAGCAAATCCACAGGCTTTTTTCTTGCCCTGACTTATTCTGCACCAGTTGGTGCACCCGGCTGGTGCAGACTGGTGCAAAAAGTGCGTGCCGCAACAATCCCTGTTACTGAGATTGAGCCGTGCTTCAGATACTCTTAACTGTCAAAGTCCAGTAACACATAACTCTTTTCTAAATCTTACCTCAATAAAGCTTCATTACACCCTAACATACACCCCCAAAAAAAAGAAGCAAATTACCCCTTGCAGAAAATTTATCACTATTTTCACCTATCTTTTAATTACAGATACTTTCAATGGTTCAATTGCGATACAGGGGCATTCGGCTTTGAATAATAATTTAAATATACTTTGTATATATTAAACTTTCCTCATTAAACTTTACCTCAATATAAGGAACATTCTTCCCATACCTCATTCTAATTTTTACACTTTTTCTATCATCTTCTCCTACCAAAAAAACCACTCTATATTCTTTTTCGCCACAATACTTATGATGCTTAAAAAACAATGAATAGTGAATTATTTTATTAAAAATAACCGATTTAATCTCCTCTATTAATTCCAAATAATCAACGCTCTCTTCTTGGTGAATTAAATTCGTTAACAGTTCTGCATAAAATTCATTAATATCTTCTAATAATAGAGTCATTTGCAAACCCAAATCATATTTAACCTTGGCACAAAATGTAATTAAATCGTTAGATCCAATAATTTGAAACATATTTCTTATATCATTTTTGAATCCTAATATACCCCCATCATGCTTACAATAATGCTCTTTTAAGTAATCATTATCTGCGTCTTCAGATAACGACAACAAAAAAAGACTCCCCCCACTAATCGGAGCTCCTGATTCGAATATTTTACATAACGCTTTAAGTGTTTTTATAATAGCTTCATAAACATAAAATTGTCCGTCAATTCCCATGTCATAATCTTCTCTTTGGTCTATTAAATATTTAATTACTCCCACTAATACAAATGACATATATTTAATTTCAGTAACATCATCAAGATAATTACTATGAGTTACCCAAAAATTTTTGCTATTTAATATTCCCTCTATTCCATTTTTATCGGTATAATGAAATAATTTTAGATTTTCACTAACTTCCAGTTTCATTATAATCGGATTATTTCTATTGACTTCATAATATTTTAATTCCCTTAAATCTTTCAATTGCTGTTCCATTATTCTTCCCCCACGTTTTACTTTTTACAATTATTCTACAATTCCAAACAAAGCCCTGCAGATATTCTATTCAACTATATAAAACGAGGTTCCTGGCCTAAAGTCCGGGAACCCTTCTGTTTTTAACTCTTATGCTTTTAATTTGATTGACTATCAAATGCTCGGTATCGGTTCAGGCCGTTTATACTCAACCTCATTGTCCTTGAACTTCCTCACAAACAAGGCCCTAATAGCATCAGTCATAATGAACGAATACCGCCAGGCCCGTTTTCTCTTTTTGCCTAGAATCGTTGCAACACCGTCCCGGTAATCATCCTTTATTATGAGTCCTGTGGAGCAAATCCACAGGCTTTTTCTTGCCCTGACTTATTCTGCACCAGATGGTGAAGTGTACCCCATTCTGTATACACGCCTAACGGTGCAACTAAATTTTTATAGATAAAACTAGCACAAAAGATTCTGTGCAATATTGGAAAGATTTAGGTCTATTCATCCCGATCCTTAATAGGATAGACGCCTGTCTGACAATATTCGTAATACTCATTTGGGGATAGCTTTGCGATTTCCCATTGGTAACGGTCGTTATTATAATAGTCAATCCAATCATTAAGTACGGCAACAACATCCCATGTGTGCGGCAGGAGGACAAATCAATTTCATCTTTCATATGCCCGAAGAAACTCTCTTGTGGTGAGTTATCCCAACAATTAGCCTTTCGAGACATGGATTGCCTCAATTTCGCACTTTTTAGAATCTGCGCAAATCTGTAACTCTTGTAATGAGCTCCTTGATCGCTATTAATGAGCGTTTCTGTGTCTAGGGATATTCCATGGTCATGTAACAGGTTATTTATAGTTTCTAGCACGAAATCCTCTTCAAGAGTTTTACTAAGCGCAAAGGATAGAACCTGCCTAGTATAGGCGTCAATAATGGTGGATATGTAGCTTTTCATGCCACTCCCAAAAAATAAATAAGATATGTCCGTAAGGAGTACTTTGCGTGGCCCATGCTCACGGAATTCACGATTTAATAAGTACGGTGCGGTTCGGCTTTCTTGTGACGCTCTCAGCATGCCACGGTAAGGATTTGCCTTGCGAATTGGGCATCTGAGCCCATATTTCTTCATTAACCGACGAATCTTCTTAATATTCATTCATTCCAACGGTTGTTGGCGAAGCAAACGCATATAAATACTGCGAGCACCTTTGGCATAACCACGATAGTTGTATGCCTCAAGAATACGAGAAAAATCTTCTCTGTCATGCTGTTCTCGCCGCTCACGCTTTGTTTCAGCAGCTATATAGTGGTAATAGCCAGGACGTGAAACACCGGCGACATTGCATAACCAAGATAGATTTAAGAGAGTTTATCTTCAACGGTTTTAGCTTTGGAGAATTTGCTTTTATTAATGATTTGTTCGATTTTTCCATCAGCTGCTTCCCATTCTTTAAGAGCGTGCCATCTTAAGCTATACATACGCTTAGTGCCTAATACATTCGGATCAATGCCGGATTCTTTAAGAATTGTTCGTGGTGTCTTGCCTTTAATATATTCTTCGCAGAAATGACGTTTAAAAGTTTGACTAAAAACTACTGAAGTGTCCGTAGTGCGTGCAACTTGCGGATAATTTGATAATATTTCAATTTGTTCTTTTGTTAATTAACTAACTGCCATGAGAATTCTCCGTTATTTTTAGGCTCATTCTAACACGACAAGAACAGAGTAAGTAACATATTGCACCCATTCAGTGTATACAAAATGGGGTACATGCACCTACGTGGTGTATACAGTTTGGGGTACACGCACCAATTGGTGTCTAAAATACGGGGTACAGTTCATGGTGCACCCGGCTGGTGCAGGTTGGTGCAAGCTGGTGCAGACTGGTGCAAAGAGTGCGTGCCGCAACAATCCCTGTCACTCAGATTGAGCCGTGTTTCAGATGCTTTTGAGCCGTGCTCTCGTTTGAATACAACAAAAACCCCTTGAAATAAGGGGTTTCCTAACCTCTGAGATTGTCTCATAGGTGACGTCTTAATCTGGTCGGAGCGACATGATTCGAACATGCGACCTCTACCACCCCAAGGTAGCGATTACGTTTAACGTAACATTAACATAAAACCGAGAATACCGCTATTTGCTGACAGCCTACGTATAGTCCATTTTCTTGCTTATTTAGTAACGTTTAAATATATTTAAAAAGATTATTTATATAACTTAATCGGTCGGTAGGTATTTATGTAGGTATTGAGCAAAATAATCCTCATCGAAAAGCAGGAAAAGACCCATCAAACGTTGAATGCCTAAAGGGTTTTCATAAATAAAATTTAAGAAGGAGGAAGAAATGGTATGTATGCATTTATAGGTTTTCTTTCTATCATCGGTTTTTTGGTATGTGTCATATTATTAATCATGGCGAAGGTTAAAAAGAACGGTAAAGTAAAGAAGTGGGCAATAGGTGCTGGCACTTGTTTTGTAGTCTTTGTCATTGCCCTTATTCTTACGCCCGGATTAACTCCCGAACAAATTGCTCAAGCAAAAAATGCTGATGAATTAAAAGTTAAACAGGTCGCCGCCGATAAGGTTATTACCGATGCTAAGGCCAAAGTTGATGCCGAAGCAAAGGATAAGCAAGTAGCAGCGGATAAAGTTGTCGCAGATGCTAAGGCTAAAGTGGACGCCGAATTAAAAGCAAAACAAGATGCGGCAGATAAGGTTATTGCCGATGCTAAAGCAGTTGAAGATAAAAAGATTGCTGACGCCAAGGCCGCAGCCGCAGTAGAGGCCGCAAAGCCAAAGCATATTGCATATAAGGAACTAGCCCGTAACCCGGATACATATAATGGTACCAATGTAATCTTTACGGGTCAAGTTATTCAGGTTCAAGAGAGTGGCGATCTAGTTAATCTTCGAGTAAATGTTACTAAAAATACCTATGGGTACGAAGATACCGTGCTTATCCAGTATGATAAGAGCATAATCAGTGGCAGGGTGCTGGATGATGATGTTATAACTTTCTCTGGAATGTCTATGGGGTTATTAACCTATAAGACGGTCATGGGCGCAGAAATGACAATTCCTCAAGTGTTAGTAACTGCCATATCTCGTTAATAACGATAGAAGCATAACGTAAAAAGCCCCCGGCACAACCGAGGGCTTTTATTTATTGGTTTAAACTATCCAGCAAGGCCGTGATCGCCTTATCGACGGTCCTTGCCATCGGAATACCAGTCTCAGCGGAATGTTTTCTCAGTCTAGCCATAATCTCGATATCCAGCGTAAGGCCAACCCGTTCACGCGTTGTCAGATCAGAGGTGGCTTCCTCCTGCACTCCAAACTCAGCTTCATACTCATCGACCGCGAGACGTTCTTCTGCCCACTCCTGGGCCTCTGTGGCTGTCATGGGTATTAGTTCCTTGCTTCCGCTGGTGGAGTTGCCATGACTCACGGAGTACTTGCTCAACGGACCTCCCTCGCCGACTAGGAAATATGCTCCCTTGGTGTTTTTGTAAAGGTCCTCTTCGCAGGATCTAAGGTCGTTGCCGTATACTCCATTGTCCCAGTTGCCGATTTTCTTGGATGTCTCCGTGTTGTAGGTGCGACCGTTGATTACTTTTCTCATTTTTAAAACTTCCTTTCGTTGCCGGGTATTTTGGCTCCCGGCTGGCCTTTTAGAGTTATTCTTCGTGGTATCCTTTTGTTTCGCCTGTAAGTTTAAATAGCTCATTACGATACCATTCAATATCCCTACCACCGATAGGAACCATTCCGTTGTTATGTGTCCAGATTGCGTTCTTTAATTGCTCGACTGTTAATTGCATGTTGGTTTCCTCCTCTGTCGGGTATTTTGGCTCCCGGCTGACCTTGGGTTTATGCTTTAATTTCTGTATACTCTAACATTTTGGAGAGATTAAGAGGACCATATTTCTTAGCAGTTTGTTCCTTGTAAATATCTCCGTAGTTGTCATAAAGCGTTTCCCCTAAATCTTGGCTATTCATGGTTGCTTTATAAGTTCTGCCGTTTTGGGCAATGTAGGTAATGTTACCAAGGCTGCCACCTGTAAAAGTTTCTTCCCGATCATACCGAATGGTCTTCGCGTCAACCACCTTCTTAAGATAAGCTAAAACGTTCTTTGTCATGGTTTTCCTCCCCCTCAACTTCTTATTACCTTATTATACATCAGTTGATACATAATGTCAAACAATATCAAGGGTTTATCAAAAGAATATTACGACATATAACGACAAAAAAAGGCTCCCTACTAAAATAGTAGAGAGCCTTTTCGATGCGCTTATTTGATTAAAACTTTACAGGGTCCTTCGGGTTATTTAACAAACCTACCAAAACTCCTATCTGAAGAACTCCTGCAACTACATCACCAATCATACCAGCATCAATACCATACTTAGCCCATACGCCAGTAAATTGACCAATTGATATTATTTGTGCGACAACTGCACTCCAAAAGACCGGAGATTTAAACCTGTTTTGTTCCATTGTTAATTCCTTCTTTCTTATTTGTAAACCCGTCCGGGAAGGTTTAAGTTTACAATACGTTATGGCAATATAATAGGCTCGCACGCATAGCCCATTGCCCTAATTTGTAATCGTACTGCTACTGCCTTTGAGTCTAGAACGCGGACCATGAGGTATCCGTCGTGATCAACCACAGGCTCTACAATGGGCACAGGATTAACCACAGGAGGCGCAACGGACAAGGCGCGGTAATCATACCCATAATAATTGCATATTCCCTTATAGAGTGCATTAGCAATCATTTCATGGTTATACGCTATCCATGTTGCATCCTCAAGATCGTCGTGGAACCCCAGTTCTATCAGTGCGGCTGTAGCGCTTACCCTGTCTCCGACTTCCATTAATCCTGGATTATACTTTACTCCCCGATCAATGCCAGGACTAAGCGGAGCAATCTGATTGTAAAGAGCCCTGGCTAATCGTTCTGAATTTGTTCCGGGCCCATAAGCATAGACTTCTGTTCCCTCTCCCCCGCCGGCGTTGCTGTGGAGAGCAACGTGGATATCTGCGCCCCATGTGTTAGAGTCCGTGGCAATCTGGTAAATGTCCATAATGGGGGAGTTGCGTCTCCATACGAACCTTCCGTCTTTTGCGATAAGATGGATTAGGATATCAGCTATACCATTCATTTCGAATTCTTCGGTCCCGAAGGGACCTACTCCGGCGTTGTGCTCCTGAGTGCTGGGGCTAATGTATATGTTTGGCATGATAAATCCTCCTACTTTGTAATAATAAACACGGCCATGCCTGAGGAAGCTGTCATTAATCCAGCTATAAGCATTGCTACGGACCATGTTGGCCTACCTGAACGGACGGCGTTAAGGGCTTCATCTAGTTTTGTCTCGATTCGATCAAATTTTGCCTGTACATCTTTTTCCAAGGCTTCCAACCTCCCCCGTAGAGAAGTGACTTGTTCAACCAGGACTGCTACTGCTGTATCTTGTTCCATAGTTCACCTGCTTTCTGGCTTTCGCCCCTTTCGTTGTTACCCATAAAAAATAAAATAAGGCATAAAGAAACGCCCCATATTTCAGAGGCGGTTGTTGCACATCATGCGTCTGTAGTTCATTAGAAGGGCATAAAAAATAGGCTTCTCAGCCCTTCGTTATGCCCTATTGAGATTAAACTATGGGTACAATTAGGTTTTGAAACCCATCCGCTGTCTACTGTTCACTAAGCAACGATTAAATCTTGTTTGCCATCAGCAACTAAGATTAAATCAATGTCTGACTTAAACTGTGGGTATTTCGCGGTCACCGCTACATAATCTAATTTACCCGCTTCGATTCTCATTGCTAAATATGCTGCCATTTTAAATTCCTCCCATAATTAAAAAGTCAACCGCTTCTTGGGTTGCTTGGAGTTGTTCTTGGATTAGCTCAATATCCGTTTTTGGAATATCCTCCAAAATAACTACATTAGGTGTAACCGATACATCTACTCCGATTCCATTAGT
>Ga0209386_1000072_pt1 | contig 52571 bp, 45 predicted proteins | sample NGEPertwo_FD_184510 | JGI IMG/M metagenome (GOLD analysis project Ga0209386, IMG submission 184510) | Arctic peat soil microbial communities from the Barrow Environmental Observatory site, Barrow, Alaska, USA - NGEE Permafrost154B-two... | ecosystem: Environmental > Terrestrial > Soil > Wetlands...
ACTTCGAATACAGAACAGACACAAGTGAAGCTATGATTCAGTTTGCAATGATAAAACTAATGCTTAATAGAATTAAAAAATAAAATTTAAACAGTCTCTTAGTTCAAGTAAAAATTTCATTTTTTTATCATCAAATATTATATCTGCTATTACAGCATTCAATTTCCGTTTTTCAGAAATTACATTTCGACCTAATGTATCAATTATGCCTCTAAGTGCCTCTTTTGTTTTCATGATTTATTATATTCTTTTTTGATACTGTTTGTAATTTACTTTAATTGTTGTTTAAGCCTATCACATTAACACCCCTTTCACTCCTCCGGCAAACAAAACTTCTACATCTTTGAATACCGGTATACCTCATTGTTATTTATGTTCTTTGTTTTGCCGTCCGGCATTGTATAAGTCCATACATCGGTGCTTAAATTTTTGACCCCCCACAAATTTGGATTGTTTTTGTTTTGGATTACTTCTCCGGCTACGGTAGTGAAATCCTCTTTGAGCAACCGTGTATGAAAGCTGTATATTTTTTGACCAGGGTACATGATAACCCGACTTCTACCAACGTTTAGGGTTAGCGATTTTCCCAACTTCCGTTTACAGTTCACACAACTCGATTCTTTTGCATCCGGATCAATAAAAGTCTCTTCGCCACAATTACAACGAACGGTTTGATCCCGCAAACGCATAAATAGTTTTTGCCATTCGTTTTCAGGATTGCGTTTATTTGGTTCATGGATGCCTTCGCTACTAAATGCATGAATAAATTTGGCATGAATAAACTTTGGGGAAAGCGGCCAACGACGAATCGCGTTAGTATGAATACCCATCATGGGGCGGTTCGCATCGTTTTTTGGGTCGAAAATAAAAATCGGATTGCTGCCGTAAAACCGCCGTTCGTCCTCTTCAGTCATGCACGGAACTCCGGAGATGAGCTTACCTTCCAGCGGATGGTTGTTAAACAACAGCATAAAAAGCATCACTGCCAGCGAAAATCGATCGGTGTCAGCATTAGGAAGAATTTTCACCTAAAACCACTTCAGGAGACATGTAACGACATTTTCCGGCGATGTCCACGTTGGTCCCATACGGAGCGACGTTATCGTTGTCACAAATTAGAACTGCTCCGGTTTGTGGATTAATAAAAAAGTTCCCGTCATTCAAATACTGATAGCTATGACCACTACGGTGCAAATCGTGAAAGGCATTACTAATCTGTAATGCGGCATTGATCATAGCAGACAAGCTCGCAAAACGCACCTTAGCTAATAGAAAATGGGAGAAGTCTTTGTATTCATCAGGACGCAAGGACATGATATACCCAAAATGGTTCTCTTTCCAGACCGTAAGAAATTGCGGCCAAAGGAACGCACTGGTCGGTGCTCCATTTTTGATATTGTTGTCAAGATTATCGTAAAACTCCTTAGTAATGGGCTGTGTATAAAATTTTAGGGCGTAGTCTTTTCCATTCAGTTCGACTAAATAAACTACACCCTGGCCACCTTCGCCAAGCTTTTTCTTAATGGTAACGCTTCCGCCTACTTTTAATTCTATTTTATCTGAGGGTTTAAATTCTTTCATATGAATTTTAAAATATGTTAACCTTTTCTAATTTTCCTTTCTTATTGATTGAATAGCAATCATCAGCACTATAATAGACGATATGAGATACCGACCAATCTGAAGGTCTCCCATATATTCCTACTTCACCTTTATGCTCTCTTTCATTTTCACAATAAGGAAAATGAAATGGAATTAAAACATTACCATCTGTATCAATAAAACCCCATCCGGAATTTTCTAAATAAGCTCCAGCCCAACCATGGCTAAAAGTTGTCACAGCATCATATATTAAAGGGATTATTTCTTGTCCCTTTTTATCAATATAACCCCATTTTTCATTTAATTTAACAGCAGCCAATCCATTACTAAATAACCATTCACCAATTTCGTCGTACTTACATTTAATGACTTCTTCCCCTTCCTCGTTAACAAATCCCCATTTCCCTTTAATACAAAACTCGCCGATTTCTACAGGAGCCAAACCATTACAGTATTCTCCGAAAGAATTATATTTATAAGGGAGGACTAATTCTCCTTTTTTGTTAATGAGACCCCATTTGTATTCTTTTGAACGAACTGGGGCAAGTCCTTTATTGAATGACATTGCATCAATATATTGAAATGCGATAACCACATAATTTTGCTTATCAATAAAACCCCACTTAGTACCAACTTGTACAAGAGCAAAATCATCACTAAATAGTTTAGCATCATTATATTCGCAAGGAATAACTTTGTGCCCTAGCTTGTCTATAAATCCGTACTTTCCGTTGTTTAGGAAATCACGCTTCCAAACTAAGGCTAAACCATTACAAAAAGAATATGCAGTATCAAATATGCATGGAATAATTTCTTCCCCATCTTTATTGATAAATCCACATCGATCACTATCGTTACGAACCCCGACTAATCCTTCGCTAAATAGCGATACATTATTATATTTCAAGGGGATAATAATATTACCACTATTATTGATGAAGCCTGTTTTATAGTGTTTTTCAACTTTTGCTAACCCATCGATAAACGATCCTATTTTATCGTAGTCGGAGAAAATTACCTCTTTCCCTTGGCAATTTATATAGCCCCACTTTGAATTCCAGTTTAACTTAACAGCAGCTAGACCTTCACTAAAGCTAACTGCACGATAGAATTTTAGTGGGATCACTTCATTACCCTTTTTATCTATATAACCGTATTTTTCGTCTAATACGACCAGTGCCAAATTGTCCTTAAAAGGGTTGGCATCATCATATTTATAAGGAGTAACCATTTCACCTATGGAATTACGAAACCCACAAAATCCACGTCGCCAAACAATTTCATAAGAGTCATCGGGATCTTTCCTGTCGAATACATTGCGCCATATAGATATTATCTGAACTGCAATTTCTTCATTTAAGAAAACCTCTTCCTGCATATGCAATTGAATAGCGCTTAATCGGATTTCGCGTTCGTTGTTGTTGGTAATAGCATATATTTGCTGAGGCACCTGCTCTTTTACTGAGAGCAAAAGCATCTTTTTGGTACGTTTGTCTTGAGCAAAAAGGTCTGATATCATACCAGATAGCCGTTGCTCTTGTTGCAACAATTCTTTCCCGTAGACTTCAATCAATTTTCGGAGGATTATTTCAGGGGTTTGTTCTTCAGCTTGACAGGAGGTGCATTTCATAGTTTATCGATTACTTCTTACCCAAAATTGCTTTAATCACCGCATTCCCAATCTTTCTTTCCAATCCATTCCGGGTGGTGGGAATACCAGTTCCTCTTGCAATCTGCTGTTTTATTCCAGAAACACCTAAGAATCTCTTCCATGAAAATGAAAATCCGCGCATGTTTTAGGTTTTAGAGGTCTTGTTTTTTCTCAGTTGATGTATTGGATGAATACAATCACCGAAATTAACAAAAACACTTAGGGACAAACCTTTTTAACATCATTTATTTTAGATTATTCTTCGATTTCAACAAAGGTTGAATTTAGTTGAGGTCAACCTAAAATATTTAAACCCATTATTTCAATAAGACAACCTGGTCATTTTATACCTGTATCGTTTCCATTTAAATCAAAAATACCAAAGTCCATTAATTTAGCTATATCTGCACCCTCATTTATTAAATTGTATTTCGTAATACTCTCATTAAAAGCAATTTCCATTGGCATTTCTTTTAAACAATCAAATTTGGTTACCGTTATCGTATATTTCTCTTTCAAATCGTTTTCATATTCGAACCAGCACAAAATGGCAGGATCAAATTTTTTAAAATATTCAATTAATGCAGAAGTCTCGGAAAATTGTTCCGGTAAGTGAAACCTTACTTTTCCGCTGTCCAGTACAATAATGCCTGGGTTGATTGGCTCATATATCATTTGTTTTCTTGTCAGACCACTTGTCCAACCAGTAAAAGCAAGATTGTAACAGTTACAACCATCAGGCATGATGTAATATAACGAAATGCATTTTTTATGTGATTACTGTTTATGAATTTATTCAATTAATAATTTAATATTAATGACTGAAGCTACGAACCAAAATTGATTCCAAGCGAATGACCTGTTGATATTTCGTTATCACTTGTTATTCGTAAAATCATCATGAATACTCCGGGAAGCAACATCTTTTGTAGACCAATTGCACACTGATCGTCGAAAAACAACTGCCCATATTTTCATAATGACTACTTAATTCTTTGAACTTTTATCCGATACTCTTGAATTTCTGCGCCTCATATTGGCTTACCATTTCGTTTGCCGGTCTATTTCGACGGCTTCAAATTGACGTGTGTTGTTTATCCATTCCGATTATTGCGAATCACTTCGGCCAAGTACTTACCTTTTCATTCTTTTTTCAGGGAAGCCTCCTGATTTGGTTTTTGAACTATGGGACAAGAGCTAAGCGGAAACCCAAATAGTAGCAGCGGTTGCCGGGAGCTGTGCGGCCGCGAATGGCCACCCGGCAGAAAGATGCATCTGGGTACCCATCGCCACCCCGAAACACACGCGAATGGCCTGTTGAAGCACCCTTTGGATTGTTTTGCGGTGAGTTGGCATAGTAATCAGCACTGTACCAATCACTGCACCACTCCCACACATTGCCGCCAATATCATAAAGCCCCAAAGGATTAGGCTGTTTGATGCCAACAGGGTGGAAAGTACCGTTGCTTTGTGGATCGTACCAAGCGTAATTGTGCTTCTTGTTTTCATCATTGGTGCCGGCCCATATTGTACGGTTGGTTTCACCGCCGCCTGCGGCATATTCCCATTCTGCTTCGGTTGGTAATCGGTAGGTTTTGCCAGTTTTTACATTTAACTTACTTATGAAGTCCTGTGCATCGCCCCAGCTCAAATAATCTACCGGCAAGTTATCACCTTTACGATCATATTGCTTACTGCTCATGATTGCTTTCCATAGTACCCGCGTTACCTGGGTCTCTGCCATAAAGAAATCACTAACCGTTACTGAATGCAAAGGTTTTTCGTCATCATACTCGTTACTGCCCATAAGGAAAGTGCCGCCTTTGATAGCTATCATATTGAAATTTACTGCATTTACGTTTTCGGTAAAAAATTCCGGGGTTAATTTTATTGCCTCGATCCAGCAATCAAAAACCAATCTAACTGCACCCTCTTCAAGAAAGAATTCCTCCTTAAAGAAGTGCTTAATTGAGTTAATTTTATGATCATTATCTGTAACATCATCATTATTAAGGCTAAGCAATTTTCTAGGAATATCGGCGCGAAGCGAAAGTCCGATCAAATATCGGTTACGCTTATCTTCGGGGTGAAGATCGGCAAGTATGGCAATCAACCGTTTTTCCTGTTCAAGGATACCGAAGCCGCGTTCGGAAATCAGCTTTTTTATGGTTTTTGTTAACTTATTCATTCTACTTTCATCAACTCCTTATTTACCAAAATCCCTGCAATTGAAATATCATCCTGGCTCCCTTTTTTAGATAATTGGGGCAGATAGGATTGCAATTCAGCCTTTCCTTCAGTGATGCCTTTCTCTGAAAAGAGTTGCAAAATGGTTTTGTAAAAACCATGCAAAGCTTCGTCAGTTCCAAAAGTATCGTCCACTCCGTCGGAAGCAACGAAAATAGCCATTGGCAAATCTTCTTTCCCGAAATAATACCGGAAGCGGCTCAGCGCTTGTTCATCGCATAAAGAAGTGGTCTGGTTCAAAAAGCATTTCTCGTCCCAGGGAATGGGTTGCGCATATTCGCCGGCAGAGTTTACAGTTACACATTTTCCATCTCCGATGTGAAGGCCGAACCAAAAGTCTTTTGCTCTGACTGTAGCAATCAAAGTGGTTCCGTAGGCCGAGACCCAACCCTCTTCAGTTTGAAAAGCAGTCAATTCTTTTGGCGTCAAAATTGCTTTGTCGGTTTCTGTAAATGGCTCTCGTTGGTAATCTTCAGCTATGGCTTCACGCCAGCGAAAGATTACATTGGCCGACAATTGTTTCATAAAAACATCCGGATTTGCAAGGATAGTATCAACCATCTTTCCCCCATTTTTAGACTTGGAAAACCTGCTCTTCATAAACTCACGAATGGCGGAATGAGCCTGTTCTGCTGCAAGGCGCGACCCCCGGTCACTGCGGAAATATTTGTTACCACCATGCCCATCGCAAACGATAGCAACAGCATATTCGCTGCCTTTACCGCTCAAAGCGAAGTCCTGGCATACCTTTCCGTCTTTGATATGCGATGCACCAATGGTTGTAACGTGAAACGTTTCTAATTTTGACATTTTAACTGTTTGAATAGTAGCTTACCAACCTTCCTGAACATCGTTCACTTCGATGTTATCCTTCTCAAAATCTTTGATTTGTTTGGTGAAATCAGCCGCTTTCTGATTTGAATCAGCTGAACTATCTATGCCGACACCTGAACTTTTACTTCCAACTTGTGACGCTGTTACACTGGCAAAACGTATCATTTTGCGCAAAGCCTCAGGCGAACGAACGGTCAATACACATTCTTCGTTTCCGGTAAATTCTTTTAAAATTTCTATGTTCGCATCATTTCCAATAGCAACAGCTACTTTAATCGCTACTTTGAACCAATTATTTTTCCGTAGTACTTCGAGTTCTTTTTTGTAGTCGTCAGTAGGAGCGCCGTCCGACATCATAAAAATAGCCGGAGCATACGAGCCAATCAAATCGGCCATGAATTGGCTGCGAGATAATTTTTCGTTTAGCATTTTTAATCCTATTCCCATGTCTGTCAATCCACCGGCTTCTAAATTGTTCCAGACAAACTGATCAGAATCAATGGGTTGTTCGTACAGCCATCTGGCTCCGGATGAAAAATCGAGGACTGCAATTTTTATCTGGGCATCGGCATTTTCAGAAGAAATGTCTTTGATTTCGGGAATCACCTCCCGAATGGCTTCGTTTACGGCTCCGATTTTATCTCCGCTCATACTTCCGGAGGTATCGATTAAGAAAAATAACACCATGGTTCGGCGAGGAATTGCTACAGCATCTAATAAGCTCATATTTATTGTATTTAGTGATGATTTGTAAGTTGTTATTATCAAACAGAAATCTTGATTAAACCATTTCTCCTTTAATTCCTCCGGCAAACACAATTTTTACATCTTTGAAAATCGGCACAACTCCATTGGGATTCACATTTTTGGGAGTTCCATCGGGCATGAAGCAGAGCCATATGTCTGAGCTTAAATTGCGAAATCCCCATAAATTCGGGTTGTTTTTGTTCTGAATCACTTCTCCGGTTACTGTGGTATAATCATCACTGCCCGATTTGGTGTGGCAGGCATAGCTTTTTTGTCCCGGATACATGATTAATTTGTTTCGCCCAATCTTTAGCATCAGAGGTTTGTCTATTTTTCGTTTGCAATTAATGCAAGTAGTTTCTGCTGCACCCGGATTAATGAAGGTTTCTCCGCCACAACTACATTTTACCATCTCGTCACGCAAACGCACGAATAGTTTTTGCCATTCGTTTTCGGGATTGCGTTTATTTGGTTCATGGATGCCTTCGCTACTAAAGGCATGAATAAATTCGGCATGAATAAACTTTGGGAAAAGCGGCCAACGACGTATCGCGTTAGTATGAATACCCATCATGGGGCGGTTAGCATCGTTTTGGGGGTCGAAAATAAAAATCGGATTGCTGCCATAAAACCGCCGTTCGTTCTCTTCAGTCATGCACGGAACTCCGGCGATGATCTTACCTTCCAACGGATGGTTGTTAAACAAGAGCATAAAAAGCATCACTGCCAGCGAAAATCGATCGGTGTCTGCATTAGGCAGAATTTTACCTAAAACCACTTCAGGAGCCATGTAACGACATTTTCCGGCGATGCCCAGGTTGGTTCCATACGGAGCGACGTTATCGTTGTCACAAATTAGAACCGCTCCTGTTTGTGGATTAATAAAAAAGTTCCCGTCATTCAAATCCTGATAGCTATGACCACTACGGTGCAAATCGCGAAAGGCATTACTAATCTGTAATGCGGCATTGATCATAGCAGACAAGCTCGCAAAACGCACCTTAGCCAATAGAAAATGGGAGAAGTCTTTAAATTCCGGCGGGCGCAAAGGCATGATATATCCGAAACGACTCTCTTTTTTCACCGTAAGAAATTGTGGCCAAAGGAAAGCACTGGTTGGTGCGCCATTGCTGATATTATTGTCCAGATTATCGTAAAACTCCTGTTTGAACGGCTGTGTGTACCACTTTAGCGCATATTCGGAGCCATTTAAATCAACCAAATAAACAATGCCCTGGCCACCTTCGCCCAGTTTATTTTTAATGGTTACGCTTCCACCTACCTTTAACTCTATTTTTTCTGAGGGTTTAAATTCTTTCATATTACTTTAATTTACATATCCATATGCTTATTCTAGAAACGAAGTTCATCCAAATAATTACCTAAATCAACAGATAACCATTCCCCTTTTAACTTAACATCAGCTAAATAATATTCGGAGTCCTTAGCATCTTCGTAAATAATTGGAATAACAATATCGCCTCGTTTGTTTATAAAACCTTTTTTGCCGTTTAATCTAACTACTGCAAAGTCCCAGTTAAAACTATTTGCAAAGTCATATTTTAAAGGGATTTTATCATTGCCTGTTTTATCGATAAACCCCCATTTATCATTTAATTGAACCCTAGCCAAGCCATCACAAAATGGATCAGCATGGTCATATTTCAAAGGGATTATTACTTTACCAGTTAGGTCGATAAATCCGTATTTGTCGTTTAACAAAACCAGAAATATATCTTCGTCAAATTTTATTTCTTCTTCATACTTTATTGGTATTATTTCTATGCCAGCATTGTCGATATATCCGTATTTGGAGTTTAATTTAACCAAAGCCAAGCCTCTGTTAAAATTTATTCTTTCTTCATACTTTATTGGTATTATTTCTATACCAGTCTTGTCGATATATCCATATTTGGAGTTTAATTTCACATCAGCCAAGCCTTCACTAAAGGAATAAGCTTCATCATATTTCAACGGTATTACCTCTTTCCCATATTTGTCGACAAATCCCCATTTTAAATGTTTTACAGTAGCTAAACCTTCATTGAATGAACCAGCATTGCTATATTTTAACGGGATTATCTCATTACCTGTTTTGTCTAAAAAACCGTATTTGGAGTTTAATTTAACCACAGCCAAGCCTTCACTAAAGGAATAAGCTTCATCATATTTCAACGGGGATATCTCATTACCTATTTTGTCTATGTAACCTAATTTGCCATTTAATGCAACTATGGTCAAACCTTCAAAAAATGGATATTTATATAAATTAATGAAATGATTGTAACGGTCATATTTATCGTACTTAAGCGAAATAACTTCCTGACCATATTTATCGATGAAGCCAAATTTTTCGTTCATTTCAACATAAGATAAACCATTCGAGAATCCATAAACATTATCATATTTAATTGTTGTAATTTCTACTCCATTTTTGTCGATAAAACCCCATTTAGTATTTAACTTTACACCTGCCAGACCTTCACTGAATGAAAAAACCTCATCATAAATTAGCAGAGATATCTTTTTGCCAATATTGTTAACAAATCCCCATTTGTTATCGAAACAAACAGGTGCGAAATTTTCATTGAATGTATTAATATTATCATAAATTAAAGGTATTACCTCTTTCCCATATTTGTCGACAAATCCCCATTTTAACTGTTTTACAGTAGCTAAACCTTCTTTGAATGAACCAGCATTGCTATATTTTAATTGGATTATTTCTATACCTTTCTTGTCGATATACCCGTATTTGAAGTTTAATTTAACAATAGTTAATCCTTCACTAAATTGATGATCTTCATCCTTGTCATGACTGAATAATTCAAATCTATCATACTTAAGTTGAACAACTTCCTTCCCGGATTTGTCTATGAAGCCAAATTTCTCGTTCAATTCAACCCAAGCTAAACCATTCGAGAATTTACCAGCAACTTCATATTTGAATGGAGTAATCATTTTCCCTTTTGAATTTCGGAAACCACAGTATCCAAGCTTCCAAACAATTTCAAAAGATTCATCGGGTTCTTCTAATTCAAGAGCTAAGTCCCAAATATTAATAATTTGCCTGGCTGCATCTTCATGTAAAAATGCATCTTCATGCAAATGGTGTTGTAAAGCTTGCAGTTTTAACTCGCGTTGGTCGCTTTCGGCGAAAGCTGCCATTTGTTGCGGCACTTTTTCTTTTACCGAAAACAGCAGGAGTTTTTTAGTTTTCTTATCATGGGCTAACAAATCAGCAATCATAGCAGAGAGCCGTTGTTCGTTTTGCAACAACTCCATGCCATAAACAGTGAGCATATTTCGAAGAATTACTTCGGGTGTAAGATCTGCTGTTTTTGTGTTTAAAGCTTGAATTATATCGGTTTGGCAAAATGGGCATTTACTCAACGAAACATTTTGAGGTGGTATCCATTCCCCCTGGCAGTTAGTGCATTTCATAAACTAGAAATTAGGTTAAGTCAACTTCTTTAATGTCAAGCTCAAAGCCCAATTCCGAATTTACAGTGTGAGTCATGTATAGTGGTATATTTTTGCATCTGGCAATATGCTTCATCTTATCAAAATTTTCGGAGACGATATTATGACCTATGATTATACTTTTCAAAATTCCTTTCGGCCAGTTCAGTTGATAACCTGTACTTCCTTTTGATGGATGAGAATCTGAATAGTTTCTTCCCAAAATAATCCTTTTTTCTTCCTCGATTTTCCAGATAGATTCCTCCTTAATCAATAATAAATATTCAAATAGAGAATCAGTCGACTTCCCAATCACATGAATTAAACCTCTAATTGGTGCTGTATGGTCTTTGTTTATAGGGATTTGGGTATCAAAATCATCAAGATTTGGCCATTCAGATGAATAATGAACATCTCTGTAAGTTACTTTACCAATTTCTTGAGATGAAAGTTTTTTTTCAAAATCCTCATCATCAAATTGCAAAACCCACCCTTTGTATGAATCCGCATATAAAGACCACAAGTGCTTATTTAATTCAGTCTTTGAGAAACAACAGATTCCAAATCTGTCCAGGATAGTTGCATATGTATCAACATTCACACCCTTTCTTCGCATTTCTTCCTTAAAAATCGGGAATCTATTTATTATTTCACCATGAGTATCAAAAGGATCATTTAAATATTGTCTTCTTGAGCACCAGAAATACTCACTATTAAGCGCTTCAAAACTACGAGGCAATGGAGAATAGTATTTATAAATCATGTATTTATTTGCAAAAATTAAAATGAGCAATTGATGCTGAAAAGTCTTTCCCATCGAAAGAAATATTAGCACTCCCATCTACTCTATAAAATAAATAGTGCTTATAATCTTTATCCTCAAATATGATCGCAAGTCTTATCTCAAAATCATCAAATGTTACTTTCGAACTATGTTCGAAATCATCATCGTCATTTTCTGTTTTCGGATTAATTAACGGTACAGGATCTTTCGCTATTTCAATTTTTGTTAACACGCCATTAATGTGTCCTTCCTTTAAGTTTTCTATTTCAACTATTAATTTGTTGATTAATTGCACTTTCAATTTCTCAGCCCTTGTCATAAATAATTCGATTAATGATTCTATTTCTTTCCGAAAATCGCTTTGATGATTGCACTCCCAATTTTTCGTTCTAATCCGTTTTGTGTAGTTGGAATTCCTGTTCCTCGTGCAATCTGCTGTTTTATCCCGGAAACTCCTAAGAATCTCTTCCATGAAAATGAAAATCCGCGCATGTTGTAGGTTTTAGATGTCTCGTTTTTTCTCAGTTGATGTATTGGATGAAAACAATCACCGAAATTAACAAAAACACTTCGGCATAAGTCTTTTTAACATTATTTATTTTAGATTATTTATCTTCGATTTTACGAATTTTATCATTTTTATTTTTGGTTATTTCTTTATTGGAAAATACCACTTCTGCCAATTGATCACCTTTTGTGTTTATCTCAATTTGTTTTGTGTTGTTTGAAGATAAATTGAAGATTATCAGTCCGCTTACCAGAAGTATTGATCCTGATAACATTCGGATTATTCCTATCATCTTATTCCTTTTTATTTCTATTAAACTGAAGTCTCCTGTGGTATATGTATTTCTTGTTTAACAAGCAGATCGACAATGAATTTGTCGGTACGATCATATAGCTTATTGGTTTCTTTCCTGGTTAGTTCGTATGCAACCCAACTTGCTTGTTCATGGGCTTCATTGTATAGAAGAGAGTACCCTATATGAGATATGACAACTTCGTTTCCATTGATTTTTGGTATCTCCAGCTTTGTTATTGTATTTGCTTTGAAGCTATTGTTGTGAACATTATTGGCATCAACCCAGGTTTTATTGTCATGCAAAAACACTTTTGTGCCAATGGTAGCTATAGCATCTTCCTGAGCAAGAGAAATTATCTGAAAAGCAAAAACTGCAATTATCGTAAGTAAAAGGTTTCCCTTTGGAATCATTTTTTTATTTCTTAGAACAAAACAATCTACTCCTTTTAAAATGATTCTTCCAATTTAGTTATGTTGATTTACCTAAAAAGATTGATTATAAATAAGGTCAATAGACATTTTTGTCATGTGTCAAGGAAATTTAGACGAACATTAATGCGATTCGAAAATCGGTTCAATCCCAGAATTGGAATCATCGATTTTAACTATTTCGATGAAAGACGATTGAAAAAAGCTCGCCAGGGAAAGCAAAAAGGGGAGCGAATCCAGAATTTTCAGTATGCCCGCAGTCAGCGCTATTTGGAACGCGTGTGTCAGCAACATGTTGAACTGAAAATGTTGTTGGGAATTGAGAAGTCAATATTCTTATTCGAAGAGAATTTCCTATTATTTTGTCATTTTGGAACCTCGAAAAACGAACCACTAATTATACCGTACATTTTACGCGACGAGAACTATTCCAAATTGAATATTAAGCTGTAATAATAGATTTTCATGCTAATTTGCCTTATCGTTTTTCTTTTGCGTTTTTCATTCTTTCACGTTCCAATCTTTCGGCAATTTCTTTTATTTCCATCTCATATTGCTCCACTTTTCCCCGAATCTCCCTGATCTGTTTCTTATCCCGATTATATTGAAAAATGTCTTCAAGTTTTCCCACGTTTTCCGAACTAATCCCATTGGTGGATTTGATATATCGATACTTGAGGTCATTATCCTTAAATTGGCTGTTCTTATCGAATTGCCAAAAGTTACCACCCAATGAAATTAGAATAAGTAAAGCCAAACTGATTATTGTAATAGCTGCCTTATTGTTTCGAAAATCCACGATAAAAACATGCTCATTGCGAATGACCACATTTTTTTGAGACTTTATCAGGTTGATATTTTCATCAATTGGAGTAATTACCGTTTTAAATTCAGTAAAAACCTTTCTTAGACTGTCATTAACCTTGCCAAGGAAATAGGTGGAATACTGTGCCATATTTGTCTGCAATACCTTTATTTGTTCTGGTGTAAATTGCAGCTGATTAATCTGGATTTGTAAATCTTCGATAAGAGATATTAGCTCATCTGAATTTAGAGTTGAATCCGCCTGGTCGTTTGTTAATGCCTTTTTGCCCAATTCATCTAACTTTTGTTGTAATTCTTCGAATAGGGCATAAACTGCTGAAGAATCCATTTTGCTGATACCCATAAGTATTTATTTTTAAATTGATTACAATCGGTGTCTGTATCGGTTTCCTTTCTTTTTCTTTCGTCTTTTGGCTTCCTTCCGAAATAATTCATCTTCGTTTTCATCGTAAACCGGTGATGGTTTCATCAGATCGAACAGTCCATCCAAGATGGAAGCTGCGTTTTCAAGACCCAGGGAAAGATCCGATGTATTGCCTTGTCTGCTTAGTTGGTTTGGTTTGTTTATCTGAATCTGTTGCAACTTTTCATTTTTTTGTAGCTGGTAACTGATTTTTGAATAACTGAATGCTCTGTCGATTTTCGAACCATTAAACTCATACCCATTCTTCCCAAACCGAATTCCTTGTATTTTTTCTGTAGTTCCGTTATTTCGGAATTCGGTTGTAATACCCGATTTGAGTAACTCTGTTTTTAATTCCTGCCAACTCCGGCATTTAGATATAGCCGATTGCAGCGCATGATAAATTTCGTATTTGGTTTTATCTGGTTCTTTTAAGCGATGCTCCTTTACATTCTCTTTTCCTGAAGCAATATAAAGGCTGTGCTTTTGGGTAAGTTCCGTACAAATTTTCACGTTCCGCAACTTTTCATTTTGGTCGGAAATCCGTTTCCCATTGTTGTTAATACGGTTTATCACGATATGAATGTGAGGATGGTCAGTGTCGTGGTGCCGGGCAATGATGTATTGAGTATCCTGGTATCCCATCTTTTTTATGTATTCCTGAGCGACATCAACCATAAACCTATCGGTCAACCGACTCTTATCCTGAACCGAAAAATTCAGAGAGATGTGGGCGACTGGTTTTGATATGTTGGGATTCAGCTTATGCTGGACAATGAAACTATGGATAATGGATTCCTTGTCTTTCAGTCTCACCCCTTCAGCATAAATCAACCGGGCATGATCTTTTTCAAGAATATAGTTTACTGCACCCCGGAATCCTCGACCCTGTACAATCTTAGCAATCATCTTCAATTTTTTTGATTACGTTATCCAACCGCTCGTTTAGAGAAAGGCAATATTTGTGAACAGCCGAATACCCGGCGGCATTGGCTTTATGGGCAATCTGGTTTACGTTATTGGCCATGCCACTAAGTTGCCGGATATATCCCAGATGTTCTGATGTGAGATGTTGCTTAACCACACTCGACCGGATACAAAGGCGAATAAATTCGCTACGGTTAACTCCTGCGGAACGTGCTTTGGCTTTGAGGGAATAATATTCTTCAGTAGCCATTTTGATTGTTATTTTATAAGCTTTCTTTTCTGCTGGTCCTTTGGTCGGCCGGCCATTTGTGTTCCTGTTTTTTATTGTTTTCATGATTGGTGATTTAATTGTTCAGATTAGACCGGCGGGATGTTTTGGCCTCGTAGAGCAAGGTTTTGGTCAGACCAAAACACAAACTTGCTCCCCACCCAAAGCGAGACCAAAACATAACCCGATCAGAGTCTGATACCTTTTCGTTTTTGACAATACATTTGATTTTCCGAAACTGTTTTTATGCTCTGCACCAATACCAGATCGAAGTGATCAATTAGTTTCTTGAGTAGTGGATTTTTGTTTGTCATCATTTGAAGATTGGATTCTTCCGGTTGGATCTGAAGCAGGAAATCTGCTATGTCATAACCTTCCCTGCGCTGTTGTGCAGTGGCATTCCGTTCCAGGTAATCGAATATTTTAACTTCGTATCCAAGCTCCTGCATGTGATTTGTTTTGAGGTTCCATTGATCAAATGCACCTAAATCAGGAAAAAGCACAATCTTACGGCCGTTAAGAATCGTCAAGTTCTCATCCCTAAAACACCCATATTTCCCTCCTGAAGCAATCCAGCAAAACTGGGGAAGGTAATAAGAGGCGATTAAGGTGCTTTTCTCGCTTTCAACAATAGCGACGGGAAGAGCCTTGTTCTGATTCAAAAGATGCTCGCCAAAAAAGCATTGTTTAAGATTAAATTCATTACCACCAATCATGGAATGCACCCATGAAATATGGTTGTGTGGTTTTTTGATCCGCTTGCCATTAGATGGATCGTATAGCATAATTTTACCGGTACGGACTTTGCCCGATGAGTCCGTTTGCCAGAAAATGGTTGCTCCGGGCCAATAGTTTGCTGTTCCCACCCGGTATTGTTTCATCAGTTTCAATGTTCTCTCAATACCTAAAACAGAAGTCAAAAATTGGCAGAGTTTATTTTGATCGTAATGGGTTAAACTACGGCTGACAATGGACTCATGGATAAAGCTGACGGTTAACGGTTTTGGTTGCTGCACTGTTTGTGTGCTTGGTGCAAAATTGTGGATTCGTTCAGCTTTTTCCGGATTCTGTTCAAAGTGTTGTTTTGGAGTAAAGTGGTAACCACAATTATTCTCGCGATTGCAACGCCCGACATGATCCGGAAATTCAATGATCCTTTCGATGTCAATGTAGCGTGAAAAACAGCCTTTCTCTTTGCATGATGGGCAATTGTGGCGGGTGGTTTTGCCTTTGTATGGTTCTAATATAAATCTGTGCGTTTTCATTATTCTTCAAATTATCCGCACTTTCCACACTTTCTAAATCAATATGTTGATATTGTGAATTTTATGTCGTTTTCAAAATGCGCAAATGAATCAGCAAAGTGCCATTTTGCTGAATTTCAGGAATTGAAAAAGCGGGAAAATGCAGTGATTAATAAATTTTTAATTGTTTGAATATCTTTGACTTACACATCAAAGTGTGAATAGTGCGGAAAATGCGCTAAATCAATTTCCGGTAGTGTCCATGTTTGTAATTATCCAGCAGATTTTCTTTCGCATCGCTTAAAAAGCGTTTGAACCCATCTTCTGAGATTGAAAAGTCTGAAGCAATCTTAATTCCTTCAGAAGTTGAGAAATTACAGGGTAGGGCATGATAAAGTTTTACTTTGTCCGTAGGCAGCTTTTCCAGTCGGGTAGTATACCCGATAAATGATTGGACTCGGTGTGCCGTTTTACGAAAATATTCAACTAATTCAATTGCTCCCTGCACACTAACCGAGTCGATACATTCTTTTTCTGCTTCCCGACACAGCCATCGGACCATTTGCAATATCAGGCAAAATCGAACAGCATAAATTTCCAGTTTGCTATACACACCCAGCATATCTTCGTTGCTTTCCGAATTATAGAGATCCGTATTTTTTCGCTGCCAGGCATAAAGCTGTTCTTTGGCCGTATTTTCAAACGGAAGCTCAAGCGAAACCGGATCTCCGTTTTCATCCACCTGGTAATCCAGATTGATTAGTTCTTTCATCAGCTTGTGCCAGAGAGGGAAGATGTTTAGTGGAAGCTGCCGGTGATTCCAATATTGTTTTTCAGTGCTTTTGGGTAAAACAAACAGAATACGATCCAAAAAACCATTCTGGTTTCGTTCCCCTTTTGCCAGTTCTTTTAATACCCCATGCTGAATCGTGCCGATTACGCCAATAAATGAACGCTTTACGGAAACAGAGTTTTTTGCACCGCGTCTATCCAGAATAATTGGTTTGCCATTGTATAATGACAACCAAAACTGTTCTTCTGAACCTTTGGTATAACGATTGAAATTTTTAAACCAGGAAGCTAACTCATCCGAATAAAGGCAGATGCCTCTTTTATTGTTTTCATGAATAAAAGCCAGGGATTCGGGTGTTACATCAGAAACTACAAACTTTTTAAGAACCGGTTCCTCCGGAAAATTTAAGATTCCTTGAGATTCCAGTTCTTTCTTACTTCGAGATAACAACTCCTCATACTCCTTATATTTCATCTTAAACTTTACAGATTCTTCCGCGTCGTGTTCAAACAGCGGTTGAAGGGCAAAGCTTAATGGATGACTCTTATTGGTTCCGGGACGACCTATAAGCGCCAAATATAAAATGGCACGCTCTGTCCAGCCCTCCTTTACTTTTGCAACATGGGTATTGCCAATTCCAACAGACAAAGCAAAACACAGCGAGGAGGCAATGTAATCGGTTGGAAAATTAAGGCACTCACCAGTTGCAGAAATAATCTCCCGTACCTTTTCAGGAAAGACGTGCACCGGAAATTCTGCTCCAATGGATTGGTCTGTATAATTCAAGGCTTCGCTGATAATACCTTTTGCTGTAATATTTGTGTCCATAACTTTGAGTTTACAGACCTAATTTTTATGCGCAAAAGATTGGCGAGGCCTTTTTATAAATAGTTCCGATTCGATTTCAGTTTTGATCTCATCGATTGTTTTCTTTCTCCCGTTGGTGATCCACTGCATAAGTTCATCCTCAAAGAAATAGAGTTTTTTTCCATTCTTGTAGCATGGAATCAACCCTTTTCGAACCAAGGCATAAATGGTTGGTTTGGCTTTCTTTACAAGGCTACAAGCTTCATCAATTTCAATGGGTCTTCGTTTTTCAACGGATTGTAGTTTGTTTTTCTCGACTAACTCACGGATCTGAGATACTTCCTGAATGAGAAAAGCGACCGCCTCGGGTAACTTGTCGAATGTAATTTTATCTGCACACATATTCTTTGTTTTTAATGGTTTATGTGCAAATAAAAAAGGTGTTTTACTGGTGACGATTAACACCAGTAAAACACCTCAAAAACACTTATTGACAGTGACTATTCTTGTTCAAATAGGTTGCTATTCAGCTTGATCGTGCAGTTTGGGTCCTGAATTCTCAATTTTTTCTTGATGGTTTCTATATCAGTCACCTCTTTCAGTGTAGGAGCAAATACTTTTTTTAAGAAAATAGCCATTCCCTTTTGATCGGAAATGCGAAAATGGTTCCATAAGTTCCATCCAAAATGGTAAACATCTGTTGTATTTATCTGGTCGCTGACTTTTATAGGAGTGATTTGGTTTAATTCTTTTCTCTCGGAGTAAAGATCAATGTAATGACATAAACGGTTCAAATCCTGATCTAAAATAAATGGAGCAAATATGGTTTGAGTATAAAGAATGGCTGTTGCCCTGGTTCTATCTTGCTTATTTTCTTCAGCCAGGTGATGCGCTTTTCTAATTTCGTCAAGGCTAGTTGAATGTAACTCTGCATGTAACTCAGCTTTAATGTCAAGACTTTGGATTTCAGTTGGTTTTATTGCGTTTATATTACGTCTAAAAAATGGGATGAGCACAATGATCTTGCCTATCCAGGGTAGCAACAAGTTACGTAAAACCACCTGAATACTCAAATAGACCATAAATGAAACTATAATCGCCAGAAAAAAACAGGCATTTGCAGTAAAGGCATCAAAGCCCATCATAAGAGTAAACAGCCTGGTAATGGTGGCAAAAACTCCTCCGGCAAAACCTACAATCAGGTACAGAATGATATTTTCTATATTCTTGTCTTCCATCTGATCCTAAAGATAATACGAATCTTTTTATTTCAGACTAATTTTATTTGCCGACTCACGTTTTTTCGAATTTACCAAATCGGCATAAATCTGTGTCGTGGAAACGTTTTTATGAGTCAACATTTTTGATACAGTATAAATATCTGTTCCTAAGGCAATTTGCAGTGTAGCAAATGTGTGTCGAAAACAATGAAAAGTTATGTTTTTGTCAATACCTGCTAATGTAATCCAGTTTTTTAATGGTTCTTGGGTCATACTGCGCTCCAAGCCCTTAAATACTTTGCCTGTGCTTCGCGCGCCAAAAAGTTGTAATGCTTCAAGACTTATTGGTAGGGTGGTTTCTGTTTCTGTCTTCTCTGTACATAGTCTCATGCAGTATTCTCCATCAGAAGCGAAGACTATTTCTTTCCAGTCAAGTTTTAAAATATCACTGATACGCAGTCCCGTCAGGCACGAAAATAATGATGCCGATTTTAAAACAGGGATTGGACATGGAGTTTGGGATAAGATTCTTAGCTCATTCAAAGTCAAATATTCCTTTTTAGAATCTTTTATTTCAATACTCACTAAGAATTCATTGATGTTTTCGTTTATCAATTTATCTCGGAAGGCAATTTTTAATAATGAGCGAAAAGTAGAGAAATAAGCAGCAGCCGAATTCTGTGAAATTTTCAATTTTTTGCTTTTGAGCTGATTCGTACATAAAAGATATTCTCTAAACTTTCGGCAAAGATCAACCGTAATATCACCAAATGTACATTTGCCTTTTACAAATTTTAAAAAATGGGCATATACCATACTCCATTTTGGGTCTTTTCTGGTTGAAACCTGATGGAAATAATCCAAAAAATCTGCATTGCATTTGTTCTTGTCTAAAAAGCCAAAACTTTCATTAACAATTGATTGAACCCGAACAGCACGAATTGCTTCAGCCTTTGATAGCATTTCCTTATTGTATTCCTTTTCTATTTCAGTGCGAGGCTTTATCTGGATATATATCCCCAAATATTCACGTCGACTCATTTGCATTGTTTCAGGAAGGCGTATTGCTGGATAAAAATCCAAATAAAGAGAATATCGGCCTTTAGATATTTCTCTCTTCCGTAAAGTTACTTTTGTACTACCCATCAATAAAATATTATAGGTTTTTCAAATATTCGATCGACAACAGACTTCGAAATTTTAATAAAACGCCCCTCTTTTATTTTGGGGATATTTTTACTTCGAATATGAGCATAAAGACTATCTTGGGTAAGATTGTACTTTTTCATGGCTTGCGCAATTGTATAGAATTCAGGCTCTTTTGGTGATTCCCTCCCTTTGGCCAGATCAAAATGTTCTTTTGAATAATAAACAGTTCTGCCATCTTTCTTTTTGGGAATTTTATTGGCAGAAACAAAACTATAGATAGCAGATAAGGTCATATTGTAGTTTTCACCAACTTCAGCAACAGAATACCAATCTTTAATGTTTTGATTATCAAAAAATCTTTTCTGTTTAAAATAATTATCTACATGTTTTTTACTAAGATAACTTTTGCCTTTATTTAAAATCTGAGGAATATTTCGGCTTTTAGATATTCGATAAATCCAACTCTCTTTGACATTGAACTTGGTCTTTATATCATTGATAGAATAAAATTCTGTAATAAGTTCTGGCTCTTTAACTTTACGAGTTTCATAGGTAGAAGAACTTTCAAGCATCTCTTCTATATTTTTAAGGCTTACTATGGATAATCGACTTGATAACTGAGACGTTTTCAACTTACCACTATAAATCATGTTATAAACAGACTGCCTGCTTAAACCTAACAATAGAGCAACTTCTGCAATTTTGAAATAGTTTCTCTCCTTCAGTTGCTTTAGAGGTTTTTGGGATTCCTCAATAAAAATTTGTTCGGTGACTTTCTTGATTTTATCACCACGTTTAATCGATTTGTAAGCTTTTGAATTACAATCGTGTGAGCAATATTTTGTTGTTGTTTTTTTAGCAATAAAACGTTTGCTGCACCATTCACAAATTTTCTCTATTTCTAATCTGCTACTCATTTATTTCGCCAATTTATAGTCCACTATAGTCTACTATAGTCCACCATAGTCCAAATTGTGTACAACCTGTGAGTAAAAATTAAGCTAAATATACAATTTTTTATTTTGCGGTACAAATGCGGTACAAATTTGATCAAAACAAGCAGTATTTTCAATTATTAGTAATAAACTAAAAATTGAAAAGTAATTGATTATTAATGTTTTAATGATTGATATTGCGATTTGCTAATTGATAATAATCATAATTATTTGCCGATACAGAAATTTTTGAAAATATGTCCTAGAATTTCATCGTTTGAGATTTCGCCGGTAATTTCGCCCAGATAAAGCAGGCATTCACGAATGTCTTGCGCCAAAAGGTCTCCGGAGATCAGATTGTTGAGTCCAAGTTGTACTCTTTCAATGGATTCAAGCGCTTTGGACAATGCTTCGAAGTGACGTATGTTTGTCACAATGACGGCATCTTCGCCAATTGAGTCGAGCGAAACTGCGTGTTGCATTTCCAATATTAATTGATCCAGATTGGTTTTTTGTTTGGCGGCAATAAAGACTAGTTTTTCATTGGTCTGCAACTGCATATTTCTTAGATCTGCAATTGTTTCCGGCATGCCAATGTCACTTTTATTGGCGGCAATAATCAGATGCTGTTCCACAATTCTATTCCTTATTTTGGCGATTCTTCCGTAAACAGCATCAAAATCATTTTGGGTATCAACTACCAGAATGACGACTGTGGCCAGATCGAGTTTGCTGTAACTACGCTCGATGCCGAGTGTCTCAATTTCATCGGTTGTTTCGCGGATTCCTGCAGTATCGAAAAAGCGGAAAGCAGTACCATGAATATTCACCACATCTTCAATCACATCGCGGGTGGTACCGTGTATATTGGAAACAATCGCTTTTTCTTCATTCAGGAAAGCATTAAGTAGTGTCGATTTGCCTACGTTTGTTTCGCCAATAATGGCAACCGGAATACCATTCTTAATCACATTTCCGAGCTGAAACGAATTTTTGAGATTCCGGAGTATAACTTCAATTTTGGAAACCAGCTTTTTAAGTTGTTCCCGATCTGCAAATTCAACATCTTCTTCACTAAAATCAAGTTCCAGTTCAATCATGGCAATAAAATGAAGCAACTCGCCACGCAGTTTCGATAATTCAGATGAAAAACCTCCACGCATTTGGTTGATAGCTACTTTTTGTGCTGCCCGGTTGGTCGATGCAATTAAATCGGCAACAGCTTCAGCCTGAGAAAGATCCATTTTGCCATTCAGGAATGCACGTTGGGTGAATTCTCCGGGAAGAGCCATTCGCGCCCCTTTGGTAATCAATAATTGTAATATTCGTTGTTGGATATAAACAGAACCATGGCAGGTAATTTCAATTACATCTTCGCCGGTAAATGAATGAGGGGCGTGAAATAACGAAATTACAACTTCATCAATCAGTTCATCTCCGTCCGAAATACTTCCGAAATGCAGCGTATTGGGTTTTTGTTCCACCAGCTTTTTGCCTGATTTAGGCGACTGAAATACAGAATCCGCGATTTCAATCGCTTTTTCTCCGGATAAACGAATAGTTGCAATCGCCCCCATTCCAGGAGAAGTGGCTATGGCACAGATGGTTAATTGATCGAGCATGAATTAAAGATTTAATGCTACAAAAATACACTATTTGAAGAGACTAGCTACCTTTTGTTATTCAAACTTGAACCTGTGAAGAACTATCAGTTTCGCATATTTTATTACTTTTGCCTGTAATTCGAAAATTCGTAAATCAAATATTTTAACATGAAACTTCTTGAAGGAAAAACTGCCATAATTACTGGCGCATCGAGAGGCATTGGTAAAGCAATTGCCGTCAAATTTGCTGAAGAAGGTTGTAACATTGCCTTCACCGATTTGTTTGAGGATGAGAACATGAAAAAAACGGAATCTGAATTGGTTGCTATGGGTGTAAAAGCCAAAGGATATGCATCGAATGCAGCAAACTTTGAAGATACCGATCGGGTAGTGAATGAAATAGTTACCGATTTTGGTGCGATAGATGCTTTAGTAAACAATGCAGGTATTACTAAAGATACATTATTGATGCGCATGACTGAAGATCAATGGGATGCAGTGATTGGCGTAAACCTTAAATCGGTTTTCAACTTTACGAAAGCTGCTCAGAAAATCATGCTGAAACAACGGTCAGGTTCAATAATTAATATGAGCTCGGTTGTTGGAGTAAGTGGAAATGCCGGACAATCAAATTATTCTGCATCAAAAGCAGGAATTATTGGTTTTACCAAATCAATTGCCAAAGAGCTTGGTTCAAGAGGAATTCGTTCAAATGCAATTGCACCGGGGTTCATTATTACCGAAATGACGGCTAAAATCCCGGAAGATGCCCGCAAACAATGGGAAGCAAATATCCCAATGAAACGTGGCGGCACAACTGACGAGGTTGCGAAGGTTGCTCTCTTTCTTGCATCGGATCTCTCTTCTTATGTCAGCGGACAGGTTATTAACGTTTGTGGTGCGATGAACACTTAATCAAACATCTTGAAAATAGTTTAAGCCGGTGCAATTGTGCCGGCTTTTTTTTTGATATAATGTGGTAGATTCAAGTCATAAATGTGACAAATCAATTCAAAGACCTATTTTTGTAAAAAAACAACAATGAATAATTCAGATCAGGAACATTTTGGAATGATGAAATTTTACAGGCAATATACAAACCATACTGACGATCAGATTCTGGAAATTTTAAGGAATCACAAAGATTATCAGGAGGATGCAGTAGATGCAGCTGTAAAAATTGCAGTTGAACGCCAACTCATTCATTCAGAACAGGATTTATTGTCTCCGGAATTTCAAAAACGAAAAATTTATAAATTCGCGTTGTTTCCGGAAATTAATAATGCTTATCAACAACAGAGATTGACTGGAAGTATTTTCCGGTTTTTGTATGTCATGTCGTTTCTTCCGATTATTTATGGTTTTCTGAAATATGGTAAAGGTGAATTGAATCAGACTTATCTGGGAGTTGGAATTGGTTTGATCTGGTTTTTATTATGTATCCTGCTTCGTAAAACACGGAAACCCTTTATTTTGGCACTACTATTTGTTTTTTTGATTCTTGTTTTAGGTGCTATTGGAATGAATGTATTTACTCCGGATAATTTTCGGGTTCTTGATCTGGTTATGTGGATCATCGGACTGCTTTTGCCTCTCTATATGCTGATTTATTTAAAAAGGCTGCTTGAAGATAAATCTGAAAACAGTTAATATCACCTACCTGATGATTTATGACTATTCCGGCAAGCAGATTAATTCGCTAAAATTTCATCTTACCTAAGAAAATCAGTATTTCGTCGAAAATAAGATTGATTAAATCGCCAGTTTTAATAGTTTCGATTTTTAAATGATAACCAGTAAAATTTGAAATTATGTACCTTCTCCGATTAACCAGTCTGATTTTTGCTCTCGGCTTATTGGTATCCAAGCTTTTTGCAGTCCCGGTAATGCCTGTTGAGCAATCCTGGGACGATACCGATACCCGAACATACAACGTTCAGCCTTTTACGAAAATTTATCTGGAAGGTGGTTTTAAGGTCATACTTGAGCAGGGGATCCAGTCTGGATTGAGAATAAAAACCGATGAAGATAATTTTAAATACATTGATGTTCAGTCGGATTCCGAATCACTAAGCCTGAAAATCACTAAGAAGCATTTTAATTTCGACGAATTAATCCTGTATATCACGTTCAAAGATCTTGAGAAATTGGAGATTGAGGGTGGTATAAGTCTGGAGACCAAGGGCTATGTTGACTTAAACGATTTTTACCTGCATGTTGAAGGAGGTGCAAGTATTGAAATGAACATGAAAGCCAGGAAAGTCAAAGTGATCGGAGAGGGGGGAGTCAAATTTGAATTTGATGGTATTGCTGACGAATTGGACGCTTCTATTTCGGGTGCTGGCCATCTTGATGCAATTGACCTGAAAACAAAACGATGTGATATCAAAATTGAAGGCGTTGGGGCCGGAAGTGTTTATGCAACGGAAATACTAAATGCAACAATTAGTGGAGTCGGAAAAATAAGATATAAAGGTGATCCACAGGTTTATAAAAATATTGAAGGTATTGGTTTAGTTTCTCCTGATTAGAATTTATTCAGTTATTGGTTAAAGGGTTATCTGTTTCAGGTAGCCCTTTTTGCTTTATTCAAAATTTTGTTTCCTCGTAAAATTTGTTGGGTCGTTTATGATCTTTGTTAATGGAAAGTTAAGATGAGTTGAGTTTCTGAACTAATTTGTTTTCATGATGTTTATTGAAAAAATGAGTGCTGATTATTGGTTGTTTTAAATTTACATTCAAAATAAATTTGTGTAACATACAGTAAAATAATGAATTGATTCTAATTTAAGTTAAAGTGTTTAAAAAATAATATAAATAATTAAACAAAAATAAAAGCAATCTGTTTTTGTTTGTAGATCTTAAAATTATCAGGAGGAAAATAAATGAAAGTAAATGGGTTTTTAAAAACTGAAACGGCAAAGCCAAAATTTAATGGAACGCATTTGCCACAAAATAAGATGGATCAGAACGGACACGATTTGATCGGAGATAACCACATTGCTACATCATTGGAAACGCCAATGAGGGAAGATGCTTTTTTGCTCAGTGACGAGCAGAAAATGCTCCTGATCGAAGATAAATTCCGAGACATTATGAATGTTTTAGGGCTCGATTTAACCGATGACAGTTTGAACGGAACACCACACCGTGTGGCAAAAATGTTTGTCAAAGAGATTTTCTCGGGTCTGAATCCTGAAAACAAACCTAAAATCTCGGTCTTCGATAATAAATTTAAGTACGGCGAGATGCTGGTTGAGAAAAATATAAATCTGAACTCGACCTGCGAACATCATTTCTTACCAATTGTGGGAAAAGCTCATGTCGCTTATGTATCGAGCGGACAAGTGATTGGTTTGTCGAAAATCAACCGGATAGTTGATTATTTTGCCAGGCGACCACAGGTTCAGGAACGTTTGACTGTTCAGATTTCGAACGAACTGAAACGTATTCTTAAGACCGAAGACGTGGCTGTTGTAATCGATGCCAAACATTTATGCGTGTCTTCCCGCGGAATTCAGGATGAAGGCAGTTCGACGATTACTGCTGAATATGGTGGTATTTTTAAAAACCAATCAGGCAAAGACGAATTTTTAAAGTATTTGTCGCTTAATGTTTAAAATCAGCGTATTGTGAGATTTTTTATTCAAAATCGGACAGTCGGTCGATTTCAGAAGCCTTTCGGATTGAAGGGCTTTATTTTTTAGTGCAAGAGCACCGATTTAGATTATTCAGAACCAATCGATTTTTTTTCGTTATTTTGCTACTTCTAAAAAGATAGATTATGGACGGAAGAAAACGCTCAGATGTAAAACCCGGATTGTTGGTCAATATTGTGCAAAAACATCACCAGCGAACTGGCGAATTGACTGAAGGAATCGTTAAAAACCTGTTGACGAATTCGCCCAACCATCCACATGGAATAAAAGTAAGACTGGAAACCGGTGAGGTTGGACGTGTTCAGGAAATACTGGACGAAGAATAAGCCTTTGGTCTATTTAATTTCTGAAAAATAGAAGAACATTATTCTGAAAGAACAGGCTATTGAAATTGTATCAACCAACATTGGAAAGCCTATCATCATCGAATGGCGCGGGAAAAACGCTGAAACAGGTATTTATTTTCAGTTGAAACTCCCATTTTCCTTGGGGCAGAAGATGTTGTGAACGATCATGTTCTCGATCGTCGTTACCACGGAGGAGCCGACAAAGCATGCTATCTTTATTCGGCTGATCATTATTCTTTCTGGCAAAATAAGTATCTGAATCAGGAATGGAACTGGGGCATGTTCGGCGAAAATCAAGTTGTTTTTAGAATCCAAAATAGTGTTCCTCTTTTGCCGACAAGCCCAAAGTTGATGATTTCGTTTTCAATGACAATATTTCCGACACTTTTTAACGATGCAAATTGCGCTCTTTTTTTATTTCAAATAAAAATTTAAATTGAGTTTGAGAAACTTGAATGTGAATTTCAGCGTTATTTAGTATGAATAATTGTGTAAAAAAGATAACACTTTATGAAATCTGTTAAAATTAAGGTTCTTCTGGGGTATTTTACTCTTATAATATTAGCGTCACTGACAATTTGGGTCATCTATTCCGAAATACTTCATTATTCAAAGGAGAAGGTTGATTTCAATCCGGCCAATAATAAATTCATTTACGTCAATAATATTTTAACTAACCTATATCAGGCTGAAGGATTGGAACGAAGTTATGCGGAAACCGGACAAAGCATACATTACCAGGACTATCTGAAACTTATGGATACAATCAGTATCCAGATTGATGAACTGGCTTTAATGGTAAACAATCCAATCCAACAAATGCATACGGATAGTATTAAAAAACTATTGAAGGTAAAGCAGAAAAACCTGAAAGAATTATCTGCCATCAAAAAGAAGAATTCATCAAAAGTTCGTTATCAGCAGGCCCTGAAAAAAATACCATCAGTCAAAGACTCAATTGAACGCTACTCAACGGTATACAAGAACGTAACAACAAATCGTGATTCGGTTTATGTAAAGAAAGAAAAGAAGAAATTTTTTGAACGTCTTGCCGATGTATTTGCCTCGAAGAACAAAGCTGACTCAAGTCTTCACGTTTGGACAACTCAGTCGGTTAAGATTGACAGTTTAGTTGATAAAGACAATTCTGCTGATTCCATTGCTGGTTTTATAACGGCTATCGTGACTGAAATCAGAGATGAAAATGTTAGCCTTGAAACACGTTTAAAACAAAAAGAACAGGAAGTATTGGCGAATGATCGTACAATCACCTTGCAATTGCGTCAAATGCTTTCTGATATTGAAAAAGATGAGTTGTTCAACTCTTTTATGAAAGTTAATGAGCAACAAAACCGTATTGAAAAAGCAACCATTCAGATTATTCTGGTCGGAATCTTCGCACTGGGTACAATCATCTTTTTTTTAGTCAATATTCTGAAAGATATCTCAAAAAGCCAGCACTACCGAATAAATCTTGAAAAGACAAAAGCTTATTCCGAATCATTGCTTAAAAGTAAAGAACAATTGATGCTGAGCCTCACCCATGATCTGAAGTCACCCCTGAATTCAATTATTGGTTTTACCGGATTTATAGAGAATGATGATGACGTTGTATCGCCACGGCATCAGAAATACCTGCAAAATATTAGAACTTCTTCAAGTCATATTCTGAAGCTGATTAATGATCTGCTCGACCTGGCCCGGCTTGAAACCGGGAAGTTGTCCATTGATAGTATTCCGTTTAATTTAAAACTGTTGATTGATGACATTGTGGAAGGATTCCGTCCCCAGGCTCAGGCGAAAGATGTTGATTTAGAACTTCAGTTTAACATTTCACCGTCATTGGTTTATACCGGAGATCCTGTACGGATCACACAAATATTGAGCAATTTGATCTCGAATGCACTTAAATTTACAGAAGAGGGGAGAGTTGCGATTCAGGTTTCTTCGGTCCGCGTTTCAAAAAAGACTGACCAGATCCAAATGGATGTGACAGATAGCGGAATAGGTATTTCAGAAGAAAACATCCAGCGTATTTTTGAAGAATTTGCCAGGGTCACCACTACGGAAAAACAATACGAAGGTACTGGGCTGGGACTTACAATTACCCAAAAACTGATCCATTTGCTGGGTGGTTCTATCAAGCTCGAAAGTAAGCCGGGTGAAGGCAGCCATTTCACCATCGTCTTCCCGCTTGAAAAGGAGGAACAGTTAGCAGGTGATTCCACGAAAATTAAGATCGGAAAAAGTCAGGAAATTAAAGCAGATCTTGCAGGAAAAATAATATGGCTTATTGATGATGATCAAACCCTTCTTGAAATGACTTCCATTATTTTGAAATCGGCTGGAATGGTTGTGCATTCCTTCAGCGATCCGCGAAAAGCTGTCAGTTCATTTACAAAAGGTTGTGCTGATCTGCTAATCACCGACATTCAAATGCCTATAATCAGCGGAGTAGAGGTATTCAAACAAATTCGGAGGAAAAATGGCGGGCAAATTACTGCTATTGCCATTTCTGGAAGTAGTAACGGACAACATGAATGTGGAGAGTTCTCCGCATTCATTCAGAAACCGTTTTATGCTCAGACATTAATTGATGCTATTTCCGGACAACAACAACAGAAAATAGTACCTGTACCTGTTGAGAGCCAGATAGCTTCGGAAATCAACCAGAAAAACGGTTACAATCTTTCACAATTTGCTGCTTTCGCTGCCGGAGATCCGGAAAGCTTCACCCAAATATTGGTTTCATTTATAACAACAGGTAAGCAAAACGCAAGCCTTTTCAGAAAATACATTCAGGAAAAAAACGAAAATGGCATTTCAGAACTGTCACATAAAATGCTTACCCTGTTTCGCCAGCTGGAAGCCCATGAGATTGTCGAACTTCTTAGCCAGTTGGAACGAAAAGGGTTTACCAGGATAGACAACAACCACTATTTTTCGTTGGGAAAATCTGCTCTGGAAAAAATTGAAGTATTGCTTCAAACAATTCAGAAAGAAGAAAATATTCACAGTAACTAATCAGTAGAATCTATTGGCCATGTTTTTCATCATGGATTACAATCTTGTATAGTTCTATCTTATTGTACAGCGTTTTCCGGTCAATTTTCAGGAGCCGGGCGGCTTTGCTTTTGTTGTAACCGACTGACTTCAATACTTTTCGAATGAGTTCACTTTCATTCTCTTCGTTAAATAGCTTAAACTGATTCTCTTTTTTGGAGGGATTGTATATTTCGGAAGGAATTTCGTTCAGGCTGATTTGTTCTCGCGGAGCAAGTAGAGTTGAACGTTTGATCACATTTTTCATCTCACGCAAGTTTCCAGGCCAGCTATAGTTCATGAAAACAGCTTCAACATCCGGATCAAAGCCCGAAACTGACTTTTTGAGATCTGCATTGGTCTGGTCAAGAAAATGATAGACAAAAAGCATAATGTCATCCCGGCGTTCGCGAATGGGTGGTACTTTTATCTGGAATTCATTTAACCGGTGATACAAATCTTCCCGAAAGTTACCTTGTTCCTGTGCTAATTGTAAATTTTCATTGGTGGCTGCAATGATTCTTACATCCACCGGAATTTCGCGGCTGCTTCCGACTGGTTTTATTAAACGTTCCTGTAAAGTACGTAACAGTTGAATTTGGGTATTGTATGAAAGATTTCCAATCTCATCTAAAAATAAGGTGCCTCCGTTCGCAGCCTCAAAATGACCAGTCTTGTCAGTAATGGCACCTGTAAACGAACCTTTGATATGACCGAAAAATTCACTGGCAACCAATTCTGAGGGGATTGCACCGCAATCAACAGCAACAAAAGGTTTATCGGCACGATCACTTAAAGCATGAATAGATCGGGCAACATATTCTTTCCCAGTTCCGCTTTCTCCGGTAATCAATACCGAAAATTGGGTAGGAGCCACCAATCCGATATATTCTTTCAACCGCTTTGAAGCGCTACTTTTCCCTTCCAGAAAATCATTTTGTTTCAAGCTGTTTTTGTGATTTTTTATTTCATGCTTTTTTGTTACATCTTCAAGTGCCTCACGAATAATGTTTAAAACCTCTTCGGGTTGAAATGGTTTGGGAATATAATTAAAAGCGCCTTGTTTTATCGACTGGATCGCTGTTGTAATGTCAGCATATCCGGTCATCATGATCACCTGAGTTTTTGGAGATTCAAGTTTAATCAGTCTGATTATATCCATACCGCTAACATCCGGCATTCGGAGATCGGTTAAAACAACGTCATAAAATACTTTCTGCACTATCCTTTTTACTTCTTCCGGAGAGAATACAGTTGTTACCTGATATTGATGCTTCTCAAGTAGCTTCTTCAACATCAGGCAAAAAGTTACATCATCATCAACAATCAGAATATTTGCCATTTTTCTTAACCATGTTTGTTCCGATGTTGATTAAACGTGAACCATCACCTTTTAGTATAAGTGTTTTGGTGCAAAATTAGCAAAAAAATAACCTCCGTCAAATTTTTTTGACAGAGGTTTTTGACACGAGTTATTAAGCATTATTCAACTAATTGTTGAATAAACTCCTTTTTCAAGGTGTGTCTTATATTTGGATTCTGAGCTTTATTTTTCGGGAACTGGTTTTTCAGTTTTCAGCAATGCACCTTTTGCATCGAAGAAAAGAACTTCCTGAACTTCGCCTTTAGTGACGTTTACCTTATAGGTTCCATCGTCTCCCAGGAAAACCTTATCTGTGGTATATCCGGCAAAAGTTTCAGCAATTGTTTTACCTACAGCTTCCGGAAGATCAGCTGCTGTGATTTCCTGATATTGGACTTCCTTAACCTGCATGATTGAATTTTCATTTTGAACAGTTGTAGCTTCTGCGAACTCAGGAATTGCCAACCCAAACATTAAAGCTGCTGCGGATAAAATCATAACTTTTTTCATGGTATCTGTTTTAAAATTTGTGATTATTCATTGTTGTGTATGGTAAGGCAAAAGCAAGTCCAAACTTTTCACTGATTTCTGTGTTTGGTGTAAGTGTCAGTTGTAGTGTGTTTTGTATTGTTAAATAAATAGTTACGACTGGTTTTGCCTCTGATTAAAAGTGTGTAATCCACATGGAAACTGTGGATATAATCCACAAGAATGATGAAATCTGTTTAAAACAAACCCTCTGTTGTACTCTTCAATCAAAAGGTTTAGGGTAAACAGTTTTGACAATTCTGGCATTTGCTTCGAGAATATTCCCAATAAGAAAAATAACATTTCAATTCGTAGGTTTCAACCGTAGAGACGCACAGCCGTGCATCTCTACCCGGAATTCTGATTCTCTTCACTATCCCCCACAGCAATTCAATCTTATTCCAAATTATCAGTTACTAATTTGTGGGATGAACCCTTCTTTCATGGTTATTTATATAAAACAAAACCTCTGTCAAATTATTTTTTGACAGAGGTTGATGCACGATATCTCAATCGTTATTTTAACAATTTATGAATAAACTGTTTTTCGGTATGTATCCCGTTATTTATTCTGCGGGAGCTGGTTTTTCAGCTTTCAGCAATGCGCCTTTGGCATCGAAGAAAAGAATTTCCTGATCTTCGCCTTTAGTGACGTTTACCTTATAGGTTCCATCGTCTCCCAGGAAAACCTTATCTGTGGTATATCCGGCAAAAGTTTCAGCAATTGTTTTACTTACAGCTTCCGGAAGATCAGCTGCTGTAATTTCCTGATATTGGACTTCCTTAACCTGCATGATTGAATTTTCATTTTGAACAGTTGCAGCTTCAGCAAACTGAGGCATGGCCAAACTTAACATTAAAGCTGCTGCGGATAAAATCATAACTTTTTTCATGGTATTTGTTTTTAGAATTTGTAAATATTCAATGTTATGTATCTTCTTGCAAAAGTATAACCAGAATGGTCAACCGATAGACCTAAATCCGGGTGTTTGTGGTAAGATGCATTTAGTTAGATTGTTACCTGACGAATAAAAAGAAGGCAATCAGTCAGTATATCAAGAGAAAGTGTGGAATCCGCATTAATACTGTGGAGAAAATCCACACAAGTCAGAATTGGATGTATTCGTTAAGGATCTATTTTGTCCGGAGCTTAAGCTGAAAGTAAAAATCAGAGTTCATGAAAAATGAACCTGACTTAAAAATTAATCCGGGTTTCGCCTTCTGATTCAATTAAGGTTCCTTTGGCAACTATGGTTTTAAAATAATTTAGCTTTACCTTTCTGTATTTATTTTGCCAGCGAAACAAGTTGATACTGAAAGTACCAATTCCGTTTAAATTTTGTTCTTCACAGAAATGCGTACTTATCTATTTGGAAAGTAGATTTCAGGCAAATTACAGCATAAGATTTATCCTGCGTTTTCGCAATTTGATTTCAAACTAAAATATTTTTTTTCTTTCTTCTGTAACTACTTTTGGGAAGGCCGATGCAATTCCGTCCGAAAGAAGGTTTATGTCCTGAAAAACTTTTTCCCGCGGACGGTTTCCTTCGCCTCATCCCTTTTTCTATAAATAGATGATGACAATCGTCCGAGAGACATAGTAGAACAAGGATTTGCCCTACGTTCGGACGAAATAGAAACAACCTTTAAAAAGTAATTACATAAAAAATCAGGTACGCATTATTGTGATGATCCATAAAGGTAAGTGGTAATCGTGAACCCAAACGAAATCACCTGGCTTAATAAGCTTCACTATTTCATCACAAAATTTCGAATTGGCCTCTTCATAGGCCGTAAAATATTCGGGGTTAAACATACTATAGGAAGGGAAATAGTGAAATAAAGGCCATATAAGTTCGTTACAAAAACCGCCGTAAAATAAATCGTTTAATTGTTGTGGAATCGTAATCGGTGCAATGTCAAAATGCTCGTTCTCGAAATATTTTGATGGAACAGGCTCGTGTAAATTATCAGCAATGCCCGTCCATACGATTTTACTGTTTCTGTTCCGGATGTCCTTATTGAAGCTTTCAGACAGCGCAAGAATTGCAGAAACCAGACCGCCTGAATTTTGTACAGCTTTGTACCCTTTTTTTGTTCTGCTTAATTTAAAAGAAACGGTAAGCGGCAATTACCAATCTTTCAAAATGGGTTTCTTTAATCATATTTTAAACTTTCTGTAGCTTGATGCCTTTTAATACGGAAAAGTTATATCAATAAAAATACAGAAAATAAACAAAAATTGGTAATTTTCAGGACGTTTAATAAGAAAGCTTATGGATCAATATTTTAGCAATGAAACAGTCAATCTTGTAATTGCGTCAGCTTCATTCATTGTATTACTTGTAATTATATTTTTTATATACCGATACTTATTTCATTTTTTGAAGAAGAAAGTATCACTGACAGTTAGCAAGATTGATGATTTCGTTTTAAACCTGTTTAAGATACCCTCTTTATGGGTAATTTATTGGGTGCTTCTGAAGATTTTTACGCACATATTTCTCAGCAGTTTAACCTTTTACCCTTATCTGTTGCATGTCAACAGCCTATTGCTCATCTTTTCATTGACATGGATTTTAATTCAGTTAGTAAAGGTCGTGGGCTATTATTTACAAGGTAAGTTTGATATTGGAGTTTCCGATAACCTGCGTGCACGCAAGTACCTCACCCAAATTAACGTGTTTCAGGGAATAGCCAATTCAATTATTATAACCATAGCAATTGCAATTGGATTAATGACTTTTGAGCAGGCGAGAACCATTGGCTTAAGTTTATTGACCTCAGCCGGAATAATTGGGATTATTGTTGGTTTTGCTGCACAGAAAAGTCTCGGTTTGATACTCGCCGGAATACAAATTGCCATCACCCAACCCATCAGGTTTGATGATGTAGTTATTGTAGAGGGAGAATGGGGCAGAATTGAAGAAATTACATTGACCTATGTTGTGGTTAAAATCTGGGATGAAAGACGCCTGGTTCTCCCTGTAACCTATTTTCTCGAAAAACCATTTCAAAACTGGACGCGATCAAGTGCTGATATTATCGGGACCATCTTTCTATATGTTGATTATGATTTTCCTGTTGAAAGTATCCGGAAAGTGTTACCTGAAATGCTGAAAAGAGAACCCGATTGGGATAAGCGGGTAGTTAATGTACAGGTAACCAAAGCAACGGAACAATATAAGGAAATAAGGGTTCTGCTAAGCAGCTCAGATGCTTCACGAAATTGGGATTTAAGAACGGCAATCCGGGAAAAACTCATTGATTTCATTAATGAAAACTACCCTGATACATTTGCTAAAATCAGGATTAAAACCAATTGATTTTTTTTCTTTTTTCTTGTGGGGAATAGTCGTTGATTTTTAAAGAGTTGGTAATGATGCCGAAAATCGCTTTTTAAAGAGCAACTAAAATTTGAATGTCCTTCCAGATGGGTTCATTTTTCTCTCTTTATTTTCTGTCGTTTAGACCTAATTTTCGAAATGCTTATGCACTAAGGCTAATAATTCTTTTTTCTTGATTGGTTTTGCAATATAATCGTTGCATCCGGCCACTATTGCTTTTTCTCTGTTTTCATTAAGCCGAAAAGCTGTTTGTGCAATAATAACTACATCTGTGTTAAATTTCCTGATTTGTCGGGCAGCTTCATATCCGTCCATTTCGGGCATTCGAATATCCAACAGGATCAAATCTAGATCAGGGTTCTTCTGGCAAGCTTCAACAGCTTCAACCCCGTTTTTGGCTGTTATAAATTTTTTGCCAATCTTTTCAATCAGGGTTTCAAGTAGCATTCCTGAGGCTTCGTCGTCATCGGCAATCAAAATTTTAAGCTTGTTTCCCTGATTTTTTTTATCATCGCCCAAAATAACATCGTTGCTAACGTTTTTTTCTTCAGGTTCGACCTTGACAGAAAGTGTGAAATAGAATGTTGAGCCTTGATTCAGTTCGCTTTCCACCCAAATTTTGCCATCGTGTTTTTCTATAAATTCTTTGATGAGGAATAAACCCAATCCTGTTCCAGTTTCGTTTGCAGTTCCTTTGGTTGATTGTAATTGTGAAAGATCAAAGAGTTTGCTTACATTTTCGGGGGCTATTCCAATTCCATTGTCTGAAACTGAAATTGTTATTTCCGAATCGTTTTGTTGAACATTGATCTCGATTCGTCCTCCTGAATTACTGTATTTTATCGCGTTGGTGACCAGATTCCGGAGGATTGTTTTTAACATATCCATATCAGCATAAATAGGTATCTCTTCTGTTGCAGAAAAATTGATTGTTATGTCTTTGTTCGTAGCCATTAGTTTCATATTCGCTAATACATCCTGACAAACAGCCGTAAAATTCAATTTTTGTGGTTCAAAAGGTATTTTTCCCATCTGAGATCTTGCCCACAGTAAAAGGTCTTCCAGCAAATTATAAGCTCGTTTTATCGAAGTATCAATAATATTTAGATGATTCTCAATGGTATCCAAATTGTATTCACGTAAGTTGGCAATTAATAATTCCAAAAAACCAAGAATCGCATTAAACGGGTTTTTCAGATCGTGTGCGAGGATAGATATAAAACGATCTTTATCAGCATCGCTCTTTTGAAGTTCTTCGTTTTTTCCCTTGAGAAGAAGTTCGGCTTGTTTGCGCCAGGTAATGTCCTGCACTGTGCTAACAGAGCGTAGTGGATTTCCCCCGCTATCATAGAATATTTCGCAGCATTCGTGCACATACTTAACCCGTCCATCGTGCATAAGCAACCGGTAATCGGTTTCATAAGATTTCCTGGTTTCCTGAAAAGTTTCCCAGACTTTATTGAAACTAACACAGTCATCCGGGTGGACTGCACTCAGAATATCATCAAAAGTTGCCGCAGATTTCGTAGGTTCTACTTCGAAAATAGCATACATTTCGTCTGACCATGTCAGTTCACCGGTATCCAGTTTAAGATCCCAGTTTCCGGTAAGTGCAATACGCTGTGCTTCTTTCAATCGTCTCTCGCTTTCCCGTATCTTTTGCTCTGCCTGTTTCCGTTCGGTAATGTCACGTACAATCATTTGGACGGATGGATTATTATCAATTCTGGTTGATATCGCTTTTACTTCTACATAAATATCAGAGCCATCAAGCCGTACAAATTTTTCTTCTACCATAGGCAAAACAAATTCATGGGCAGCAATTTTTTTCATTCGTTCTGTCACGAAATTCAGATAATCCGGATGAACAAATTGGATGACAGGCTTTCCAATTAATTCTTCTGCGCTGGATGCTTTCATCAGTAGAACAGCTTCCTTATTTACCATCACAACTTTACCTTTCGCATAAATAACAATGGCATCAGGAGAATTTTCAACCAATTCACGATATTTCAGTTCGCTTTCACTTAATGCCTCTTCTGCCTGCTTGCGGGCAGTAATGTCGCGGGCTGCTAACAAAATCCCCTTAATTTTTTTATTCTTGTCGCGGTAAATACTCGCATTTAATGATATATCCATTAATTTATTGGATGTGTGCCGGAAAGTAAGCGGATAATCAGTAAGAAATCCCTCATGCATAACCTTCTCATAGATAATTCCTGCTTTATCGGGTTCAGTAAAATAATCGGAAATAACTGTTCCTATCAGATCATTTCGCGCAAAACCAGTAGCTCTTTCAGTTGCGGAGTTGACATCAGTAATCTTTCCATCCAAATTGATAGTAATCATGGGATCAAGACTTCCTTCAAGAAGGCTACGCGCATACAGATTAACATTATTTAGTTCTTCTTCTAAATGTCGCTTTGCCTCCTCTGCCCGTTTTCGTTTGGTAATGTCCTGAACCGTGCCCTGAAGTCCGATAATTTTACCACTGTCATCCCGATCTGCGTCTCCCCTCGCTAAAGTAGGTTTGGTCGTGCCGTCGGGAAGTACTATTCCCAGTTCAAGCTCGTAGGGTTTTCCGTTCTGAAAGGCCTTAGCTACTTTCTTGCTCAGCCTTTTCCAGCTTTCGGGTGTATAGCAGGAAGACAATTCGGAGAATGAAGGTGCAGCCGAATTTGGATCGAGCCCGTGGATGCGATAAAGTTCTTCCGACCATGTCACCGTGTCCGTAGCCATAATCCACTTCCAACTTCCAATGTGAGCCAACTGCTGAGCTTCCCGCAGTGATTTTTCGCTTTCTTTGATCAACCTTTCTTCCTGTTTGCTCTGGGTAATGTCTTGTAATATGCAGTGCGTTTGTTTAAATTCACCATTCATATCATAATCGGCCTTTCCATCGAAAGCAATGAATAATTGGTTGCCATTTTTATGAACCATTTCAAATTCACAGTGAATTTCGCCTTCTTTTTTGAAAATTGGGAAATGCTCGTGAAAAGCATCCAGATAAGCTGGTGAAATAAAGTCACCAAACCATTTTCCAATGACTTCCTCACGGGTAAAGCCCAAAGTATCTAACCACGTTTGATTGACTTCAATCAAATTGCCATTAAAATCAAGAGCATGGTAACCAAACGGAGCTTTATTAAATAAGACCTGGAATCTATTTTCATATTCTTCCAATAAAACTCTGGCTTTTTCTCTTTCTGCAATTTGTGCTTTCAACCGCCAATTGTTATACGCTCTTTCGGAATGTTCATTGGCGACTAAAAACAGCATTTTTGATAATTTATCAAACTGCCCGACAGACATCACTGGTACTTCATTCAGGGCATCCAGAAAATCTTCCCGGTCAACCCCGATTTCATCGGCATAGGTTATCATCTGCTGGATATCTACTTCATCATTCCTTACCTGCCCGATTATCCAGTTGGCAATGTGTCGGCCGCCAACAGATATACGGGCACCTGCATCCCACAGGCCACCGCTCAGGCATTGGTGCATAACCGGACCTGAAGAACTTTTCAGACCCAGCGCTGTATCGGATTTTAAACAGTTTGCACAACCTTTTTCTGTTTTGCGGATAATGTCGCTACACAACCGGCTGAAGTTGCTTGGTCTTGTTATCGGCGTGCCGTCAATATGGGTAATAATTGATGCTACTCCATTTGCCTCGGCAAACAAATCCTGTAAATGCTGGAGTTCTTTTAGATTAAAAATGTCACTAAACTGAATTTTGTCTAAATAAGTATTTGTCGGATTTTTAACATCTGGATTGGTTCCCATTTGATTTTTTTTAAGCAAAAACGATAGCCGACTTGGTGTTCGACGTGTGCAATAGTAGTTAAGCTAAAAAAACATCATTCTAAATGTCTGGGCATTTAAATCGATGAGTTAAGGAAGTTCATTTATGTATAAATTTACAAAAAAAATGAATATCAAGTAGCTTATGCACACATTAAATTCACTCGAATATTTAAGTTATTAATTTTATTATCTGTATGTTATCGTGGAAATCTCAGTCCAGAAAACATACACTTCGGACTTTATTTTCATGCTCTTTTTGTGCCGCTTCCTTTCATATTATTCCAGCGGCAGGTTCGTTTTATTCGTAAAAAACTTTTTGATGTTATGTTCGGTTGGCGTGGTTTGCTGCAAAAAATCCACTATTCATTCAAAATCACATTTTGAATGAATAGTGGATTTCACTTTTGTGATGTCAATTTTGGATCGAACCAATCCCGAAAATCATCAGGCAAAAGCTGTTGGAACTTTCAAGAAAAGTATGTTTCAAATGACCATATGAAATGAAAATTAGGAAATATGTAGGATAAATTATGGTTACACTTTTTTGAAATACTCTTTACTCGCATTGCAAATAGGGCAACGATAATCTTCCGGTAAATCTTCAAACGGTGTACCGGGAGGAATGCCCATCGAAGGGTCGCCGTCTTCAGGATTGTATGTAAAACCGCAAATCACACAAACATAACTTTCCCCGTCGAAAATATGTTCATGTTCCGGCTCATCTTCTTTTTCTTCTGTTGAAGTCGTTGTCAGTTCTGCATCCAGTTCTGATTTGTCAATGTATGTTGGTGAATTTTTAGGCGAATGCATTTTGTATTTTTCGCGGTAATACTGATAAGTCAAAGGTTCCTCGTCCGAAATTTCATCAGCATCAATAACCTCACCAATGATCAGGTAATGCGAACCCAGATCGACCGATTTCACCACGCGGCAATCGAACCAGGCCACTGAGCTGTCGAGCACAATGGGTGCGCCTGTTTTTGCGGTTATGGTGTTAATCCCGTTGAATTTGTCGATATCGTTTGACGACATAAAACCAAAATCGCCAATAATTTTCATATTCACTTCTTTCTTCAGAACAGAAACTGAAAAAATGCCGGAATCTAAAATGACCTGTGTCGTTTGGTTCTTTTTGTGGCACGAAATCGCCAGTTGTTCTGGTGTTGATGTAACCTGAAAAGTAGTATTTGCAATGTATCCGGCTTTTTTACCCTTGTAATCGGTGGCAATCAGATACATCCCGTACGATAATTTATGGAAAGCTTTTAGTTTCATGATCCTGAAGTTTTATGTTTGATTGTGAAGTAACGAAATTAAGTTATTAAAAGAAGATTCCTGAATTTTTTGTTCAAATTCATTTCTGAGCTGCCTTAACCAACAGGTTTCCCAAACGATCTGCGTTACTTGCTCATTTCTGAAGGCGGTATTCCAAAATATTTTCTGAAGCAGCGCGAGAAATAGAGCGGATCGTTAAACCCAACCTGGTAACTGATTTCGGCAATGGTATGCTGACGATCGTTATTAAGCAATAGTTTTTTCGCTTCTTTAAGCCGGATATTTCGTACAAATTCGGTGGCCGATTGCCCGGTGAGCGATTTCAGCTTGGAGTATAAAAGTGTTTTGCTCCTATTTATTTGCTGGCAGAACATCGGCACATCGAACGCTGGATTATCAATGTTTTCGAACACAATGCGGATGGCTTTATCCAGAAACTCATGATCGTCCGGGTTTTGTGCAAATTCTTTTACTTCTAATTCTTCCTGGCTGGCAAACCGGTCTTTCAGTCGTCGCCTGTTTTCAATCAGGTTGAAACAGCGTGCAATCAGTTCATTCATTTTGAATGGCTTGGTGATGTAATCGTCAGCACCTGTTCCCAAACCTTCCACAATGTCTTCTTCCGAATCGCGTGCGGTGAGCAAAATTACCGGCAAATGACTGGTCAAAGGGTCTGATTTGAGCTTTTTACAAAACTCCATTCCTGATATACCGGGAAGCATCACGTCCGAAATAATTAAATCGGGCATTTCAGCATTCAGCCATTCAAATGCTTTTTCGACTGACCCAACTCCTTTTACCTGAAAATAGCTTTTCAGTTCATTCGAAATAAACCGAAGCATGGGCTCTTCGTCTTCAATCAGTAAAACAGTGACTTTGCCTTTCGATTCAAATGTGCTGAGGTCAATTTGTTGTATGGTTTGGACGTCAGTGTTTGCTGTTTTCTCTGCCGGAATCAGTGGCAGAACAACCTTAAAACTGGTGCCGTGTATGCCATCGCTGATGACTTCGATGGTTCCCTGGTGAAGGTTAATCAATTCTTTGACCAGCGATAAGCCGATTCCACTTCCGGGAATCCGGTTGATCTTTTCACTTCGGAAACGGTAAAAGCGGTCAAAGATATTTTGCTGCATTTCCTGCGGAATGCCAGGTCCGGAGTCGTTTACCCAGAGTTGTAATTTATTGGATGGCGGCGGATCAACCTGAGCAATTAATTCCACTTTTTCGTTTTCCGGAGTAAATTTAAAGGCATTCGAAAGCAGGTTCACCACAATTTTTTCCAGTTTGTCGGCATCGTATTTTACCCATACCTCCTGAAGATTGCTGGAAAATACGAATCGGATATTCTTTTCGTGAGCCAGCGGAGTATAATAGCCGGTGATGTTGCGGAGTTGTAACATCAGATCGCCCGGACTGATTTCGAGCTGAATTTTACCCGCTTCTAGTCGCCTGAAATCGACCACCTGATTAACCAGGTTGCTTAGCCGCTGAACATTCGTATAAATCAACTCCAGGCTATCTTTATTGTCATTTTTTTGGATTGCCTTGTCGAGCAACTTCTGGAGTGGAAGTGAAATGAGAGTAAGTGGGGTTTTCAGTTCGTGCGAAATATCGGTGAACAAGCGCAGTTTCAGCTGATCCAATTCGTGAATCTGTCTGTTTCGGGCATATAGCCGGAGCAGCAGCCAAACAATTATTCCAATGAAAGTCAAAATAGTTAGAATGAACCAGATTCGGAGATAAACCGGTGGCAAAATGCTGAATGATATTCTGGCAGGATTCAGTTCAATATTATTATCGAGATCACGAGATCGGACATCGAGGGTGTAATTTCCGGCATTCATATCCAGAAAAACACTTGATTTTTTTTCTGAAAATGGAGACCATGCTTCATCATTCAGACGATAAGAAAACTGAATTTTTTCAGACGGAGTTTGATTCCAGTAATCAATTCCGTTGTAGGCAATAATTACATTTCCGGAGGAAGATATTTCCTGGTTTGAAAATGAAATGTTGGTTTTGGGCGATTCCTTCTCTTTTCGATACATCGTCGTTTTAAATACGGAAGGATTTTCTACTGTGTTTTTGAAGTCATACAGGTACCATTCTCGGGTTGCCTGATTAATCCAGAGCGCACCGTCAGCTGATTTCCGGAGAAAGCCGCGTTCGCGCTGAATGTTGATGTCCGGATGAATAATTTGAGGGATGAACTGTTTCCCGTCGAAAAATGAAATTCCCTTGTCGGATGCCACGTAAACCGAACTGTCATTTTCGATCAGCATATTGGTTACCATATTGCTTGCCAGTCCGTTAAAAGTTGTGAGCCGGATCCATTTTTTTCCGTCGTAATGAAACAAACCGGTGCCTCCCTGAGCAACCCAAACCTGATCGGAAGGTGAAATAGCCACATCGTCGATCCAGTTTGATGAATTGGCCGGAAGATCAACCTGACTGGTCGAAGAACCGTTGAATACACTCAGGCTGTTTCCCGAAAACCAAATTCTACCATCTGACGTTTGTGCCATCGATGGAATTCGCTGTGGTACGATGCTTTTTGAATAGTTTTTCCATTCTGAAAGTTTGTAATTGTAGGTCACAAATCCACCGCGGTAATTGGTATTGTCCAGTTCGAGTATTCCGTTTACCGGGAAAGCAATAACTGAATCACCCAGCTCGCAAATGCCGTTGTAGGCAATTCCAAGGTATAAATCAGGAAACAGTTTTAATATCCACCGGTTATCCTGAAACCGGGCAATGGCTGCTTTGCCTTTGTGACTTCCGGCTGCCCACATGCCACTTTCTTTCGAGTAGAACAAGGTCATGGCCATATCCATTAAACCATCATCAGATGAATATTTTTGAAAATTTTTCAGGAGAGAATCGCCTACAACCACTTCTCCGGTATTGGTTGTGAACCAGAATTTACCATCCGAAGTATTGCTGTGAAAATTCAAACCTAAATAAGTACTGAAATTTTGATTGGAAAGATTTAGTTTCATCAGACTGCCGCTGGCACCAAATATGAAAAGGTTCTCTTCGTTATCCTGATAAATTCCGATGTAGGAAAGGGGTAGTGCAACTTCCGGATACTGATAAACCCTCCATCCGGTTGTCGTCAGCGAATACAGTTTACTATGACCGCCAATCCACAGGATTCCTTCCGGAGATTTTAGAATTGAAGTTTGAACATTGTCGCCGCCAATTGCTTTCAGATTGATACTTTCCCATTTATCTTCGCTTATCTGATATTGCAAAAGCATAATATTCGCGTTGCCGCTGATGACCCAAAGCGAATTTTCGTGTTCACAAATACCTGAAATATCAGTAACGGAAAGTGCCGGTGTTTTCATAAATTTCCATGCCGGAGAATTCTTTGGCAGCTTGTTTAAATCAATGTTCGCTATATTTTTATTGGGTAAATTAACCGCCATCCAGACCTGCTGTGATTGATTGATAGAAAGACAATACACCGGGAAATGAATTTCATTTACCGAATTGATGCGGTAATCGTTGGCTTTTTCAAGCCTGAGCGTATGGACTACCGATCCATCCCCGGAGATTTCGAAATAACCTTCCGGATTCAGGCAATAGATTGATTGCGTTGTGATTTGCAGAAGACCGAAATCGCAGCCAATCCATACATCGCCATTTTTGTCGGTTATAAAATTGCGTTGACTGCTGAACCCGAAATTCAAAATTTTCCTGAATTCACCCTCTGAGTATCTGAAAATTCCGTTGGAAGTAGCAGCCAGCAGGTTGTTGTCTTTTTCGAAAATAAGTGATTGAATGGTTGTGCTGTCGGGTATAAACGGAATGGTCTGGTATCCGTCGTAGTAAACGGCTTTGTTGCCTATTCCCATCCACATTCCGCCTTCATGTCCTTTTGCCAGACACGCAATCCGGATGGTATCATATCCGGGGAAATTGGTCCAGCGCCAGGGTTCCATAACCGGATTGGCTAATTTTGGGTGAAAAGGTTGGATTGCCTGCAGTTGCATGGTCAGAAATACAAATCCAAGAAAGACAATCAGTTTCAGGCTTTTTATCACTTTTTCAATTCTTGTGCATGACTAACTTTGTGAGAATTTCAAAAGTAGCAAAAATAGATGCATAAATTCTTGCTGATTGAATGAAGTTATGAATTGTTATGTGGCAGAATACGGCCAACGGCGCACTAACTTTCAGTCATTAATTGCCGGGCTTCCTGCTGAAGTATCGCTGGTAAATGGATGTGGCGACGGCTAATGCTTGTTAGCCATTTGCTGATTTCGTTTTTTTGCAAGGTGTAAAGTACTTCACGCAAATCGTCAATATGCGCAGGAGTCAGTTGGTCTTCGCGAATATTACGCAATTCGTCCAGTTCTTCATCGCTGAAATAGATGATCTTCTCCTCGTTAAAATCAGATTCATCGAATTCGCAGATTTCGTGCGCTCCGCAACAGCTTAAATCTACCTGATACGGTTTTTCTTCTTCTTTTAACTCCGTTTCTTTCTTTACACTGTCTTTGGGCCGTTTCAGCACAAAAACAAGAACAAGAACCAGCAATAAAATGATCAATGCGATAATGTAATACATAGATGCAAATGTAACCGATGATTCTGAATGTTTGTTCACTGAATCTTTATCAAGTGAAAATTGATAAGGAATATTTAACCCTGTTGTCCCTCATTTTGTGGCAAATTATATTGTGCTATATTTGGTTCACAGGAAAACCTATTCCCAGTGTACGGTCATTTGATGCCAGTTCTGCAAACAAAAACCGATGATCCAATATTGATAATCTTTACAAGTTTACTGCTATGAAATACATTTTCTTTCTCCTTATTGCCTTATTCTTTGCACAGAAATCGGATGCCCAGTTTGGTAAATTATTTCAGAATAAGACTTTGCGCCTGGATTATTATCATTGCGGAAATGCCGATTCGGAGAAATATTACTTCGATGAATTGATTCAGGAGCCATACTGGGCCGGATCAGAAATAAACCTCATTGATACCAATGTTTATGGAAATCAATTTGTGGAAGTTTACACTGCTGATACCAATGAATTGATTTATTCACGTGGGTATTCGACACTTTTCGGAGAATGGCAAAGCACTCCGGAAGCGAAAACTACTGATTGTTGTTATCCGGAATCGATTGTCATGCCGTTTCCCCGTGAAAAGGTGATTGTTACAATCGTAAGTCGGAATAAAAAGGGTGAAATGGAGAAAGTTTTTGAATATAGGGTTGATCCCAAAAGCTATTTCATTAAAAATGAACGGGAGAAACTTCCGGTTTTTGATGTGGTTCATTCAGGCGATCCAAACAAAAAAGTGGATATCGTATTGTTGCCTGAAGGTTACACCGAAGATCAGCAAGATCTTTTTCAAACAGATTGCGAACGATTTGCGAACGAATTTTTTTCGTATGCTCCTTATTCTGAGAACAAAAATAAATTCAATATACGAGGTGTTTGGGCTCCATCAAAAGATTCAGGTTTGGATATTCCGGCTGAAAATACCTGGAATAAAACCCGGCTGAATGGCTCCTATTATACATTCGATTCGGAACGCTACCTGATGATTAAAGATTTTCAGGGGGTGCGCGATGTGGCCGCCAATGCGCCATACGATTACATTTATATTCTGGCCAATACCGATAAATATGGCGGTGGTGCCATTTATAATTTCTACGGAATCAGTGCTGCACATCATATTGACGAAACCGGAAAGATTTACATTCACGAATTTGGCCATTTATTTGCGGGTCTGGGCGACGAATATGTTGGGGGAGTGGAGTATTCTGAATTTTATCCTGCTGATGTTGAACCCTGGGAACCTAACCTGACGACTCTGGTTGATTTTGATAAAAAATGGAAAAACAGCTTGCCCGAAGGAACCGAAATTCCGACTCCGCAAAAGCAAGAAAATAACGAAAAGCTGGGAGTTTATGAAGGTGGCGGCTATGTTTCGAAAGGTGTTTACCGCCCCTGGATCAACTGTATGATGAATAACCTACACACCATCAATGTGTTCTGTCCGGTTTGCAGCAAGTCTATTCAGGAGATGATTGATTTTAATTGTAAGTAGTAACTGGTTTTGTGTGGGAGTAGAATCGAAGTAGCTTAATTGTCACTCTTTGAACGACATGATGAACTTCGCCCCTTCATTAATTTTACCTTCTACGCTAATTTTACCTCCTAAGCTTGTTATATGGTTGTGCACTAGGTAAAGACCTATTCCCTTGCTGTCTTTGAAGTTGTGAAATTTTTGATGTAATCCAAAAATCTTATCTTTCACTTTATCCAGATCAAATCCCAGCCCATTGTCAGCAAAAATCAACTGATTTCTTCCACTCACTTTTTCAGCATGAATGGATATAACGGGCAGACAGTTGGGCCTTGCGTATTTTATTGAATTGGTAAGCAAATTTAAAAATACGCTTTCCATGTAAGCTTTATTGAATCTAATTTTATCCAGTTTAGAAAAATCAGTATGGATAGTCACTTTTGAAATTTCAATTAAGGAATTAATGGATTTGAGCACCTTATTCAGGCTTTCATTTAAGTCCACTTCTTCCACATTTGCTAGCGTATTGTGTTTTTCGCTTAAAGCGTCGATATAATTATCCATTGTTTCTTTTAAGTACTCTCCTGATAATTTTACAATATTTATCAACTCAGTTGCTTCCTTGTCATTTATTTTGGAAATATCCAACAGATCCAGAACCGCCAGTAAATTATTTACCGGAGATCTTAAATCATGTGAAGTCGTATAAGTTAACTGTTTCAGATCATTATTTGTGTTGGTAAGATTTGTCAGTAGTTTGCTCCTGTCGGCCTCCATTTTTTTTGTGTGTGTAATGTCTTTTGCTATGGCGAAAACCAAATGATCATGATCCAAAGGAAGGGAGGTCCACGATAGCCACACAATTTCTCCACTCTTTGTTACATACCTGTTTTCAAAATTAAAAAGCGATTTCAATTTAGTCAATTCAGTTCGTGCCTGTTGTGTTGAACGCTTGTCGGCACAATACACAAAATCATTAATAGGTCTGGCATATAATTCCTCCATGGTATAACCCAACAGGTTTGAAACAGCGGTGTTTATTTTTTTGAAATAACCATCATAACCTGCGATACAGAGCAAATCAGGTGATAATTCGAAAAAAAGATCATATCTGAATTCAGTATTGTTCATAGGCAATAAAATTTTCATCGTTTTGGGAATATGCGTCCACGGTTTGGCCGTCCCGATTACATGATAACTTAACGACAAAAATACTAAAAGTTCTCTTTGTCTGAATATATAACTAAAAAGAAAGAACCCCGGGTGTAAATCCTTTCCCAATTTCTATTCGGACAAGTCACCTGCTGAGACGAGTCCATACTTCATTTGATGAGTAGAGTAGGGTGTGTATGCTGTCATTAAGCCTGTTATGCGATTATGCAGCGTTGATTTTCCCTTTTGCCAGTTTATGATACATCGAATAAAGTTTATCCACAATTACATCAGGAAGCTTCTCCCGTACAATTTGCATTAAATATTCTTTTGGAGTATACAATGTTTTTCGTAACCTGTTTTTGCGCCGCATGATTTCATTTTTGTCAAAATCAGGGGTGGTTATCCATATTTTATTTGAAGTTGAAAAATTACTTATTTTAGATACATCCGAAAACATGTCCTGTGGCAAATATCCTTCCTGAACACACCGTTTGAATAATTTCGTATTGGGATACGGTTGAGCGATAAAGAATTTGAAAATAACATTCGGGGCTATTTTTTTTAATTTGGAATAAAAATTTAATGCATTTTCGAACCGCTCTTTGGTTTCTCCGGGATAACCATAAATGGTAAATACATGAGAGTCAATTTCGTATTTTTTTAATAATCCAACGATCTCCACAACCTTTTCCAGATTCAGTTTCTTTTGAATAATATTCAGCATGTCCTGATCTCCATGCTCCAATGCAATGTTTAAATGACGACAGTTTGACTCTTTAAATAATCGGATAAGATCTTCATTTAATGTATCAATTCGTAACCCATTCAATGCCTGCCATGATAAAAATTGTTTGTTTTTATTAATTTCAATAATGCCGTGTAGTATCTCTTCCACCCGCGTTTGATTAATTGTGAAATTGTCATCTTCAATTTCAATGTTATTTACCTGATAATTATCTACCAGATAATTAATTTCGTCCAATACTATTTGTGTGGTAAACGGCCTCCATTTATAGCCACAGACACTATGTACAGCGCAAAATTCACAGTCAAAAGGACAACCTTTGGATGTTATTATACTGGCACTTTTCCATCCCCTGACATTTCTTGGAGAGCGGTCAAGATACTTGTTGAAATCGACTAAATCTCTTGCAGGCAAAGGAAAACGGTTAATGTCTTTGGTGAAATGATTTTTTGCATGGATTAAATCTGACTCTTTCTGAATGATGCTATGGGGTAATTCTTCTGTTTTTTTGGAGAGAAAATTCACAAGATCCAGCATTGGTTCTTCTCCTTCTCCCAGTACGATGTAATCAGCCCTTGATTTCACCGCCAGTTCTGGCTGTGAGCTTGGATAAACCCCACCTATAACGATGGGGATATCACTGTATTTCGTTTTAATTTTATCAATCAGATTGTGAGCTGATTTTGCTAAATGCGAAAACGGAATTGAGATTCCGATTAAATCTATATCCGGAGAAATCTTTTCAATGATTTCTTCATCACTTAACCCAACACGATAATAATTTTTATTGTATTTTTCTGATTTATCAATTCCTTCCTGAAGGGCATCTAATATTGAAACTTCATAGTTATTTTCTCTTAAAAACGATGCAATTTGAAAGATACCCAGACAATGAGATAGAATAATATCACTTTTCCGGTCAAAGATGAACGGTAAATTTAGTAGCAGTATTTTCATGTTTTTATGTTTAAGCTGTATTTAATATCCTGATATAAGACCAGTAAATGATTGCGGGAAGAGTTCGGATCCGTCGTTAAAGCGGATTGCGAGGTTTCTCATACCACATAAATTCAGCATGTGTGTCTTGTTGGTAAAAGTAATAAAAGTTCGTTGATGCTATTGTAAAGCGGCAAAATTGCTTTGTGCCCTAACAATTGGTTGTATGCTATCCGGTTACGTGCTGATGTTGTGTTCGGATATACATGCGATTACGTGTTCTGTGATGATTTGAACCCTCGTTAAGCCGATTCAGGTTTAAAAAATTGGAGAATAAGGTCAGGCGTATGATTAAATATGGATTAACACATATCGCCAAAGTATTGTCAAACTCTATTTTTTAGCTTGATATAGATCTATTCCATCGACTATAATTTTATTTACGCTTTCGGGTTCGCCTGAAATGGCATTTTCGCCATTTTCTCCACTTCAATACTGGGAAACCCAAATTCTTCAACGACTTTACCTAAAATCAGATACATGCCATCTCCCCGAAACGGATAGTTTTTCAGTGATGGCGGAAAATGAACCGTATCAAAAAACTCACCTTGCACATCAATGAAAGTTCCAAAGTGCATAATCTCCTTTCGCACAGTACGAACGTATTTGATGGTCACCAAACGGCCCAGCATCCGAACCTTTTGGCCAAGGTGGTGAATCATTTCCCGGGCCATGATCTCGCCGCGAAAAGTAGTCTGGAGTAATTGAAAAGTCGTCATCGAAATGGGGAATCCGAGCAACTCAATTTCGTCCCATGCATCGCCCAGGGCCGAGTGTTCAAGTTTTGGAAGTGTGAATTTACGTGGTTTTGTTTCGAACAAAGCGCGGGTTTTGGCCACCGGAGCGGTTTTATTCAGCAACATGTGCGCTTCCCACAATAATTGTGTTTTGGCTATTCCGGTAAACCGAAAAGCGCCCACCCGGATCAGGATTATCAATTGTTCTTTGGTTATTGGTGTCCGCTGAATGAAATCGGCCAGCGCCTGAAATGGTCCGTTGCAATTTCGCTCTGTTAGGATTTCACCAATCAGACCGTTTTCAAGATTTTGCACATGCGCAAAACCCATGTAAACGATTTTGTCAATAATCCGGGTTTCATTACGGCTGGTATTTATACAGGGCAATTCGATGCGGGCGCCACAGCGTTGTGCTTCGTTAAAATACACCCAGGTTCGGTAAAATCCGCCGAAATTATTAATCACCGCCACCATGAATTCGAGTGGATAATGTGCTTTCAGGAAAAGGCTTTGGAAACTTTCCACAGCATACGAAGCCGAGTGTGCTTTCGAAAACGAATATCCGGCAAACGATTCAATCTGCCGCCACACTTCGCGGGCAATTTCATCGGAATAGCCTTTTTCTTTACAATTGCTGAAATACTTGTCTTCGATGCGCTGAAACTCAATCTTTGAGCGAAACTTACCGCTCATGGCGCGGCGCAATACATCGGCTTCGGCCAGATCGAGCCCTGCAAAATGATGTGCGACTTTAATCACATCTTCCTGATAAACCATCACTCCGTAAGTTTCTTCGAGCTGTTCCTTCATTACCGGATGCAGGTATTTGATCATTTCCGGATGGTGAAACCGCTGAATGTATTCTTTCATCATGCCCGATTTGGCTACTCCGGGCCGGATGATTGAACTGGCAGCGACCAGCGACAGGTAATTGTCGCAATGTAATTTAGTCAGTAAGCCGCGCATGGCTGGACTTTCAATATAAAAACAGCCATTGGTCTCAGCGGTCCGTAGCTGAAGTTTGACCTGTTCATCCTGATAAAAATGTTCAACCTGATGCACATCCACAAGTTCGCCCAGGTTTTCGCGGATAATATCCACCGCTTCTTTGATGTGTCCAATGCCGCGCTGACTGAGGATATCCAGCTTTTCAAAGCCAAGATTTTCGGCTGTGTACATATCCCATTGGGTCGTTGGAAATCCTTTGGGCGGCAAATCGAGTGCTGTGTAATAGGTGATGGGTTCTTCCGTAATTAATATACCACCGGCGTGAATACTTCGCAGATTAGGGAAATTAACCATCTTTTCGGTCATCGTTTTGATGAGCCTGGTTATTTTATTCGTATTTCGGACGTCATTCGGATTGTCGGCCAGTAAATCAATTTCTTCTTTCGGAAGGCCGAAAACCTTGCCCAGCTCGCGGTAAATGGAGCGATCTTTAAATGTCGAAGTCGCACCTAACAGCGCTGTATGATCGCGTCCATAGCGTTTGAAAATATAATTCTGAACCTGTTCACGATCGCGCCACGAATAGTCGATGTCGAAATCGGGCGGGGAAGTGCGTTTCGGATTCAGGAACCGCTCAAAGTAAAGGTTTAGCTTAATGGGGTCAACATCTGTGATTTTCAAGCAATAAGCAACAATGCTATTTGCTCCGCTTCCCCGCCCAACGTGGTAAAATCCGCACGACATACTGTAGCTGATAATGTCCCAGGTGATCAGAAAATAGGCTGAAAAACCCATGTTATCAATGATTTTTAGCTCGTGAGCGATTCGCTTTTCAGCTTCCTGATTGTCCTTTCCATAGCGATACACCATGCCTTCGAGCGCCAGTTTTTCCAGTAAAAGCTTGTCTTCGTAAGCCGATTTAGTAAATAATTTTTTATTCTTGACGATGGTGAAATCGAAGCTGATACTGCAAGCGTCCATCAGTTTTTCTGTATTGCGGATGATTTCAGGATAATTCTGAAAGACCTGCCGCAAATACCCGGGATTTATTATCGTTTCGGTCGTCGGGGCATACTGATTATCGCCCAGCTTGCTGATCAGCACATTGTGATCGATGGCCCGTAAACTTTTGTGCAGAAACCAACCTGCCTGATCTTTAAATGTTACCGGCTGAAGAACAACGAGTTGGTGCTGTGCTTTCCGGTATTCCGAAGTCAGTAACCTGTTCATTTCTTCGGGATGGATTCCTGTCAACTCGTTTTCATGCAATTCGGAGGGACTTTTCCTTCCGAAGGGATAAATCACAAACACATTACCGAATTCAGGAGCATTCGCCGGATAAGTTTTTTTCTGCAGGTTGTGTTCGGATTGGAAGTCATTCAGCTCTTTCAGTCCTTCGCGGTTTTTAGCCAGTCCGATAAAAAGCAATTCGTCATCTTTCCTGAATTCGCATCCGGCAATGGGTTTGATCCCTTTTTGCTGTGCTTTCTTTACAAACTCCGGAATGCCCATAGTGGTATTGATATCTGTCAGGCATAAGCTTTTCAGACCGTTCAGAACCGCCAGATCAAGCAATTCGTCGATGCTCAGCGTGCCGTATCGAAGGCTGAAATAGGAATGAGTATTGAGGTACATGCGCCGTAGGTGCTAAATTTTAATGACCCCCAATGAAATTGGGGGTTAAGCGTAATTTCCAGGCAGGAACCCTGAAAGGGTTCAATATTAGTCTGTTTTGTAAATTGCTTATTTCATCCGAGAAGTATACCAGTCATTCAATCCAAAAGTATACCATTTTAATTAAATAAAAAAGGTAGTACTCTTCTGATCGGGGTACCCCG
>Ga0209386_1000073_pt1 | contig 51611 bp, 32 predicted proteins | sample NGEPertwo_FD_184510 | JGI IMG/M metagenome (GOLD analysis project Ga0209386, IMG submission 184510) | Arctic peat soil microbial communities from the Barrow Environmental Observatory site, Barrow, Alaska, USA - NGEE Permafrost154B-two... | ecosystem: Environmental > Terrestrial > Soil > Wetlands...
TGGTGGCAACTGGCAGTTCTGGGGATATATCACTACAACCCAGGACGACATGCTGGATTATGATTTACCAACTGAAACAAATAAATATGAATACAGAATTGCAGCCAGAAACGCTGCAGGACTTTCCCCCTTTGTATACTCCGGCAGCACTGAGAAAGATACAAAGAAATAATTTAAACTGTTTAAATTCAACTTATTATGAAATATTTGAAACTCTTTCTCACTGTTATGCTGCTTAATTCTTGTATTTCAGTTTTTTCACAAATTCCAAATCCTACGCTGCCTTCTGATCTTTTAAATAAACCCTGGTCGGGAAAGTGGATTGCTGTTGCAGGAGAACCATCAAATGAATATGGCGTTTATACTTTTCGAAAAAAAATAGAATTATCCAAAAAACCAGGCACTTTTGTGGTGCATGTATCAGGAGACACCCGTTATAAACTATTTGTCAATGGTAAGTTAGTATGCCTAGGACCTGCCATTGGTGATATTCGTCACTGGAATTTCGAAACAATTGATTTAGCCCCTTTTCTCAAAGAAGGAATAAATATTTTAGCATCCGTAGTTTGGAACTTCGGAGACGAAGAAAGTGCTGCGGCACAGATGTCACTTCGCACTGGTTTCATCATGCAGGGTAATAGTGATATAGAAAAAGTGGTAAATACCGATATTTCATGGAAAGGGATGCGAAATCCCGCATATTCTCCGGCAGAAAATATTTATAAAACATGGAACATTATTGGTTCCTGCGAAAAAATTGAAGGGGATAAATATCTGTGGGGTTGGGAATCAGAGAATTATGATGATAAAAATTGGAAAGCCGTAATTGAAATTTCTCCAGGCCTTGTAGGTGGCATGTTTTACAATTGGTACGAAGGTTGGCAATTAACCCCACGAACCATACCTGCTATGGATTTGATTCCTCAACGTATAGAAAAAGTGCGTAAAGTTACCGGCTTTGATTATTCTAAGAATTTTCCCCAGGAATCTTCAGCATTTACTATTCCTGCAGATACCCATGCCACACTTCTTTTAGACCAGGGTACTGAAACAACGGCTTACCCGTCATTAACAATTTCAGGTGGTAAGGATGCAATAATAAAGCTTCAATATGCTGAATCGTTGTTTGAAAAGAACGACAACTCCTTCTACAAAGGGAACCGCAATGATATAGAAAATAAATATTTTAGGGGGTATCAAGATGTTATCATTAGCGATGGCGGAGAGAACCGTGTATACAATACCCTTTGGTGGCGTGCTTATCGCTATATCAACCTGATTATTGATACCAGAGGGGAACCTTTAACTATAAATGATTTTTATGGAATTTACACAGGATACCCATTTAAGATGGAAGCCAGCTTCGAGGCTGAAGGTCATCCTGAGATGAATAAAATTCTTGAGACTGGATGGCTTTCGGCTCGGCTGTGCGCAAAGGAAATATACATGGACTGCCCTTATTATGAACAACTACAATACGCAGGTGACACCCGAATTCAGGCGCTTGTATCGTTGTATAACAGCGGTGATGATCGTTTAATGCGTAATGCCATCACTCAAATCAGAAATTCTCATGGTCTTGACGGGCTCACACAGAGCAGCTTTCCACGCCGTGGATCTCAATATATCCCAAGTTTCTCGCTATGGTGGATTGGAATGGTGTCAGATTATTTGAAATATAGGGGGGATGATACTTTTATTAAAGATCAATTGCCTGTAAGCCGAGAAATTTTACATTTTTTTGAGTCCAGACAAAAGGCTGATGGTTCTTTGGGCAATGTACCCTATTGGAATTTTACCGATTGGGCAAAAAACTGGGATATTGGCATTCCTCCGAAAACCGAAAATGGCAATTCGGCACCAATAGACCTGCAATTACTTTTGGGTTACCAGTCTGCCCAGTATTTGGAAGAAAACGTAGGTATGCCTGACTTTGTTAAACTATATCAACAAAAAGCCGACCAGTTGAAAAAAATTATTAAGGCTATCTATTGGGATAGTGCCAGGGAGGAATTTGCTGATACACCGGAAAAGAAAAACTTTTCGCAACATACAAATATCCTGGCAATATTAACAGGAGTGATTGAAGGAGATGAAGCCCGGACACTGATGGGTAAAGTTCTTAATGATGAAAGCCTCACACAAGCCACTATTTTCTTTAAATATTATTTAAATCAGGCATTGGTTAAGTCCGGATTAGGCAATCGCTATCTGGATTTATTGGACGAATGGAAAAATCAACTGTCACTTGGCCTAACAACATGGGCAGAAACGCCTGAGCCCAGTCGTTCAGACTGTCATGCCTGGGGAGCCAGCCCAAATATTGAATTCTATAGAATCGTGCTCGGTATTGATAGTGATGCGCCTGGTTTTAGCAAAGTTAAAATAGAACCGCATCTGGGCAATTTGAAAAACGTAAAGGGTGAAATACCGCATCCTAAAGGTAAGATTTATACGGACTATCATCTTGAAAATGGCAAATGGAATATAGAAATTAAACTTCCAAAAACAATATCAGGCTATTTAATATGGAATGGGAAACATTATGTATTGAAAGAAGGTGACAATGATTTTATTATTTAAAAATATGAATGTTTATGAAAAATTACCGATGTTAATTTCATCTATTGATCTTATGAGTTATCGCATACTGAAATTACCAACAATCAGACTGAATCTTTTTCTGACCATATTGTTCATATTGCATGTGTCAGTATTCTCACAAATGTGTGAACTAATAGAAAATCAGAAACCTCAACAATTTCAGACAGTTTTGCCAGAAGAGGTCGGGTTTTCATCCGTTCGGTTACATCAGTTGGACACGCTTTTTCAATCTTATATCCATAAAGGGACTCTTCCCTATATACTTGCTTTTGTGGTAAGGCATGGTAAAATTGTCAATTTCAAAGGATATGGCTGGAGCAATATAGAACAGAAAGTTAAGCTGAAAAGTAATGATATTTTTCGTATTGCTTCTCAAACAAAAGCTGTAGTCACGGTCGGTTTGATGATTTTATTCGAAAAGAGGTATTTTTCATTAGATGATCCCATTTCCAGATATATACCGGAATTCAGGAATTCAAGGGTCTTGATTAGTTCAGGTCCGAGGGATAGCACATTAGTTACACGGCCTGCTGCAAGGGAAATCACATTTCAACATTTTCTTTCACACTCATCGGGGATTACCTATGAAAGCCCCCTTTCAAACAAGTTGAAAATACCACGCTTGCATTCTCAGGATAAGGTTACATTAAAAGACATAATACCTCTGATTGCACGCGTACCATTGAAACATGACCCCGGCGCAGACTGGACTTATGGCCAGTGCAATCCGTTTCACGGTCATAGGATCAGTTTCCGAACCGGCCGTATTACGTAGTATTGCTCTTTTTAATACAGCTGGAGATAATTGATTAATTGTTAAAGGAATAATTAAATATATTGAATCGCTAATCGCGTTCAGCAATAAAAAGAACTATTATGAATTATAAAAATGTGATGATTAGATCGATCATCCTTTTGTTACTGTGTTTGCCAGCATTTATGTCAGTAGCCCAAGAGCAGTTAAAAACAAGTTATATGTACGATTTTGAAAAGACTGACACACGACCTTGGATGTCTTTCGGCAACGAAATTGTCCTCACTAATAAAGTAGCCCATGAGGGTAAACAATCACTTGAAATCAAATATGCCTCTTCTGCTGAGTATTCATTTCGAGTCGTACCCAACTCTACCTATCGAATTACTGCCTGGGTAAAAACTTCAAGTGGCTCTGATTTAGTCGAAATGAATATAGATGGACTGAGCGAAAATAATGTCAGTGCGGCAAGTGCCCGGACTGATTGGACAGAGTTAAAGAAGGATTTCAATGTTGGGGAAGGGCAAACACATGCTACGCTTGAAATTTTAAACGCTGACAATCCAGGCAAAAACAGTGCATGGGCCGATGACATTAGGATAGAACGAATTTCCGATTATGCAAGTACGAAAGTAGCAGGGATAAAACCATTCCCAGAGCGCACCCCAAAAATGGATCAGGGAATCAGGCAACAGCTAAACGAGAAATTAAACTGGTTTTTGGATGCAAAATTCGGGATGTTCATTCATTGGGGTTTGTATGCAGGCCCTGCAAAAGGCGAATGGTATATGAACAAGCAGGGGATGAGCCCCGAAGAATACAGAAAGTTCGCTTATCCGGAAAGTGGGGATCAATATTTTGCGGCCGATAAGTTTGATGCCGGAGCGTGGGCAAAACTGGCAAAGGATGCCGGAATGAAGTATATGTGCTTAACCACCATGCATCATGACGGATACGCTTTGTTTGACAGCCAATACATGAATGCATTTTCTTCAAAGCAGACACTCAACCGTGATTTTGTAAAAGAGTACGTTGATTCCTGCCGCAAGTATGGATTAAAAGTCGGCATTTATAAAACCTTAATAAATTGGCGTTATCCAGGATATTATGATGTTACGGGCACTGATTGTAAACCCAATAAATTTGGGTACACTACCGATATCTCACACAAAGAGAATGCCCGCCTAATGAAAGAAGACCTCTATTGCGACATAAAACAGCTAATGACCCAATATGGGAAAATCGACCAGCTTTTCTGGGACGGTGGATGGCTTGGTCAGCAAGGAAGTGATGCCGATGGAGCTTATTTCTGGGAATCGGGCAAATACCTTGATCCAAACAATGAATGGCCGGTGAACCCTTATTTTCAGATTGATGATGATACCGGCAAGCCATTGGGGATCATGGGGATGGTTCGTAAATATCAGCCCGATATTATAGTCAACCCACGTTGTGGTTGGTATGGCGACTACAAGTCGGAAGAAGGCGGTGCAGCTGTTACGGGGCCAATACGCTCTGAAGAGTATTACGAAAAGTGTATGACCATTGGAGGTTCTTGGGGCTATAGCCGTGCAATGGAGGATTCAACAAAAATCCGGTCCGTTGATCAGATTAAAAGGATGCTGTCGGATTGTGTGATCAGAAATATAACGCTTTTATTGAATGTTGGCCCTGACCGGCATGGGCAAATTTCCAAACCGGTTACCAAAGTATTACTTGCCACAGGAAAATGGCTCAAACAGGTTGGCGAGGCCGTATATGATACACGTGGTGGTCCCTGGAACCCTAAAGATGGTCAATATGGCTTCACCTATAAGGATAATACGATATATGTTTATCTACTGGATGGGTTTGAGGGCGAAACTTTCACTTTACCAGCTCTAAATATAGGTCAAAAAGTGGTTAATGCTTATGTTGTGTCAGATAAAAAAACGGTAAAATTCAAGCAAAACAAAAAAAGGGAAATAAGCCTGACAGGATTCGAACACATGGATAAGGCTGTGACCATTATTGCAGTTGAACTGAATGGAAAATTAATGGAGAATTAGCCATAAACCATTTCAGAATCATGAAAACAAAAATTAAATTACTTAGTACTTAAAAATCTAAAATAGAAACTAGTAAAAGTGATGTTAATTGCTTATCTTCAAATTGTTACAAACAAATATTAATGCAAAAAACAATCGCTTTCAGGATGAAAAATACGAAGAAAAAATTGAATAGCCAATCAAAAGTTGTCAAGGCATCTTTTACAGGCAGTAACATCACCAGGTATTCAAGACTTAACACTGTAGTTAAATATATGAACCGTCAAAATATTGTAAAATCCATTAGTGCCTCATTCCCCACCCAGTGGAAGAATGCCACCAAGTTTGGTGTCAATCAAATTTTATTGGCGATCACGCTGGCTTCTATCAGTGGGATAAGCCGGATTCGCAATATTGCTGATTTTAGTGGTGATGGTTTGGTAAAAGCATTATTGAAATTGGATAAGGCAATCAACGAAAATGCCTTATCTGCGGCGTTAAAGGAGCTCGGACAAAACGGCACCCGCAAGTTGCAAGGGTTATTGTTGTTAAAAAATGGAGAATGGCTCCATAAAAGTGGGTTGAAGAATATTACACTGGATGCCGATTCGACCGTCAAATCGGTTTGCAGTAATCAGGAAGGGGCGGCCAAAGGCTACAACACCACAAAGAAAGGGGCAAAAAGCTATCATCCTTTGTTGGTTTTTGTTAGCGAGATGAAACTCCTGTATCACACTTGGTTCAGGACTGGCTCAGCTTATACGTCAAACGGAATTATTGGCTTCCTTCAAGAGGTAAAAGCCAGTTTGCCGGAAACGATTGAGAAAGTGTTTTTCTGTGCAGATAGCGGGTTCTTTTCAGGAGAGCTTTTCGATTTGTTGGAATTATTCAACTGGGATTATCTGGTCAAGGTGAAATTAAAAAATCTGGAAAAGCTGCTTCAATCGCAAATCTGGATTTCAATCAAAGGGAATAAAGATGTTGCCATTTGTGAGTTCACCTATAAGGCAAATAGCTGGAGCAAAACAAGGGTTCTGAAGGCAATGCGCAGCGTAAAAGAATATGTACAGGTAGAATATCTCGGTGAAAAACAAATTGTGCCGGTTTACCAGTATGTCTGCTATGCAAGCAATTATGACATGGATGCTTTCGGGTTACACGAGCTTTATAAACAATGTTCGACCAGCGAAACATGGATTGAACAGGTTAAAAGGCCACACTATGGCAGGAAGTACTCTTACCGATAACTTTTGGGCAAACGACATTCTCTGGCAACTGAATGTTTTGGCCTACAACATATTGGTAATGATACCCCAAAAGAAAAGCAAATTTAAAAAACAGGAACACCAGACATTTATTGACTGGTTTATTGCAGTCCCTGCTAAAATAACCAGCAGCGGACACCAAATAGAATTGAAAATGTATGAACACCATTTTAACAAGGTCGACTGGGAAGCTCTTGACAGGCTCATCGAAGCCGCACATACCGACGGAGCTTGCCATAGTCCGGATAATCAGAATTTTTGTAAGGACAACGACATCAGTCTATATCTTCATGCCATACAAGGAGCGAAAGGCAGGTATCAATTCAATATTTCGGAAAATAGGAAACTCTCTGTTTTTGATACAACTACCAAAGAAATTATTGATTCAAAGAAGATTACTTGCAAAAATGACATCGATAAATGGCGCATTAAAACTGAAAAAGGTTATCGATACTTTACACATAAAGATATTTTAAGTTGTCTGATTAGAAAGCAGATAGAAGAAACCCCAATAGAAACATTGCAGATAAGGAACAATGTTGAAGCCACTATTTTTCAGTTAGCCTATCATTATTCTAACGCCAAGAGTAGATACAGGGGTGAAATTAAGCACCAAATGTGGGCCAATATCCGTTGTTTGTGGGTGAATTTTGTCCGCATACTAAAATACATAAAACAATTATGTCAAAGAACTTTGTTTCCTGCAAAATATGCGCTAAGATTATTTTATACTGAACTCTATTTTGCATTCAAAATATTTTTAACGGCAATATTGCCACATCATTTATCAAATTCCGAAAATGCTGAATTCTCATTCACTTGAGAAAATCAGGTTATCGGAGCGGAATCAATATTTAAAATTGAAAAAAATATGAAAAAACTAATTTCCTTATTTTTTATTCTTTCTTCCTTTGTGGTCTCCGCGCAAAAATTCGAAAATCTGGCCCTGACTCCGCCCATGGGCTGGAACAGTTGGAATAAGTTTGGTTGCAATGTAAGTGAAAAACTTATTAAAGAAATGGCTGATGCTTTTGTTGCCAACGGCATGAAAGACGCCGGCTACGAGTACATTGTTATTGACGACTGCTGGCAGGTAGCCCGTGATGCTGAAGGCAATATTCTTGCCGATAAGGAACGTTTTCCATCGGGCATTAAGGCTCTTGCTGACTATATCCATTCCAAAGGGTTGAAATTCGGTATATACTCAGATGCTGGTACAAAAACCTGCGCTGGCAGACCTGGCAGCTTGAACTACGAAGAGAAAGATGCCAAACAATACGCAGCATGGGGAATTGATTATCTCAAATACGACTTCTGCAATACCGAAGGGGTCAAAGCGCAGGATGTTTACCCGAAAATGAGTGAAGCCCTCAGGGCATCTGGCAGGCCCATAGTTTTCAGCATGTGTGAATGGGGCACGAACAGTCCCTGGTATTGGGCAAAAGATGTAGGTCATTTATGGCGTACCACAAGTGACATACAAGATTGCTGGGACTGTGTGCGCGACTGGAATGGCAGAGGCTGGGTTTTAATCCTCGACGAGCAGGAAGGCCTTGAGAAATTTGCGGGCCCAGGTCATTGGAACGACCCTGATATGCTCGAAGTTGGCAATGGAGGTATGAAAGAAAACGAATACCGCGCCCATTTTAGCTTCTGGTGCCTGCTTGCTGCCCCGTTAATGGCAGGCAACGACCTCAGGATTATGCCCCAGGCTATTAAAGACATACTCCTTAATAAGGAAGCTATAGCTATTGACCAAGACAAACTCGGAATCCAGGGCAGTAAAAAGCTCGACGAAGGCAGTTTCGAAGTATGGACGAAACCTCTGGAAGATGGAGATGTGGCTGTGATTCTGTTTAATAGGGGCGAAAAACCAATCAATGCAGATGTGAAATGGATTGATTTTGGCATTAAAGGTATTTTTACGGCACACGACCTCTGGAAAAAGTCCGACCTGGGAAACTCTACAGGGTTTACAGGCAGTTTGCCTTCTCATGACATAGTCTTCCTTCGCCTGACGAAACAGTATTGCCAGAAAGCAGTTTCGTTCAAGCCAGGTCAGTTATGGCCCGATAACAATGGTGTTCATATCAATGCACATGGCGGAGGAATACTGTATTATAATGATACATATTACTGGTTCGGAGAACACAAAATAGAAAGTGAAAAGGGGAATTTTGCACAAGTTGGGGTTCATTGCTATTCATCAAAAGATTTGTATAACTGGACAGATGAAGGGATCTCACTGAAAGTTGAAGACGATCCCAAAAGTGAAATAACGAAAGGTTGTATTCTGGAGAGGCCTAAAGTGGTTTATAATAAGAAAACAGGTCAGTTTGTAATGTGGTTTCATCTTGAAAGACTAGGATATGGATATGGTTATGCTTCGAGTGGGATTGCAATCAGTGATAAAGTAACAGGGCCGTATCGTTTTCTCCGGAGTGTCAGGCCAAACCAGGAGCAATGGCCAATAAATGTAAAAGAGATTCATAAGAAACCTGTTGATCCCAAAGTTCTTGAAACGAAATATCCAGGGGATAACCTGTTCGGGGATGCAGATTCGGTAAATATACTGGGCCGGGACTTTCAAAAAGGCCAGATGGCCCGCGATATGACCATATTTGTTGATGATAATGGAAAAGCTTACCAAATCTTTGCTTCAGAAGAAAATAGTACCATTCATATATCCGAATTATCCGACGATTATTTGTCATATACAGGGAAATATGCCAGGGTATTTGTTGGAAGATTCATGGAAGGCCCCGCTATTTTCAAGAAAGACGGCAAATATTATTTCATCGGTTCCGGTTGCACCAGTTGGGACCCTAACGCAGCCCGTTCGGCAGTTGCCGATAACATATTTGGCCCCTGGACCGAATTGGGAAACCCATGCATTGGTGCCGACTCTGCGCTTACTTTTCATTCACAAAGCACATACGTTTTACCTGTTGAAGGAAAGAAAAACGCGTTTATTTTTATGGCTGACAAATGGACGCCAAAAAACGCTATTGACGGGCGCTACATTTGGTTGCCAATAAATTTCAAAAACAACAAAATTGAGTTAAAATGGCTTGACGAATGGTACCTAAGCTATTTTGATAAATACAATTAAGAAAAAGGAATCATGAAAATAACAAAAAATATCATCCTGGGTTTATTCATTCTTCCCTTAATATTCTGCATCATTTCATGTAATAATAAAAAGATTAAAACGGTAAAAAGTGATGTGAGAAATGAATTGCAAAATAAATTAGGATGGTTCCATGAAGCAAAGTTTGGTTTATTTATACATTGGGGACTCTACGCCGTGCCTGCCGGTGAATGGGATGGTAAAAAATCTTATGGCGAATGGATTCAGTATTCTGCCAATATTCCCGGTTTGGTGTATGAAAAACTTGCAAAACAATTTAATCCGGTTAAATTCAATGCAAAGGACTGGGTAACACTGGCAAAAAAGGCTGGAATGAAATACATTGTTATCACTACCAAACACCATGAAGGCTTTTGCATGTACAACTCCAGACTGACAGATTATGATATTGTTGATGCCACTCCATATGGAAAAGACCCGATGAAAGAACTTGCTGAAGAATGTAAAAAAGAAGGAATAAAACTTTGCTTTTATTATTCGATTCAGGATTGGCATAATTCCGACTATCCTGTCAGATACACTTACTATTCAAAAGATCACCCAGAAGGTTTTCATGGCTTCCCAAATCCAGAGGCAGATTATAAAAAGTATTTCTCCTATATGTCAGGACAAGTTAAAGAACTTCTTACAAATTATGGTCCAGTTGGGATTATCTGGTTCGATTGGCCCGGGGTTGCGTTCGATAGCTGCGGTGTTAATCAAAACTGCAAAATGGCCCGGAACCTGGTTGATTCAATCCATAAATGGCAACCCACTTGCCTGATCAACAACAGACTAGGCGGTAATGGGCAGATTATGGAACTCCTGAACAGGAAATACCTGGCGGCACTCAAAAAACAGCTTTCGAAGTGTGCATGACCCTCAACGATCATTGGGGATATAATAAAAACGACCACAACTGGAAAAGCGCCAAGGATATTGTTTATAACTTATGTGATATAGCAGCTAAAGGGGGCAATTACCTGCTAAACGTCGGCCCAACTGCCGAAGGCGTGATACCTGACAAATCAAAAGAGATACTGGCAGAAGTTGGAAAGTGGCTTGCTATCAATGGTGAAGCAATATTCAACACTTCCCCCGGCGGCCCTTCAGTGAGGTGGAATGTTGACGTTAAAATGATAACCACCAAACCCGGTACCTGGTACCTTCATGTTTTCAATTGGCCAAAGGACAACAAAGTTTATATTGAGTTCAATGGCAAATTTGAAACGGCCTATTTGTTGGCCGACAAATCTATGAAGCCACTGGATGTGGATGTCCATACTCGCGGGTTGATGATACATTTGCCGTCACAGCCTGTTGATTCGTTAGATAACGTGGTGGTCCTTAAATTTGGGAAAAATTAAAATCTGAAAATTATTCACCCTTTAAATATTTATCACAATGAAAAACACTGCATTTATACTTATTCTTGCAATTTGCTCTTTGATGGTTACAGCACAAGGGCAAATGAATCTTCCAAAACCACCACTGGGCTGGAACAGCTGGACTAACTACGGTTGGAAAATTACTGAAAAACAAATTCTTGAAACTGCCGATGCCATGGTTGCCAGGTTAAAACAATTTGGTTATGAGTACATTGTTTTGGATGCCGGATGGCACGAAGGAGTCAAAAAACCTCAGGATACCGTTGACCAATATGGACAGTTATGCAGCAAAACCAAGTTCCCTCATGGCATACCCTGGCTGGCCGGCCAGGTACATGCCCGTGGCCTGAAGTTCGGCATACACCTGATGCGTGGTGTTTCAAGAGATGGGTACAAAAACAATATCCCTGTTTTTGGTACTCCTTTTTTGGTACGAGATGTTGCAGATACCACTTCCTTATGTGGCTGGAGCAACGATAACTATGGTATTAATATGTCTAAACCAGGCGCACAGGAATATTACGATTCGTATATAGGGCAGATAGTCAGTTGGGGGGTTGACTTTATTAAAATTGACGACATAACCGAACATCCCGAGGAAGTGTTGGCAGTAAAAAAAGCAATAATAAAAACCGGAAAGAGGGTCGTTCTGAGCCTTTCGCCCGGCGATAATTCAATGACAGATCTTGCAGGGGCGTACAATGAGGCCGATATGGTGCGTGTCACCCCCGATATTTGGGACAACCAAAAAGGAATTGACCAATGTTTTACATCGTGGAGGAGATGGTCGGAAGTTACAGGCCGTAAATTCTGGGCCGACATGGACATGATCCCCTTTGGCCATTTAGGCCTGAGCGACCCCAACCCCAACTATCTTGAACCAGTTAAAGGAGAAGGTTTTGAAACAGGGAGAGAACGCATGAGCGCTTTTTCAAAAGATCAGAAATATACATTTATAAGTTTGCGCGCCCTGAGCGCTTCGCCACTGATGATGGGCGGCACCTTAAACTCATCCGACGACTTTTCATTTGAACTGATCACCAATAAAGACATGCTGGCCTGCGACCAGAACGGCGTAATAGGCAAATTAGTTTATGAAAAAGACAGCGTTGAGATATGGAAGACCCCTAAAAGTGACAATCCCAATGAAGGCTGGCTGGGCGTTTTTAACCGCGGTAAAAAGGCCAGGCAGTTGAAACTGTCATTGGCCGATTTCAGGGAACAATCGCCCATATCATTGTTCAATGTTTGGGAAAACAAAGATTTGGGCAAGCTTACAGGCACTTCGGGCATGGATATGCTGATAAACCCGAATGGCGTGGCTTTTTGCAGGTATAAAAACGATTAGTTCAGCTCAATTATGAAAATAACTTTTAATGATTATCGACTTTTATACCAAAGAATTAGCTGTAATGCCTAATTTCATTGGTGACATGTGATAATTAATCTATATATTATGAAAAGCTCTGTATAGAAGAAATAATGCACTGTTCATGATCTTTTGGGTAATATTCCCGATAGTCATTAACTTTTACTATCATCAAAATAGAATCTTGTTAAGCTAAAGCAACTATTATAAATTGATTATGAATATGTAAAAAATTTAAAATAAAAGGTATGAAAATAATAAGGACAAACAAAAACTCAAAATCAAATGGACAATTCTCAATTATGTACATTAACCTTCTAATAATTGCTTTCCAGTTAGTGTTTAATGGATACGCGAACGCACAGGCCTGGAGTGTTAAGGGTGAAAACCTCCTGCATGAAGGGAAGCCTGCTTTTCTTATCGGCGCCAACTACCTGCCATCACAGCACTGGCTTACCATTCTGCGTACATGGGATGGAGAAGTTGTCGAACATGATATGCAGGCAATGCAGTCAATCGGCATTCGATGTATCCGCTACTTCCCATTATGGTCCCTGATCCAGACTCAACCTGATAAGCTTGACAATGCTGTTCTGGCAAATCTCGATAAACTGATAGAAATTGTGGGGCGTCATGGAATACAAATGGAGATCGCACCCCTGACAGGTTTCATGTCGGGGGGAATGTATTTCCCAAAATGGGTCACAGGCAATATTTTCAAAGATGAGAACTTGATAAATGCAGAAGAATTCTATATGGAAGCCATGGCCAGGAGGTATGGAAACAATCCTGTCGTTCAGGCATTCGATCTTGGTAACGAAAGCAATTGTATGATAGGGGGCAATCACTTCGATGTAACACCTGCTGAGGTAGCGAAATGGATGGGCAGGATATCTGCTGCTTTCAGAAAGGGTGCCCCGGGAGCATTGTTCACAGTCAGCTCCGGAACCGGGATGGATCAATACTATACCAATGAGACACTGGCAAAGAACTCCGATTTCATGGTAGTTCATTCGTATATCTACTGGCACGGTACATTGAAGTTAGATCCATGGATTGGACAACGTACGCTTTACAATTCAAACTACATGATTGAGTGGGCCGCCATGATGGGAAAACCGGTTGTTGTGCAGGAAATTGGCGCCTCGGAAGAGTGGTTGCCTGAACAGGATATTCCTTCTTTCCTGAGTATTAATCTTCTGAGCAACTGGGCAGAAGGTGCCTCGGGCTTTCTCTGGTGGAGCTCACACGATATTGATCAAAAGTTCCGTATTCCGGATGATATCTTTATGCTCGATCGTTCATCCTATACTTATAAAGAGGGACGGTTCTCCGATCTTGAGTATGCCATGGGCCTTTTTGACATAAGGAACAATCCCAAGCCTTGTGCACTGGAATTCAAACATAGTGCAGAGATGGTCGAACGGCTTGGCGAAGGCTGGACCGACCTGCTGCCTGTATGTTATATACTTGTGCCTGAAAACCATGATGATTTTTCTGAAACCATGCTGCGCCTCATCACACCTTTCGCTCTTGCAAAACAGGCTCACTTCGACGTAAAAATGCATTATGAAAATGCTCCAATTCCGAAGGATGCGGCAGTTGTCGTGATTACAGGATACAAACTATCCGCTACAGGAAAACAATATGTTGGCCAGTATCTAAATGGGGGCGGGACAGTCTATCAATCACAGGAGCAAGACTTTGCACAGGATAAGATACAAACCAACCCGGCTAAGCAGGAAGTTGACACTCCTCAGTTCCTGGTTATGAGGAGAACAGGGGGAATGACCCTGGAGGGTAAAGTCAGGGTCAACGCGAAGCTTAACATCCAGCCAATTACAACGGCTCCAAAAGAGCAAAGTTTACTTGCTGAGCCCTTAGTATACTCGCGTGCTCCTGTAGGTAAAGGAACATATTACTTTTTCTCAGGCAATCTGGAGGAAGGCTTACGAAACGCCTATAATCCCTGGAATTGCGACAACTCTAATTTGATCTATTCGGCATTCCGGCCAGCCACAGCAATTGACATTTCATCCAAGCTGGTGGAGCTGTTTCATAAACGGAAAGGAGATTCTGAGATACTGGTGCTCATTAATCATTCCAATACAAAACAGGAAACAGAGGTCTATTCAGCAAAGCAGATTGCACTAAAGAACCGGATAACAGGCAGTCAGATAGGGGAAGGATTCCGGATTCCGGTATCTGTTGAACCTCTCCAGGTCCTGATTCTGGATTTGAGACACCTCTAACAGGGGTTGACAGAGTAAAAACAAACGATATTTAACAGAGAATTTGAAAAATGAAAATATTGAAACCGATCCTCTCTTTTGTGTTACTATTTTGCCTGGAATTAACTACACTTGCCCAGGTATCCACGGCTATAGGCACAAAATATCTGGCCGTAAATGGGAAACCTATATTTATTAATGGTGCTAATTATTCACCATCCAAAGGCTGGTTCCAGATACTCGACAACTGGAATGCAAAAGCAATTGAACAGGATATGGATTCGCTGCAAAGCATTGGAATCACTTTTATTCGTTTTATGCCCCTTTGGTATCTGACACAACCAGAAATGGACAAACTCGATCAGCAAAAAATTGATCGCTTAAACGAACTAATTACTATTGCCGGAAAAAGAAATATAAAGGTGCAACCTAGCTTAATTACGGGTTGGTTATCAAGTGGAATTTTTACCCCTTCATGGATTAATAGGGACATGTTTATCAACCCCTCCCAAATAGATGGGGAGGTTCAAATGATCAAGACAATCACAAAGTCCTTAAGTGGAAATCCTTATGTTCATAGTTACGATTTTGAAAATGAGTTAAACGCCTTAAGGGGTGTTGCAGACTGTAACGCAAGCCCTGACCAAATCAAAACATGGATGACAACCATATATAATGCTTTCAAAGAGGTCGACCCATCAAGACTTGTAACCAACGGTATTGGAACCGGATATGATCAATTTTTCCCAATAGAAAACATCGCTCCGGCATGTGATTATATGTCGGCACATTCCTATGCCTATTTTCATAACACTATTTTAGACGACCCATGGTTTGGTTTGTAACAATATGTCAAATTATTTAACTAAAACACTAACATTCTTTTGTATTTTAACAATGTTAACTGGAAATCTGAATGCAAAGGTCATATTGCCTCGTCTGATTAGCGATAATCTAGTGCTTCAACGTGATATACCATTAAAAATATGGGGTTGGGCTGATTTTGGGGAAAAAGTTACAATAAGCTTCCGGGGTAAAGACTATAGTACTATTACCGGAACAGATGGGAAATGGCAGGTGAAACTACCCAAACAAAAAACAGGTGCTCCTTCCGATATGCTTGTTAAAGGTAAGAACGAAATTCTGATAAAAAACATTCTAGTTGGCGATGTGTGGTTGTGTGGTGGCCAATCAAACATGGGGGTGCAATTAGGGGTTTTGTCAGAAAAGTATAAAGACGAACTGGCAAAATCATTCAATCCCGATATCCGGATAATGACATTGAAAAGTAACAGAAGCTTTACATTGGCGGAGGATATTTCAGCTTCAGGCTGGGAAGAAGCCGGACCAGTCTCTTTGCTAAAGTTTTCTGCAGTCGCATACTTTTTTGGCCGTGATATCTATAATTATACTAAAGTTCCTGTTGGTCTTATTTCCTGCAATTGGGGTGGTAGTTTGGCAGAAACCTGGACAAGTGCTGAAGGTTTAAAAGATTTCCCTTACCTGCTTGATGAGTATAATCGAATTAAAAACGATACATTGACTGAAGAAAAAGAAAAAGACTGGCTTGCCAAAGAAAAATGTGAAATTGAAAAATCTCTCGCAGATACAATAATTGTTTTGAATCCTGAAAATACCGATGACTGGAAAACCATGACTCTGCCTTCGTCATGGAATACAGATGATTTATCTCAATTTGATGGTGTTGTATGGTATACACGGGATATTGATTTACCTCAAAGCTTTGCTAGCAAGGAAATATTGATTCATATGCCACCAATAGATGATATGGATTATACATATTTTAATGGTCAAAAAATCGGTTTTACAGATGGCTACTATTTCCCAAGGAAATACACTATCCCTGCAGTGCTTGTAAAGCCAGGTAAAAATACGATCACGATTCGGATTACTAATTATTCTGGTTTGGGTGGAATGATGGGAATTAAGGATGATTTTTACATGGAAGCTGATGGTCAGCGAATTCTTCTTTCTGGCATCTGGAAGTACAATTGTGGTTACAAATTTAATCTGCCGGCCAAGCCAATTGGAAAAGATTCGCCTGATATGCCGACTGTTATATTCAACGGTATGATTCATCCTCTGACTTGTTTTTCTATTAAAGGAGTTATCTGGTATCAGGGAGAATCGAATGCCTCCCGGGCTAATGAGTATTATAAGCTCTTTCCTGCCCTGATTACTGACTGGCGACATGCTTGGGGATATGATTTTCCTTTCTTGTATGTTCAATTACCAAACTTTAAAACAGCCGATCCATGGCCAATATTACGGGAAGCGCAGGCTCTTGCTCTAAAAACTCCTAAAACAGTAATGGTCGTAACTATTGATATTGGCGAACCCTCAGACATACATCCCCGCAATAAACTGGATGTAGGCAAACGCCTGGCCTTAGTTGCTCGTAAGATTGCCTATGGCGAAAACCTCGTATATTCTGGTCCGACATTTAAGTCCTTTAAAATTGAAGATGACAAAATTAGAATCCGTTTTGATAATATTGGCAGTGAACTGTTTATCAAAGGGAATAAATTAGAAGAATTCGAAATTGCAGGTTCTGATATGAAATTCGTTTCTGCAACTGCACAAATTGAGGGTAATACTATTGTGGTTAGTAGTAAGGTGGTTATAGTGCCTGTAGCTGTGAGATATGCATGATCATCCTGCCCTGAAAATGCAAATCTCTATAATAAAGAGGGTTTACCTGCAGTTCCGTTTAGAACGGACAAATAATTGGATAAAACGGATTTAAACTGAGTATACTGATAATGACAATGTAAGTCTCAAATGAAAGGATTGGGATATATTAAAGGCCCATACCTGTTCCTTCTGGCATAATATCTCTTGTATTACACAAAAAGGAAGGAGGAAAGCTTATCCTACCGGCTGGTGTGAAAGCTACCTTGGTAGGATTAAAAGCGAAAACTGGTAAAATCGAATTGATTGGACCGGGGGTATTTCAGGTTGAAACCTGATCCAGATGTCTTTACAAATATTAAATAAACTAATAAATGTTATGAAGATGATGACAGACGGAACTAAAAAAGAGAAATCTAGCACACGCCGCGAATTTCTTCGCAGCAGTATGTTAGTAGCTGCCGGTTTGACTTTAACGCCAGATGACATAATCGGAAGAGCATTCAGCAAATCGCTTCATTCCGGATCCCGGTCCAGAAGCATGAACTATCCTGTACGTCTTGGATTAAATGACAGCTTAATTTCTACAAGATGGACCACCTCAGAGACGAAAAATAGATTCTTTAAAATTCTTGATCAATTGGGTCTTACCCACGTTGATCTCCATTTGCGTCCCATTGTTAATTCCGGTAATCACAACACCGCTCTCATGGCTAAACTGATCCAACAGATCGACCTTGACATGAGACAGCATTCTAGCACTTATACATTAAATGTGGAAGATCCTAATTTTGTCGAGGTGGCTGAGATTACACCGGGTATCAATGAATATGACCAACCGGGGGGGTGTATCGATGGGACCTCCGTATGGAATGGTTGAAGCCTGTACTACCTCCAAACGTTTCTTCATTGTCGGCATTTCACGGTATAGTTTACGATGAGTGTGAGCATATGCAGCTTTGTAACAACCAGTATTCTAATGAACGTGTCATGAAAGCCCTGGGTAAGGAGGGCAACTTCGACAAACCGTTCCTGGTTGATACTCACGGAATGGACATGGAAACTGCCTATGATCAACTTGTGGTTGCCTGCCGGAAGTTACGCGAAGAGCACTATGAGGGTATGGTTCCTCTTAGTACTGAGCAAGTTTGGCCCGACCTGTTCCACATTTTTGCTAATGTAGGCTGGACAATAACACCAAAGATACTCAAAGAAGGACTTAGTTATGTTGTAATGTCAATCTCCCTGGGTGCGGCAATACAATACGCGGACCGAACTCATTTTTGGGTGTCGCCCGATTTATGGAGGTTCTGGACATTTCCAGGCCATTCTCCTGTTGAACTAAACTCAGCTTTACTTATGCCTTACTGGCTGGGCGCTGAGACAATTTATATTGAAGGTATCACATGCCTGGCTCACAACCAACGTGCAATCGATATTGTTAAGGATGAATCTGGTGATGCACTAACGGCACACGGTATAGTAGTTCGCGACTTCGCTAAGAAATATGTTCCCCAAAATCCTCGCCCAATCACATGGCGGGATTATCGTCCACGTGTGGCTATTATTCGCCTGCCCGATGGTGGATGGGGACAATCACCCCCCGATACTGAAATGGAAGAATATCCGTCCCGCAACCGTTTGCTGGGCAACAAGGACCATCCATTGGACAAGGCAGCTTCGGAATGGCTTTATGTCTGGCCCATTCTGACGCACCAGGTAGTACATCCCGGAGCCATTTCTTTATGGAACAGGGGTATATACCCTGATAAACTTGACTTTTTTATTCTTAATGACAGCGTAGCCGTGTTCGATCACCTGGTTGAAGGATCTGTACTGGATTCAATGGAGTGTTTCATTGTCTGCAGTCATGCACTTTCATCAAAGACTTTCGAAGAAATTAAGAAAAAGGTGGACCATGGTGCAACATGTATTATCGCCAGACAATTATATAACCAACATACCAAAGAACGACTCCTTGGAAAATGGCTGGTCGTCAAATCATTTACGGACCCTGGCGTTGCACAGACATTAACGCCGTTTCTTGGACCACCTGATGTTGCCCGCTTCCGTTTTGCTAATCACGTCGTGGAATTCACAAAAGGTTTTCAACCAGACGAAATTGAGGTGAAAGTGACGGAGCGAACATAAAGAATAAATAGCAGGGCTGATTTCATATCAGCTGGCGACTGATCTGAATGAATTATTGTCCTTAAATGTAATTTTCTATATTGCACTAGATATGAAAGCTTTTTGAAATTCTTTATTTATAAAATTATTATCAATGAAATCTAAACCAATATTTTACTTTTTAGGCCTTTTTATATGCCTGACCTTTGCTTCGTGCGGCTTTAGCTCACGCTATGTTAAAACAGAAAATAAGCTTATTATTCATCAAAAAGATGGAATACTGACTCTCACTGTTTTTTCTGATCGGATCATTCATGTCACTTTTTCAGGAAAAGATTCTTTATTTAAAATGAAAGAGCTTGCAGTTGTAAAATCACCTGAAGAAATTACTTGGGATGTAAAAACCAAATCAGATACTATTCTGCTCGAAACTAAAGAAATCGTTGCTAAAATTGATGGTTCGGGAACGGTTAGCTTCTGTAATAAAAACGGAGACCAACTGTTGTCGGAAATACCGGGAAGCAGAAAACTTATTTCTGAAACTCTTCACGGATCGACAGGTTTTTCTGTTGAGCAGGGGTTTAGCTGCGGTGATGAAGGCCTTTATGGGATGGGCCAATTTCAGGACGGTTTGATGAATTGGAAGAATGTACCATTAAGGTTAAAACAGTTCAATCAGGAAATCATGGTACCATATCTGGTTTCCACCAAAGGGTACGGGCTCCTTTGGGATAATTATTCGGTTACCGATTTTAACCCGGCGGAGAAAGAAATCCTGATGAACGATTTGGTAGATGTAAAACAAAATATTAGAAAATCATTATTTACTGCATCAAAAACAGGCACATACAGTTTTGCAGTTCAGAGCATTAACCCCAATGAAAATCGTTTTGCCGGTCCGGTATTGTTGACCATTGACGGTGATACCGTTATTCATTACAACACAACCTGGGTCCCTGATTTTTTTAGTGGCAAAAAAGATCTGATTGCCGGTAAAACTTATGAAGTTGTATTAACCAACTCAAATACATACAATGCTGGAAGTGTTTTATATAATGAACCTGATTACAATAAGACGGTCTTTCGTAGCCATAGTGGTACTCAGGTTGATTATTATTTTGTTTATGGGGGAAGTTTCGAAGGTACAATTTCCTGTTACCGTGACTTAACCGGCCAGGCTCCTCTTTTTGGCAAATGGGCTTATGGATTCTGGCAATGCCGCGAACGCTACCATTCGCAGGCCGAATTGCTCGAGAATGCAAAGGAATACCGCGAACGTCACATTCCTGTTGATAATATTGTTCAAGATTGGAATTATTGGCCAGAAAAAACCTGGGGTCCCGAATGGAACAGGAAGTTGTATCCTGATCCGAAATTGATGTGTCAGGAGTTGAAGGACCTGAATTTTCACCTGATGGTTTCGGTTTGGCCTTGTTTACGAAATAAAAAGCTGGAAGAAAAGTATGGACTTGGAGCATTTAAACTGGATACAGTTACCGGAAACCTTGATTTCTACAACCCAAAAGTTCGTGCCAGCTACTATCAAATGCTGAAAGATTCCATGTTCTCGCTGGGTGTAAACAGTATCTGGCTGGATGGTACTGAACCTGAGGATTATCCTTTAGAATCAATGACATCAGCCGGATTGTTTGACCATAATGCCCTGGCAAATTCCCTGATGGTAACTCGTTCTGTATATGAAGGACACAGGAAGGATTATCCAAATAAGAGGGTATTTAATCTGACCCGTTCTGCATTTGCCGGCCAGCAGCGCTATGGTGCAGCAGTTTGGTCGGGCGATGTGTTGGCAAGTTGGGAGCAATTCAGAGAACAGATCACGGCAGGTTTAAATCTTTCCATGTCAGGATTACCCTATTGGACTACCGACATTGGAGGATTCTTTCGCGACAGTAAATCGCTCAACCCAAAATTCGACAATCAATACACCAACGAGGCCTTTAAGGAATTGCTGACCCGTTGGTTTCAATTTGGCACCTTTTGCCCATTGTTCAGGATTCATGGATATGTTTCCAATACTGAAGTATGGCGTTACGGAAAGCCTTTTGAAGATATGGCAAGGAACTTTATTGACTTGAGATATCAGCTCATGCCATACATTTATTCAACAGCCAATGAGGTAACCACGAATGGGGTGGCGGTGATAAAACCGCTGGCGCACGATTATCCGAATGATCAAAAATGCTTGGACATTAAGGATCAGTTTCTATTTGGCAGTTCGATCATGGTTTGTCCGGTAACCCGCAAAGGAGATCGAAAAAGGGATGTGTATCTTACTGAAGGTAAGTGGTTTGATTTCTGGAGTGGAAAAGAACAACAAGGTGGGACTACAATTACTGCTGATGCGCCATTGGACAAGATACCATTGTTTATTAAGTCTGGTTCAATACTGCCAATCGGGCCAAAAGTGCAATATGCCATGCAGCCAAGCAAAGAACCATTGCAAATACATGTCTATCCCGGAGCCGATGGTTCGTCCAATTTTTATGAAGATGAAGGAGAAAACTGCAACTATGAAAAGGGGGAATTTTCGATAATCCCCATTCTTTGGAACGAAAAAATCCAAACACTTACATTTGGCAAACGAAAAGGTGACTTTGTAGGAATGGCGAAAGAAAAAGTATTCCGGATAATTATAGCTTCTGAAAAAACGACAAAACAGAAAGCCTTAGTTAATGAATTGATAGAAGTTAAATATAGTGGCAAAGAGCTACAGGTAAACGTTGTTTGAGATATACAATTTCAGGTTGAAGCGCTGATGTTAAAGGTTCTCCGTTTTTGTTGCGGAAAGTAATCAGACATGAATCATCAATCGTGACGGTCATTTCGTCAGTAATAATATTAACTCCTTCCTTGTTTTCATCCAATTTCCAATCAACCGTTTCGGTTACTGGTAATACAACTGAAACCTGGTCAACAGCTTTCTTGTAAGGTCTGGCATAATGGTTGACCCGGACTATGTTTTTTGATAAAACTGAAACAACCACCGAATCATTTTGGGTTTGATAAACTATTCCTTCTTTAGTTTTTATAACTCTTCTTTCTTCATTCGAACATGAAAAAAGAAAGAGGGCACAAATCAGAAGATAAAATTTATCTTTCATAAGATATTGCTTTTATTAATAAAACATTGTAAACACTTAGTTTTTATACTGAGGCCCCACTTTTGCCCCATCCAAACCAATGTTCCTTGTATTAATTGGCTTGAATCCAAGACTAAATGCAGGAGAGTTTCCTTTCAAGTTGAAGTTGAAATTTTCTGGATCTTCAAACAACGGATCGGCATATATTGAATGGACATCCTTACCTGATGCCTGCCATTCTGCCCAGCTTTTGTCAGTCCATTTGAGAGAATCAAGTGGTTGTTCCGGATTGTAATAGAGGTTGTAATCCATATCAAATGTTTCCTTCACTTCTCGTGTACCTGTTTCATTTTTCGGATGAAAATAGAATTGGTATGGTTCGTCGATCCATTTGCCATCCAACAAAATTCCCTCTTTCCAATAAACGATGTTTTGCTCGAAGAAAACACTTTTGTGGGCTTCCATGCGGGTGCGGTTAAGTTGCTGCAAATGCCCCAAAGCAAAAATGTTGTTTCTGACGGTTATCTCTTTGGCAAAGTGAATATTAAACGCGGCAAATTTGGTATTGTAAACAATGTTGTTTTCGTCGAGAATATGCGTTGAACCTTCGTCGTGGTAAATACCCCAGCCACCATAATGATTAGCATCTACATCGTGAATGAGGTTGTTGCGGATAACAGTCCCGGGCGAAACACCCAGCGTGTAAATGGCGCCCATATCGGAAAGCAAACCCTGCCCAATGTGGTGAATGTGGTTAAACTCAATCACATTGTCGCGACTAACACTCCGCTGATAACCCCACTCCCAGCCAATTGAAATACCTGTATAATAACCATGATCAATCAGGTTGTGTGAAACCAGGTTTCCTTCAGTTCGCTGTAATAAAATTCCAACTGCCGATGGGTAAACCTCGCCATAATGGTGAATGTGATTTTGTTTGATGACATTGTTTTTTGTCTGTAAAAAAGGATGCTCGTTGTAGTTTCCGCCATTCACACGAAAGCCTCCGGCAGCAACATGCCCAATTTCATTCTGCGAAAACGTATTGTTAGCGCAACCTTTGTTTATCTCGAAAGCCCAGGTACCTAGATTGGTAAACAAGCATTGGGAAAATGTACAGTTCTGTACCCCGGTTAATGAAACTGCGGCGGGAACTTCGGCAGAACCCTGACTATCGTTGGAGTTTCCGGCTGGCAATTCCCAGTTGGTGTAACGAAACTCCAGATTCTTGAGGTGGATATTTTCGATTAGTTTCTGGTCTTCAGGATCGCCCTCAAATCGAATAAGTTGATCAATCACCGGTGCATAAATTTGGGCTTCCTCAATTTTTTCATTTGGAAAAGGATAATAATAACATTTTCCGGTAGTGCGGTCCAGGTACCATTCGCCCGGTGCATCCAGTTCTTCGAAGACATTTTCGACAATATAACGGGCACCATTTTCTGAAAAATCATCAGTAAATACCTTGCCTGCTTTGTACTTAAATTTTACGATGTTAGTGTTCGCATCCACCGACTCGATGGGTAGGTGCGAATCAGTCCAGAAATGGTAAACGATCACTTCCACGTCGCCGAGGTTTTTCCATTTAGGATTGATGTCCCCTTCAGCAAATTCAAAAGTCTGACAATCTTTGTGATAACTCACCGTTTTTGGCGTTCCTTCGGGCATCCCTTTTACAATTAAAAAACCTTTGTTTGGTTTGCGAGCCCGCTGGCGTAAATTGTTGTTTACATACAACTGCCTGAACTTCCAGGTTCCGGCTTTAACTTCGGGAATATCAGTTACCCACCAGCCATTTTTTTGCTTTTTCCAGCCGGCAACTTGTTTTCCGCCACTAATCACAACCGGATCATTTCCATAATTCCGAATGGTCAAGCCACTTCCTGAAGCCGAATTTTCAGGTTTAAAAACCAATGGCGCATTTAACTGATAAACACCACCCACAATATAAACAGTGTCAATAGGTTTTCCGGCACTCACATCAATGGCTTTCTGGATGGTTTTAAAAGGGAGTTCCAAAGTTCCGGGATTCGCATCGCTCCCATTGGGCGAAACATATAAATTGGAAGCATAACTACCAATTGTGATCAAAAATGTCAGGATCAGTATAAGTGAAAATTTTGTTTTCATATCGCTATTCATAATTGGTTACTTAAATTCAAATTCTACTTCTGGTTGGTTTTGACGGTTTCGCCAGTCAAAGCGAATATTTTTGTCTGTGTCCGGAACCCATTCCATGATGATGGTATTCCAATCCATTTCGAGGTCGATATCAGCAATTTTTGCCATTTTTTCTCTCCCAAAATCTGCCTGATCGAAGTTTTTGCCATTCACAGCGAGGGCAATTTTTCCTGACCCAGCAATATCGAGTAATGTTTGCTGCGACGGGTCGGGCAAACCTTCCTGCTTGTCGTAAGATTCTTTGCGTGGCCTTCCGGCATTAACCTGATAAAATAAAAGGTAGCGTTTGGCATTTCGGGATAATACAAAATTCCCTTCTGCTTCTGATATTTCTTTCCATGGGAAGCCGCTTTCCATGGCCTGGTTGGGCAGGCGCATTTCGCTTTGCTTGGAAACCCTCATTGCCCGTTTTATAGTCTCGTCCGTAGGATTTTCAAGGTAAAATAATTTTACCGGATAGCCGTTGCTTCGCTGCCCACCAGCTTTTATCGATTCGCCCTGAAAAAGGGAATATCCGCTGGTAAGTTTAAGGTTTGTAAACAGAGTTGACCAAAAAATATCGGCTTTCGAATAGGATTCTTCCAGGACCGGAACCTGACAAAAAATCAGCTGCCCTTTGCCATACGGAATTTTAATCATCCCCGCCGCGCTTGTCCTCTGGCCATTCCATAAATAGTAGGTAACCACCGGCATTCGGGTGCGTTCTGCGCGTCCGTTCAGGGTATGAAATTCGCGCCAGCAACTATTCTTTTCGCTTGATAGTAATTCCTCGCCCTGCGTTGACCGGAGCAACCAGTTGGTGATGATCCGGTTCTTGTTTTCCGCCGGGCAATATTGACCTTTATCGAGCCAAAAGAGTTCGTGGTTGGTAATGCCTGCTAAAAGTCCGTCGTTCTTTTCAATAACCAGGTTGTAAATAGGTCCAAGGTTCACCGCTTCAAGCGATATTCCAAATGTTTTTGCCAATTGAGGAACTGTAACGGAGTCGCTTTGATATACAATCAATTTTGATCCGGACTCTACTTTTGCCTTCACCTTAGCCAGTTCGTTCGATTGGTGCAGTTCGCCAGCCTTTGCCATCAATACATTCGATTGTGAGATGTTTCCCTGTTGGAGCTGATATTTTGAAAAGACACGATTGGCATCTGAGCCAATGGCTACGAAGGTTTCAGCAGTCGGGGATTGCCATTGTGCCACATAAGTCAATAATTTTGACAGAACTCCATAGGCTGATGGGTGCGTTTCGGCTTTTTCACTGAGCCTCAACTGGCAAGCCACCATCATCCCTTTTCCTTCGTAAACTTCAAAAAGTGGCGACATGTAAAACCCACCATTTCCAAAATCGCCAAATCCTGAATAAAGCAACATGCGGAAATTTCCTCCTTCCGGCTTGTAATAAGGCCGGACAGTCACCCACGAATCGGAATTATTGACTCCATAGGGATCGTTTCCCCAGAACGAGAAATCATCGGCAGTCATTCCTTTCAAAACCGATTCGCAGCCATTTGCCATGTGGCATTTTTCCACCGGCTTAACACCAATATTAACCATTGGCATAGGGCTCGCGGTTTGTTCCAAAACCAAAGCTCTTCCTCCTTCTGTAATGTATTTCTGCAACTCTTTATTTTGACTGCTCCCCACAACAATGGCATCCTTTTCTACCAATAGAATTGGGTTCTTTGCAACAGTTAGATTGGCAAGATTGTTAACAAAAGCCAATTGATGTCCACTTAGTTTTAGCAGTGAAGAAATTTTCCCTTTCCCAAAAACGGTAATCGGGACTGAAACAATTTTTTTCGTTTTTACGGTAGTTGGTGTAATCCTTACTATCCTTGAATTGCTATCGAAAACCTCTGCGGTATTCTGTAAGGATGTTTCAATTTTAATATCGGTGGTTTCGTTTACCGGGATGGCTGGGATAAATAGCTCAAATTTCGACACATATCCGTTTGCTACCGAAACAGGAATGGTCTTCTCCCAAACTGCTTTGTTATTATTTTTTGCCCGAACAAGCAGATTTGCCGTTAAGGTTTGTCCTCCATCATTTATAACCGTAACCGTGTGTTTAATGCTGTCGTTATCGAATACGCGGTTTAACTTTTCACGAACAACCACTGCGATAGGCCGGAAAGCGTGTTTCATGATATCAAAACTCACACCCGGAACATACCCTTTCCCATCCGGCTCCCACCAGGTAAACTCGGAACTGTATGGTCCGGAACGCAATGGTTTAATTCCCGGAGCGGAAGGATCGGGCCAGGTAAATTTATGTTCTTCGGGCCATGGACGGTAATTATCGAGGCACGAAAGGTTCCAAGGGAAAAAGCATGACACTTCGTTAGAGCGAGCCAGTTCGGCCATATCGGCTGTTTCAAATGCAATGGTTTTATGGGTTTCGGCAAATGAAGCAAACATTTTATCATCGCCCCATATCGTATTATCGATGGGTTGCCCATAATGCCACTTGCCCACCTCGCCAACATGAAGCGGCTTCGACTTGTTCCACCAGCCTTCGCCAGTCGTTTCAAGCCCGTAATGGCGGCTTATCAGGTGTTGCTCCCGTTCGTCCCAAAGAGGGCTGTCGCCGTCGTGGTAAGGAATTCGGGTTGAATCAAGTTGCTCGTATAGCGCCCTCAAACGCGGAGTATTTTTAATAATGGCCGGCTGGTTGCCCGACCACCTGACTTCGTTTCCCACACTGTAAAGTATGATGGACGGGTAGTTTTTATAGGTATGTATTATGTCGCGGACATGCTGTAAGGCGCCCTGCCAAAGTTCTTCATCGTCGAGCGCAAAGGAGTTACCAAAAAACCAACCCGATTCGAGCGAAACAAGGATGCCCATTTCATCCGCCAGTTCCATCACAATCTTTGGATGCGGAAAGGTGTGCGTCCGGATGTAGTTCATGTTGCATTCCTTGAGCATCCGAAACCATTGGCGGATGTATTCGGGGCGGAAATTATCGAAGTTCATTTTGTGTCCCCATTCCCCAAACATATGAATGGGTGTACCGTTCAGCATCACATGAGGGCCTTCTGTCCATACCTCCCTGAACCCAAATCGCTCGGTTTGCTCATCAATAATGCTGTTTTGCTCTGCAAGGCGAGTGCGTAAAAAATACAATTGAGGAGTATTGGGCGACCATGCCAAATAAGAACTCCACGCTTTACTGATTTCAATGGTTTTTACTTCGCCCGGGGTTAAGGAAATTTCATCAGCATTGAACGTCAAATGGGTGCTTTCGCCTTCGCTAACCGAAAATTCAGGTTTTATACTTCGAACTTTTGAGCTTGAATTTCGAATTGAGCAAATCACGGTCAGAAGGTTTTTTCGTGTACTTGTACGGATAGTGACATTATCGATATAAACCTCAGGTCGGCTGATCAGGTAAACATCCTGCCAAATGCCTTTTTGCACGGTTACCTGATCGGCTCCTGTTGGGGTGAACGTCTTTCCGGCTTCGTTGCGTCTGTAATCGGTGACGAAAACACGTAATTTGTTGGCGCCTGATTTTATTGCATCCGTAACATCCCATTCATTGGGCATGATTCCGTTGACGCTGTGTCCCACCAATTGTCCGTTTAAATACACGTAGCCTTCGCGAAGTATTCCACCAAAATAGAGAAAGTACCTGCGATTAGACTGCTTTTGTTCTGCCTGAAATTTCCGGTAGTACCAGGCCGAATTGGTTTCGTCCCATGCCTGCGGGTAACCGTAACTGTCGTTGATTCGCCAGGCTTTCCATGGGACTTTCGTATCAGGCTCATCCGAGCCTCCTGCAGACCAGGACCCAGGCACCAAAATGGTATCTTTAAAAATAGAAATATCAGGGATGGCTGATGGTTCAATATGTTTTTTGCCTTCAGGAGATAAAATAGGGTAGAATTTCCACCATTGGTTCAGGCTTTCTTTTGTTCGAAGTTCAATGGGTTGGTTTTTCTGCGCAAAAACCAAGGTATTGGCAAGGCAGGATATAGCAACGAATATTGAAAAAAATAGCTGTTTCATGATTTATTTGATTACTTTTTCTGGATTAGTTTAAGTATGGTTGTTTTGGTTGTTTTCATCGTTGGCATCGTTTTTAGTTCCCAACGCTCAGAGAATTCAATAGAATCCCCTGGTTTTATTGTATATGTTGGGCTGCATGGTTCAAGTTCACAAAACTTTCCATTACTGTAAAAAATTTCTGTCATGTGGTCGCTTCCGGAATAGTCCTGATTATTGTTCACTTTAAACTGTTTGAGAAACACCAAATTATCAACAGCATAAGCCATCCATCCATCGGTCGCATCGGTTCCTCCTTTGAGTGTTTTCCCTACCGCGTGAAAAGTAAAAATTTCGGGCATAACTTTTACCCGGTCGTCAACTTCATTAGAGGATTCAATACGGTTTGGATCCCAGAGAAACCGGCCCCAGCCGCGTTCAAAAAGACTTTTGGGATTTATTGGCATAAACAAGATACCTCCAGGTTTTACCAGCGTGCGACCCCAAAAATGACGAATCAATGGTTTGTCAGTAATATTGATTGCGGTTTGTGAAACGATTAAAATGGCTGAATCGACTTTAAGCTTAAACTCTCTGACACATTTCAAACCCAGCAGAGTGTCAGCCATGGATGTTAACCTGACCGTTTGGCTATCGATAATTTCATCGTCCCATTTGCCCATCCATGTTTGGGCATGAATTGGTTGTGTTGTAAGTTCCGGACCAAAATCGAATCTTCCGGCATCCGGATCAAAACGTTCTTTCTCCCAATCCTTCAATAATTTACCATTCTGCGCCTGATTTTCGTAAATGACATTTTTTCCGTTCAGACTGAATGATAAAACCCGACCTCCGCAGGAAGCGCCAACAATAACTTCGCAGTGTTTGTTTGAAATGCGATAGCAATCAGACCAGTCACGATAACTAATATTTTCGACTTGTGCCAGCAGTTGGGTTAAAGTACAAATTGTCAATATAAAACTTGTATAGAATATTTTCATTATTATTGATTTGGAGGTCCGACACCAGCTTTTATTTTTTCGAACCATTCTCTGTTATCCAAAGGATAAACATGGTTTTCAGTGGCCCATTTATCCCACAATTTTTCAAGCTCATGAGCCTTTACTGGTTGTTGTCCGATCAAATTTTTGGTTTCAGTCCTGTTATCTTTCAAATTATATAATTCCCATTCACCTTCCCAAGGTGGTTGTTGAGTGGCTTTTGATACCAGTTTCCAATCCCCGTCAATTACTGCCCGATTGGCCTGATGCTCAAAATAGAGGGGTTCCCGTTCAAACACAGTTCCGTTGAAACAGGGGAGCAGGCTTTTTCCCTGAAATTGGTGAATGTCATTCCCATTAAATTTTTCAGGATAGGTTGCGCCAGCAACTTCAACAATTGTCGGCATTAGGTCGATAACATGTCCGACTTGCTTAGTGATCGCCCCCTTTGACGTAATCTTTTCAGGCCAATGCACAATCAGCAGTGTTGAAATCCCCCCTTCATGCACATAATGCTTGTACTCCCGAAATGGAGTATTGCTTACATTGGCCCAATTGGTACGGTAACTCTGTGCTGGCCTTTCATTTCCAAGAAAAGGTAAGTCCTCCATTTTCAAGTCGCCACCTTGTTCTTCATCACATCCTCCATTATCAGATAAAAATATGATCATAGTATTGTTCAGTTTCCCATTTTCCCTCAAGGTCTCAATGATTTGACCAACTCCCTGATCCATCCGGTCAATTTGAGCTGCATAAACAGCCATGCGTGCATCCCATATTTTCTTCTCATTCTCAGTGAGGCTATACCAGGCCGGTACACTTTCATCCCGTTCCGTAAGTACCCAATCGGGATCGATCATTCCGATTTCTTTTAGCTTTTTGAACCGCTGTTCCCTGTATTTATCCCAGCCATTCATAAATTTGCCGCGATATTTGGCAATATCCTCCTGAAGTGCATGCAAAGGGCGATGTGGCGCATAATACGCGACATAAAAGAAAAAGGGTTTGTCTTTTTTTGTTTCAAAGTGGTGATTGAGAAAGGAGACCGTTGAATCGGTTATTGCCCTGGTCAAATAAAAACCTTCTGTCGCTTTTACCTGATCATTGCCGTAGGTGAGGGTGGACGTAGAAAAGTAGCTGCCTCCACCTGTTAAATGACCATAAAAACGATCGAACCCACGTTGCAATGGCCAATTGTGCTTTGGCCCCTCTGCTTTCATAAAACCATCATAGGTAACATGCCATTTGCCAGTCATATAGCATGAATAATCTGCTTTCTTCAGCACTTGCGCAATGGTTACGCATTGGTGGTTCAAATCGCCTGTATAACCGGGGCGGCCCAAATTGGAGGCTGTCATCCATCCCATCCCTGTATTATGCTGGTAAAGCCCTGTCAATAGTGATGCCCGCGTGGGGCAACAACGCCCAGTATTGTAAAACTGAGAAAAAACGACCCCACTTTTTGCCAGATGGTCAATGTTGGGAGTTTTAATTCCTGATCCCATAAAACCAAGATCAGAATATCCCATATCATCCGCCATTATCAGAATGATATTTGGATGCTTTGATTCTGGATTAGAGGCATTTAAGGGCATAACATTAAAATACAAGGAACTCGCACCCAAAACCGATAATTGAAATGATTTTAATAGATTTTTCATGTTTTAAGAATTGTTATTTGCGCGATTTATCGCCCATTATTTTTTCCCATCTGGCTATATCTTCAAGGCTCACCCCCGTTGATTTAAAACTTGGAGAGGTATTGCTTATTTCAAAATATTTAACATCGCCGGGCTCTAAGCCAAAGGGTACAATAAGGACACCATTTTGTTTTTTAACGGAATATGATTTATATTCGGGCATTGCCGCTACACGCAGTAATTGTTCCTGTGTTTTAGTAATGTTTATGGGGCTACCCATAACCTGCCATGTTTCCCAAGGGCTTCCTGAACCGGGTTTAATGGTCGCTTCAACGCACAAAGGAATGGTGTCGAAAACCGATGGTATTTGAAGGTTGCCAGTCCAAGTGCCTTGGTTTACCACACCCAACGGTTGGTAATTCCACATAAGAATACGAAGTGTTTTCCCATCTTTTGTTGCCAAAGCCCCATAGCCCGAAGGATTACCAACAGGAAGAGTTGCATTGAGGACATTCCCCTTCATTTTATTCAAAAAATAGAAGGCATTGTATGATGCTTTAGGTATTCCGTGAATGGTTACAAGACCATAAGTGCAAGAGAATGGACTATTTGGAATGCCCGTTTCGGCAAATACATCGCTGGCAACCCAGTACGACATAGAATTGCAAACTGTATCGAGTGCCACACAGTTATAAACAATGAGCGATGCGGCAAGGGCATTGTCAACATTCACATTTTTTGTCCACGATACCTCTTTGGCATTTTTTGCCGCGAGCGTATTCCATTCCGTCCAGTGTATTTCGAGATTGGGCATGGCCGAAGCGCGAACTGTTTTTTGAACATCGTGAAATGTATTTTGGAAGAAGTCGCCGGGTTTGTGAGGACTTTGCCTATCGGGATAGGTAACCATTTCGTCCTGTGGGTAAAGGTGAGTAGAAACAAAATCGAGGGGAACCTGATTTGCTTTACAATAATCGATAATATCGGCAACCCAGTTGGCTTTTGATGTTGCCGGTCCGCCTATTCGCAAACCTTTGTCCACCTTCTTTAATGCAAAAGCACTCGAAGCATATAACTTCCAATATTCATCTTTTGTGCCTGTCCAGAAACCTAATAAATTGGGTTCGTTCCACACTTCAAAATACCATTTCCGAACCTCATCTATACCATAGCGATCGACAAGGTGGCTGGTAAAAGCATATACTAAATTACCCCATTCATCATAAGATTTTGGTGGAGTAACATTCATTTTATAATTAAACATGAGTGTTGTTCCTGAAGCCAATGCGTTTGGCATAGGGTTTAATTCGACAAAAGGCTTCAGCCCAATCTTCAACAGAGCATCATATACCTGATCTATTTGATGCCAATTATAGCTGATAATTCCGTCGGCTGAGCGGGTAACCACTCGCATGTCGTCGTCAAAGATGGCATGAAATCGACAATACTTATAACCAATGTTTTCCTGAATATACTTCAAATGTTCCAACAAGTCAGCTCGCGTAAGATCGTAAGCCCGGCCAACTCCGATGCAATTTTTCCAGGGCATTCGCAGTTCTGCTGATTGTTGGTCAGGATTAATCCTAATAATGGATTGACCGTAAAAAGTTAAATTGATCAACAGGAAAACAAAGAGTGTTATATTTTTTTTAGTCATCATGAAATTAATGTGTCAAATATTTATAATCATTTGCAGTAATTACCTCCAACTAATTTTCTATAATTTCCAGAATTTGATCGTTTTCAGGCATTGAACTTTTAATTGGTTGAAATCGATATCCTGAATATTTCTGTTTTAATCGATAGCGATGAAGGCACACCTCCAGCACTTTGACCTGAGAGTATATAAGCAACGAGTCGAAATTTCGTCAGAGAACTATTTATTTTATCAATTCAATTTTTACCACTGTGTTTCTTGGATCAGGTAACGGATAGGTCAATTGAATTGGCATTCCAAAATTCATAAACAAATCGTCTTTTGCAACAAAGGGTTTATTGTCACCATTCCAGAATTTCGAGAGTATCATTTCCGAGCCATCGAACAGAAGGGTTGCACTTTTTACTTTACCCATCATATGTTTCAGGTAAAATTGTCCTATGTTGGGTTCAAGAATATGGGCATAAACATTATTTCCCTTTTGGGTAAACCATCCCCATTCGGGTTTTGAAAACTGCGATGGGCCACAGCCATAAATACTCTCACTATTATACTTCATCCACTCACCCACTTCATGAAGTATTTCAATCGATTTTACCGGAATATTTCCTTTGGCATCTGGCCCAATATTGAGAAGAAGGTTCCCGTTTTTGCTCACGCAATTCACCAGGGTACGAATGATGTCGGTTGCCGATTTATAGTTGTTATCCTTTTTATACCCCCAGGAAGAATTCAGCGTAATGCAAGATTCCCATGGAATGGGACGTCCTGAATCATCGAGGACTGTCTCAGAGGGAATGATCTGTTCCGGGCCTTCAAAATCACCGGCATAAACTTCAGAATTTTCAATTTCCATGTTGCCGCCCAATCGGTTGTCGATAATGATATCAGGCTGATGTTTGCGTACCATTTTAACCAATTCGGTCGCTTTCCATTTTTCACCTTTATAATCGTCAAATGAATAATCGAACCAAAGAATATCGATCTTTCCGTAATTGGTCACAAGCTCTTCAACCTGATTGTGCATGTATTTAATGTAGTTGTCCCAATTGTATTTTTTCTTATCCCATTCCGGATTACCGGCCATAGGGTGATTGCCGACGTTGGGGTAATCGGGATGATGCCAATCGATGAGTGAATAATAAAATCCAACCTTCAACCCTTCGGCCCGAAAAGCATCGACATATTCCCTGATCAAATCACGTTTTGCCGGGGTATTGGTGGCTTTGTAATCGGTGTATTTACTATCGAACAGGCAAAATCCATCGTGGTGCTTGGCGGTGAGTACAACGTATTTCATGCCTGCTTGTTTGGCAATTTTTGCCCATTCGCGTGGGTTATAGTCAACTGGATCAAAGGTATCGAAGTACTTCTGATAATCTTCCACCGTTAATTTTTCCTGATTGCGTACCCACTCGCCGCGCGCAGGAATGGCATAGATTCCCCAGTGAATAAACATCCCGAACCGGGCTTCGCGAAACCATACAGTGCGATGTTGGCGGGCTTCGTAGGTGTTTTGCGCTTTTAGGTTATGTACTGTCAGCACGATCAACACAATTGCTATTAATTTGATTTTCATACGAATATAATTTGATTTTTAAGGCCGGATGGGACTTGTATGTGAATATTCGCTTCGCGGGTTTCCACTTCGTTCCAATTCATCCGTGTTTGTGTTTGTATTGAAGATGCTCGTTTCATGTTTAATGAATGTTATTAAGTTTGAATAATGTTTAAGATACTATTTTCCATCCAAATTACTTTTTCCCTTTATAATTGGGATTTACATCCATCATTTTTGCATGTGTCTTCGACAGATATTCCATAAAGATCTGAATCATTTCTTTGGCTTTCTCTGGTTCCAGATTAATCAGGTTCCGGGTTTCACTGATGTCGGTTCTAAGATTGTACAATTCATAAGAATTGTTCTCATACCTGCAAATCAGCTTATAATCGCCCTTTCGCAAAGCTCCTCCAGGTAAATTGCCCTGATTGCTATAGTGTGGATAATGCCAAAACAGTGGTTGTCTTTTAAAAGTTGAATCGTGCTTTAAAAGCGGAACTAAACTCTCGCCATCCACATGTTGTTCGGGCAATAAATCAAGCCCTGCCATTTGTAATATTGTCGGGTAAAAATCGGTACTGATTACCGGTTCCTGAATAATTGTGCCAGCTTGCACCTGCCCTGACCATTTGATAATCATCGGTTCGCTGATTCCCCCTTCATACAGCCAGCCTTTTCCTCCCCGCAATGGCAGGTTCGAAGTAGGCGAACTTTCGGCGGTGCTTAAGCCACCATTATCCGACATAAAAATGACTACGGTATTTTCATCCAATCCAAGCTCTTTCAACTTGCTCAACACTTTACCCACATTCTCATCCATGCTGTAAACCATGGAGGCATAAACCGGACTACTTTGGATCTTGCGTTCTTTTCATTCGCCTTCAGCCTCACTCTCTTTTATCCACGGAAGATCGGACACAAACGGATCAACCTGGTCGATTCCCATTGCTTTTGCCTTTTTCTTAAAATACTCGATAATTTCCGGTTTGCCCTGCTGCGGATTGTGAACCGTATAAAACGAGAGGTACATAAAAAAGGGATTATCAGAATTTCTATTTTCCAGGAACTTCACACATTCATCTCCCAGACGGTCAGTCAAAAATTCACCGTTCGGCCCATCAGCCAGCATCGGGTTTTTGTATGGACTGAAATAGCCATTGTTGGGATATCCTTTTGACCAGCCTCCAATATTTGTGTCAAATCCCTGATGCTGTGGCCAGAACTTTTCGGTTTCACCCAGATGCCATTTCCCGGCGAAAAATGTTTGGTATCCGTTTTCTTTTAATGCTTCGGCAATGGTTTTTTCTTCCAAAGGTAATTGTAGCGTAAACGGTTTCGACAACATTTTATCGTGATCAGTATTGATGTACGATTGCCGTCAGGGAATCCAGTCGGTAATATTTAATCGAGCAGGATATTTACCCGACATAATGCTTGCCCGTGTGGGAGAGCATACGGGGCAGGCTGCATAGGCATTGGTAAATATGACCCCTTCTGACGCCAAATTTATCAACATTTGGGCTTTCATAGAAGGTACTTCCAAAACAGCCAACATCACGCCAGCCCAGGTCGTCAACCAGTATGAAAAGCACATTGGGCTTTTTTGCTTTTACTTCATTGCTCTGAGTACATGAAAATAACAGAGCCAGTACAATGGGTAATAGTTTAAGTTTATTCATAATAATATCAGTTTATTTTCTTTAACATTTTTCCTACTTCCAAAAGAATTTCAACCGATTCTTTAGGTATTTCCCCATTTCCATCGGGGCCAACATTTAACAGGAAGTTTCCGCCTTTTCCGTTAATGTCCCGCAGCTTTTCGTAAACTTCTTTAGGGTTTTTCCAATCGGTGTCTTTAATTTTAAAGCCCCACGAATCATTCATGGTATAGCAGGCCTCCCAAGAGTGATCGAGCGTGCCATCCGGGTGAAATTGCTCGGGTGTACCAAAATCCCTTTTAAAAACCTCGCGTTTGGCAACACGATTATTGATAATGATTTCGGGTTTCAACTCACGAATATATTGGTATAAATCCTTTCCATCTTCTAAAGTCCAAAAGTCTGCCCAATCACCATCAAACCATAAAATTTCGGTATCGTAATTTTCAATTAGTTCTTTAATCTGGTTCTTCATGTATTGTACATATTCCTGTTTTTTCCCAGGGATAAGAGTGGGATTACGCCAGTTTCTTTCGGTCAAATCCTTGTCTGCAATTCCCGGAATATTAAATGCTGGGTGGTTCCAATCAATTATGCTGTAATAAGTTCCAAAATGAATACCCTGTTTTTTGCAGACTACCGATAGTTCTTTGATAAAATCGCGACCTTTCATTGGTGAATTTGCAATGTCGTATTCGGTGAATTTCGAATCCCACAAACAAAATCCCTCGTGATGTTTTGTTGTGATTACTAAATATTTCATCCCGGCATTTTTAGCCAGTTTCGCAATTTTATCGGCATTGAAATTTTTGGGATTCCAGGTATCAATCAGTTTAATGTAATCTTCTTTCGGAATTTGCTGGTTTGCCTGAATCCATTCGGCATAACGGCCATCTTCGTTCCCTTTGTAAATACCGCCTAATTGGCTATACAATCCGAAATGGATAAACATTCCATACTTCGCATCCGTGAACCATTTCATGCGCTTTGTAAAATCGGCTTCCGATTCTTTCAGATAATTCTGCTGACAGTATCCTGACAAAATCTGAAGCAGGAATACAAATAATAAAATACATTTCCTCATGAGTTTATTTATTAATTAGTTAGATATTTGCTTCAACCAAAACAGTCCCGGGCATTTCCATCTGGAAAGTCAATTCGAAACCTTCTGAATTCTTGGTGATTTTGGGATTATCGGAAGAAGCTGTGAATTCATTTTTAGCCAATAGTATTTCCTTTTCTTTTGGCTTCAAATAATCGGGGCTGCCCATTTCTTTCCAATCAGCAATAATATTATTATTTACAGAATCAACCTTAAACAATTTGATTGTTTCAGGATTGGTTGTTGCCGGAAGACTAACAGTCACCTCCTTTTTGGATGTTGCATCACCTGGCTTATATTCCATCGCAAAACTATAAACTGCTATTTGAACGCCATCTTTTGTTTTTGTGGCAATGGCATTTGTCAGTTCATCCAATGAATTACCCGTTGTTTCAACCCGCTCGGTTCCCAATCTTGACAGCAATTGATGGGCAAAGTAATTTGGCTTTCGAAGACCATCGAGACTGATCATCCCGTAGTTTCCATGGAAAGCTTCTTTCCCGTATCCAACCTGGTTGTAAATATCAGAGATGCACCAATAAGCAAAATAATCGGCAAGCTGCGATACTTCAGACATTGTTTTCAGGATAAAAGCCGCTTCGTTGGCGGTTTCACGTACAGGAGCAAAAGGATACCATGAGAGTCCCCATTCATTCATATGAAACTCACCTTTAAAGGAAGCCTGATCTAACAATTTCCTTGCGCCGCGGGTAATTCCTGATACAAAGTTTGGCGATTTATTCTCTTTATCGCTTTGTGGCCCGTGGAATGGCGACAAGGGATCGCCGCTGGCGCTGTCGTTATTATAAATATGTCCGATCATGTAATCGGGCATGCAATTATTTTTCACTCCAAAATTCAGTAAGTCGCTCAGCCAAACGGTATGCGCAGTCGATGGACCGCCAACTTTAAGGGAAGGGTCAACACTTTTGATGGCGTCATAAACAACCTGATACATTTTGAAATATCCATCCATTCCACCGGTCCAGAAACCACCGAGGTTAGGTTCGTTCCAAACTTCGAAATACCAGTTGCTCACAACTTCAATTCCATAACGGTCTACCAAACCTTTGACAAAGGTATTTATAAAACTGCCCCACACTTTCCAATCCCTTGGAGGAGTGACGTTAGAGCGGGTAGCGAAACAGGTTTCGTCACCGGTTTTCATGCCTGACGGTGTAAAACAGGTTGAAACTACGGGTGCAATTCCCATACTAACAAGCGAATCGTATATGTAATACGGCACCCTCCAGTTGTAACGCCGTGTACTGCGCTTTGCCTTATTCAGGTAATTTGCTGGATCTTTATCATACACCCACATTTCATCGTCAAAGATCCCGACTGCACGAACATGCCTCAATCCAATCTCCTTGTGGCACATTGCCAGTTGCTCCTGCATGTCGCGCCTGAGTATCCAGCGCATCTGATCTACATTGCCAAGTCCAGACCATGTATGCTTAAAAGCCGATGTTTTTTTGTCCCACTGTGGCTTAATCTGTATTGCCGTGTTGCCAATTACACTTGCTGATAAAATTGATGGGGCAGCTACCATAGCCCCTCCGGCTAAAGCTGTCGTGTTAATAAATTTTCTTCTGTCCATTAAAGTTTATTTTTTAAGTTCGATGAACCAAACGGGTTGATTATTTTTCAATATAAATTCCCCTGAGTTGTCCAACTTTCCTTCGGCAATTATCTGACCGTTGAAATTACGCATAAAATAATTTGCCCCCGCAAAATGGGGAATCTTGAATTTAGCCCCGATTCGAGCAGTCAGGACAGGTAAAGCTCCTTCTTTCGCTGGCAGATTATTGGCCTTTTCACCCATCTGGTAGTTGCTGTTGTAACTAGTCGATTCCAATGAGATTCCTGCGGTTGTAGTCTCTGATAGTGGTTTTTTATCCAATGAATAAATTGATACGGCAAACCATGGATTTTTAGGATCTACCGGATCAAACATACCTTCAGGGTTGCATACAGTTATATTGCTCATGGAAATATTGCCCCAATTAAGTTTTCCACCCGATGCGACACGTCCGGTGTATGCAACTGCGTTTGGTGCATCTGCCTTAAAAAAGCCTTTCTTCCAATCCATTACAATCTCGTCCGTAGGTTTATAGGGATTGAATGAATTTCGCTCATCAAAAGGAACTACCGGGCCAATCACCTGATCGTCTTCGCGGGTTGTGTCAATTTTGATGCGGACACCATGTTCGTAAACAGTTTGCAGCATGTCCATTCCGGATTGTCCATAACTGTGCCCGTAATTCATGCTTTGCGGATCGTACAGGCTCTTCCTTCCATAAATGAATGTGGTGGGATTTGGCGCTTGTTGCCAGGCATGTTGTGTAAAAATATATCCGGCAGCACGCATGAGCGAAGTTTGCACTTCATCATACGTATAATGATAACCCTGTGGATGACTTCCCGTGGTAATGTCTAATTTTTTTTCAAAGGGATTTTCAGTGGACGAAGCATTGTTCAGTGATCCATCGCCGAAGTAATGCCAGGTAACCCAGTCCCAATCCTGGATACTTGCAAGTGCTGCCAGTCGAAGCGGAAAATCAGCACGGTATTTTGCCGGTTGCTGAATTTGAGTCTCATACACCAGATAGGGTTTTCCCTCAATGCGATTGTGTTCGAGCCAGGGCACCCCTTGCGAAATTCCGGGTGGTTTTAACAACCAGTTCACCCACCTGCCTTCATTGGCGCATTGACGTTCGGCTTCCAGCGTTAAACGGTTTCGCTCCAAGGTATTCATTACACCATCAAGTTTGGCCATTGCAGTTTTCAGGTCGGGACCGGTACCGTTCACGTACGCATCGTGCGCTACTGCATCGGCGCTTTGCTGAAGGTACTGGCTTTGAATTTCGTAACCGATTCCGGTATCAAACACAAAGGGTGAAAGGCTGGTACTTCGCCCCAGTTTCTTAATGGTTGCTGCCTGCCGCTTTTTAAAACCTACGTGCATATTTACCAAAAATTCAAGCACATCTTCACCTCTTGCTTTGGGAAAATCTTCAGGATTGTATTCCTGTTTCATTGCCTGAACAGCTTCGATGGCCTGTTGATTCGCATCGTTTAAAGAAATGCCGGTTGGGGTTGCTTTTGCCATGGGCGCAAAAAGAATGGTTTTAGAACCGAGGTTTTCACCGGGGAGTAGCTGTCCCCAGGCTTTTTCAATATTTTCCTGAGTTTTGTATTTTTCAAGCAAATACTGATGCCATTTATCGAATAATTCCTGCCGGAAAAAATCGGGAAGCTTTTCCCACGAGCCCGATACCATTCGTCTGATCCACCACTCTTCGTTGCTCAATTCCCAAATTCCAAAAACAGGGTCGTCGCACCAGCGCAAACCGGTATGATGATTAAAATGTTGAGCGATTTTTTGTTTGTTGCCAGTTGCCAGGGCTTCCAAACGTGCATCCCAGAATACAGCAGTATTATTACGTAGCGACCAACCTCCTTTAGCCTGATCATCTGTTTTCACAATCTCGGCTACCGCCAATTCCCATGCTTCAGCCGTACCAGTATCATTAATAACGTCCACATTTTCCGGCGTGGCATTGCCTGTTTGGTTCATGCCAGCCAACCAAATTTTAAATCCCCGGTTTTTAGCTTCCGAAATAAAGTAATCGGCACAGTCTGCATTTGACCCATCGTCCTTTGTATAGTTCACATCAATAAAACCATCCCAAAGTCTTACCGAATTAAATCCCATTTCCTGTAATCTGTTGAGGATTATATCCGTTGATTTTCGCGACAATTTGACCTTCTGTTGCACTTGTTCGGGATTGTCTCCTTCTTTTACATCGGCATTCCCATAGACTTTGCCTACGGCAGCCCAGTATCTTTGACGTTTACCATTTACACTCAAGTGTCCGTCTTTTACAACCACATACTCGCTTTCAGAAATGGAAGTTGGATCAATTTTAAATGCATTTAATTGATCTTTTTCAAGTGCCTGTAAACTGTAAATATTAAACAAAGTTGCACATAATACAAATAACTTTTTTAATCTATCTTTCATCTTTAATAAAATTCACATCAACGTTTATCATATCAAATTCAAGAATTCCACCTTTAATAATTTCATCGTGATTTAACCAGCTTCGATTTAAATTCTTACCATTTAATTTTACAGATTTGATGTATATATTTTCGGGCGATGCATTATTCCTGTTTTCCAAAACAAATCCTGGAACCACCTTAATCGTTGTTCCAACCACTGCATTTCTTTTTATCCAATCACGTCTTTCCATACAGATTTTAGTTGTTTAAAGGTTTTACATATTTTATGTTTTCGCCTTCTGAATACTTCTGAAATGGCCCAGGATTGACCAAATCTTTTGATAGGGCTACATTTGAAAAATCCTTGTCAATTCCTTGCAAAGCAGGGCATTTCATTGAGTTAAAAATTTCGCTATTTTTAATGAAAAAGAAATTATTGAGTTGGGAAAACCAGATAGATCCTTTATCTAAATGCAAACCATTTGTATTCTTATCACCTAATTCGAGAGCCAGACTATGACTATCGTTACCAGTGAGAATTTGCCACCATTCGAAAGTTAAAAGTGGTTGATTTTTCCATAATTCAATATTTGGCTGTTTTTCCGATGGATAGTTATTTTTGATAAATGCATTTTTAAGATTTTGCGCCAGTGAATCTGAACTAATTCTGTGGTCATTTGTCCCAATTGTAAATGATAATAAATTTAATCCTTCCCATTGCCATTCATACCCACCAAGAAAAAGATTATAATCAGAAAAATTGTTTTTGCCTCTTTCGCTATTTAAAGGCAAGCAGATGTTTCCACGGTAATTATCAACGAATATATTATTTAGAATTCTTTGATTAGACGTTTTAACTGATTCTTCCAGTCCATTCTCACTATGCGCCGTCCTTTCGGAAACGGTACGCATGTATATTCCGTAATGGCTGTTTGCAAAAAGCAGATTATGCGCAATAGTTACGCCTGAAGCATCATGAGTATAAATGCCATCTCCAAGCTTTGTAAACCCAACAATATTATTGTCAATCAGACATTTTCCAGATCCCATCTCAATAAAAATACCTTGTCCGGTGCTGTTCAGTACAAGATTCCGTGTTATTCGGGTATTATACCAGGTGTTATCCAACCAAATTCCTGCGCAATCATTGTCGCGTAAAATGTTGCCTTCAATAAGTCCATCGTACAAAAAGTGACATTTAATACCTGCCTCTTCAATTCCAGTCGAACCAAGATTGTTATTCCGTTCAATAAGGTTTCCAATTATTTTTGTGCCGGTGTGAATATACCCGGCAATACCACATTCACCATTGTCACTTACTATGTTGTTTCTAATCAAGTGATAACCTGGTTTTTGATTGGAAATTACTGGTATTTTGGATTCAATGCCACCTTCACTACCACAATCAAGTCCAATATTTTTAGCATATCGGATTGTATTATTCTCAATAATCCAATGATGTCCCGAACGACAACTTATAGCCCCGGCTTGCGTACCACTTTCTTCCCAAAACCCACCGGCGCCTTGATTTGCACAATGTTCAAAAATAAAGCCATTTATAGTAATATAACCCAAACCTCTTTTATTTGGGGCAAAAATTCGATTTCGGACAGTTATTTCTATCATTCTTTTAGAAAGCGAAATATTTGAAGGATCAAAATGGATTATAAGTTTAGAACCTTTATTGGAAACCATCCAGGAACCAGAAATCGCCTTTAGTTCATTTTGATTTTCAACTTCTTGATAATATGTTCCATCAACAAATACCTGACCAAGGTGTTTATTACCAAAAAAACCCTTAGCTTGAATCTTAAAAGGATTGAAATCGTCAAATAATTTGGGGTCAAGATAACCAGAATAAGTATTGACTAAAGAGTCTACAGGAGATAGTTTTGCTTTCCAAAGTTCAGATCCTTTAACTAAAACACGTTGATTGCTGGCTACAATGTAAACAATCGGCTTTCCTGGTAAACCTCCATTTTCAGGTGCCACATGTTCCCGATAAATTCCATTAAATATCAGTACTGTATCTCCTGGCAAAGCTTGTGAAGCTGCTTTAGATATGGTTTTAAAGGGTTGTTTGTTGGTGCCTGAACCAAAGTCTGTTGATTTAAAATCATTTTGTTTTACATACCAAATTCTCGATTTTAAAGAAGATTGCGTATTTGCACCACAATGTATGGATAAAAAAAGGAAGACTATAATTATTTGATATTTCATTAGATAAAAAATTTGTGATTTCATTGTTACGAACTTCTATTCTCGGTTAGACTATGTAGCGTTAGGATTGACAATAAGATAAGTTTTACCAAAAGATTGTAGCAGTGAAAATTAAAATAAAAATATACCGAATAGATCCGGCATTCGGGACCTATTCGGTAAAATATTTTTGCTTTTATTACCAAGCTGGATTTTGAACCATTTTTTTATTTACATCCAACTCACTTTGAGGGATAGGAATATATTCCATCCCATCCTTAAATCCTGGAACACGATCTTGGATAGCTGCTATTAGACGACCTGTACGCTGTAGGTCATAAAATCTTTGAAACTCAAAAACGAATTCCAATCGACGTTCTTTATAAACCGCCTCTCTAAAGGCATCCTTAGTTAATCCAATTAAAGGGCTAATTTTTGCGCGGGAACGAACCAAATTAATTGCTGCGTATTGTGTTAGAGTTCCCTGTGTCCCTCCTTCATTCAAAGCTTCAGCATACATTAATAAAACGTCTGAATATCTGATTATCGGTATATTACTCATGTTGTTTCCCCATGGGGTAGTTTGGTCATCAAGTCTATATTTATAGATGTATCGGTATGTGGCAGTATCCAGATCAACTTTTGAATATCCACCTTTGCCGCCGTTTGCATTGTTATCAGGGAATGTATCTGATAGAAAAGTATACATTCTTCGTTCGTCCCCTTTTTCATATGAACGGTACAAATCGGCTTTGGCAACCCAATCACCTTGTCCCCAGGCTCCATCCCATCCAAGACTGGTGGGAGGAATAGCCGAACGAACTGGTAAACACCATGTAGTGTAATAGTTTCCATCGCCCAAATCGTTATTTAGCTGAGCTTCAAAAACAGCTTCTCCTAATGGAGCCGAATTAGGTTGGTTTTTATTTTTAATATAGAAATAATCTTTAAAATTAGGCCATAAAGCATATTTGCCTGATTTAATTACCATATCAGTATATTTAGCTGCATTGTTCCAGTCCTTTCTGAATAGATAAACTTTTGCAAGCAAAGCCTGTGCAAATCCAAGAGTTGCGCGTCCATTATTATCGCCACCATTTTCATACACAACAGGCAATCCAGGGTTTTCGGATGTTTCTCCACAAGCATATTTTAAGTCGCTTATAATGGACGAATAAATTTGATCGATAGTTGATTTTGGCATGTCTAATGAGCTGGCATCTGAAGTAAATTTTAACCTCAGAGGCACTTCTCCATAAATCCGAACAAGATCGAAATAATACAATGCCCTTAAACAATATGCTTGTGCTATTACTCTGGGCGCAGTTGTTTTATCTACACCAATTGGTTCATTCTTGACAAAATCGATTGCTGCATTACAATGTGAAATTCCACTATAATAAACACTCCAGGTTCCCTCATATGATCCCGTTGTTGAACTAAGGCTATATGTGTAAAGGGTCAGTAGTTCTGACCTTAGTGCGGCGTTGGGGCCAACAACAATATCATTATGCCGTGTTTCAAGGATCTTGCCAAGATCATTTCGGTATGCTTGCCCTGACCTCAAAACTGTATAACAAGCATTAGCAGCAGTTTGAATATTAGCAACAGTTGTATAATATCCATTAGTGGTCTCAATTCCCGGTGTTTTTTCTTCGAGGAACTTTTCGCAGGATACAAATAAACATATCCCCATTATAGAAATTAAGCCTATAACTATTTTAGATTTCATATTTCTTTAAATTAGAACGTGAGATTAATTCCAACAGTATATATTTTTGTTGATGGGTAAGCGAAATTATCATAAGCACTTACGTCAGGATCATAACCGGAATATTTGGTACTGGTCCATAGGTTCTGACCGCTAAAGTATACCCGGAAATTGCTGACAAATATTTTCTTTGATAATACCGCCGGCAAATTGTAAGCCAAGGTTAAATTCCTTAATTTCAGGTACGACCCGTTTTCAAGAAATTTGGTGTTTGTGCCACTTCCATAGTGATTTGTACCTCCATTTTGCAAAGCCCTTGGAATACTTGTTCCGGGATTTGTTCCATTGTAACGGTTTAATACATCTGCAACGGCACCTGATTTTCCGGAAAGATCTTCAAGCGATTGTCTGGTTTGGTTATATATGGTATTCCCTGATACTCCGTTGAAAAAGACATTAAGCTCAAAGCCTTTATAGGTAAAATCGTTGGTTAACGAATATAATACATTTGGGTTTTGATGTCCTAAAACTGTACGGTCGTTACCATCAATTTTTCCATCAGGCCCTGTAGGTTTATTGTTTGCATCCAGTGGTCCTGCGATATCTTTAAATTTAACATCCCCTATCTTTGCATCGGGTTGAGCCGGATGATTTGCATCGGTTATTACTCCATCGGTCAAATATCCATACCAGGTACCAAGTTCTTCCCCTTCCTGAAGTATTGTCGGTTCATTCTTGGCAGCAGGTTGACCACCCAGACTTAGTATTTTGTTTTTTTGTAATGTAAAAGTAATTCCTGTATTCCATTTGAAATTGCCATCGAGATTCACCGAATTCAAGCCAAGTTCAAAACCCTTATTTTCGACACTTCCTATATTACTCAATATTGAACCGAAACCCGTCGATAATGGCACAGGCTTATAATAAAGAAGATCACTTGTGGTTTTATTAAAATAGTCGGCAATTAATGAAATCCTACCTTTTATTATTCCAAGGTCGATGCCTCCATTAAATTGTTTTGTGGTTTCCCATTTCAAATCAGCATTCGCAATTCTATCAGGGTAAGTTGCTTTTACGTTTTGATTATTTATTATAGCAACCCAACTACCCAGAGTTGCCATTGAATTGTAATTACCAATTTCCTGGTTTCCTGTGGCACCATAACTTAACCTGAACTTCAGGTTGCTAATGATAGTTTGGTTTTGCATAAAATCTTCTTTACTTACTACCCATGCCGCTGCAGCTGATGGGAAATAACCCCATTTATTGTTTTTTCCAAACCGTGATGAACCATCTTTTCGTACAGAAGATGTTAGTAAATATTTACTGTCAAAACCATACGTTACGCGACCTAAAAATGAAGCCATTTGAAAGCCCCCAATATTTGATTGGATGATATTTGAAGTCATATAATTTCCTGCCATGTTGTTGTATACGGTGGTGATATTTGACATACCTTCGCCCCTTACATGGTTTGATTCATATTCGTACTTTTCGGCAGTTTGGCCAAGTACAACAGCAATATTATGCTTACTAAAAGATTTATTATAATTAAGGGTGTTCTGAATAACCGTATTGATTGTATAATTATTATTAATAATACCAGCACCACTTGCTCTTGCAGAAAGATCGGCAGGTTCAAAATAAACACCTTTAATATCTTGAATGGTTGCTCCAAAATCTGTTTTGAACATCAATCCATCCAATAAGGTTATTTCTGCAAATATGTTACCTAATAATTTATTGGTTGTTTGTGCGTTTGTACACAAATTCATTTTATAAAAAGGATTTTGTGTGCCGGCTAAATCTGTATGGATGTTATCATTTTCAGATGCCAACTCAGTTGTTCCATCAATATAAACGGGTGATGTAGGTACTCTCTTCAAAGCGTTGTATAAAACCGTTGTGGCATTCCCATCATTATTATTTGATCTGGAAATTGTCAGGTTTTCACCAATTTTTATTCGTTTAGAAACACTTCTTTCAAAATTTACCCTTAGGGAATATCTGTCCATTCCTGAGCTCTTAATTATTCCTTGTTGATTGAAATAACCTCCAGAAATCATGTAGCGTATTTTTTCATCTCCACCTGTCATTTGAAGTTGATAATTTTGAGTTGGGGCCACCCTGAATATCTCGTTTTGCCAATCAGTGTCAATGTTACCAAGATTATTCAGATCATATAATGGCTTATCGCCACCAGCTATTCTGGCATCGTTATTTAATTGTGCAAATTGTGATGCATTGAGCATATTATATTTTTTTGCAACTTCTGCTAAGGCATACGATGCATTAAATATAATGTTGGATTTTCCAATCTGTCCCTTTTTTGTAGTTATTAACACAACTCCGTTAGCACCTCTAGCTCCGTATATTGCCGTAGCAGATGCATCTTTAAGAATTTCCATCGATTCTATATCATTTGGATCAATTGTTGATAAAACATTAGGGGCACCTGAACTTCCATAATCGTGACCACCGAAAGCATCACCGTCATTTTTATAAATTGGCATACCATCAATTACATACAAGGGTTCGTTTCCACCATTTATTGAATTAGAACCTCTGATTCGTACCGAAACTCCACCTCCGGGAGCACTCGAACTTTGACTAACAACAACACCTGCTGCCTGACCTTGTAGCATTTGGTCAAAAGAATTAGAAGAAGCATCTTTTAATTTATTTGCCTTAACTGAAGAAACAGAACCGGTAATATCGCTCTTTTTTACGGTTCCATAACCGATTGCAACGACTTCTTCCAGCCCAATAGTTTCTTCTTCAAGAACGATATTGAAAATTGTTTTCCCTGAAATCACAATTTCCTGCGATTTCATGCCCACAAAAGAGATAATGAGCGCCTTTGCATCCGTCGGAATTACCAACGAGAAACTTCCGTCATTGTCGCTTGAGGCACCTGTTGTAGTACCTCTCACAACTACAGCTGCCCCAGGGATGGCGACTCCATTCTGGTCGGTCACTTTACCTGAAACTTTTTTACCCTGTTGTTCTGCCAAATTGATTAAGTTATTGGGAAAGAGCAAAATCTGACGGTTCACAACTTTGAAATTCACATCTGTTCCGGCAAATAATTTTTCCAATACAATATCAACAGTGGTGGATTTTGCGTCAAGATTAACGATACGCTCAACATCTACCTGTTTGTTGTTGTACATGAAGAAAAACTCGCTTTGTGTTTCAATTTCGTTCAAAACGTCTTTAACAGTTCTGTTTTGAACGTTGATGTCCAGTTTGGTTTTTTGTGCATAGGTATTCGAAAATGCACTGAAAACACTAGCAATCAGCAAGAATAGCGTTAATCGCATAGTTAATAGAATTTTTTGTGTAGCCGGTTTTCGCCGGTACAAATGAATTAAATTTTTCATACTTTTGAATGATTTAGTTTTTTGAATCTTTTGTGCATCACTTTTATCAGGAAGCATTTTGCACAGAGAATTCGGATTTAATAATAAACTACTTTAATAAACAGGGAGTCTCGAACACTTCCTGTTTTTTTACGCCCGTTTTTCCTTTATTTCTTCATATGTTGCCGGTATTTGATGGTTACTTTTTCTCCTTCTATACGATACTCGATCGGTGTGATAAACGATATCAGATCAAGTACTTCGCGTAAGCTTTCGGTTTTAACTTTAAATGAATAATTGTAGTTGTAATACAGCGTTTTATCGAGCGTGATATTCACTCCATACCATTTTTCGAGGTAATGAATTACTTCTTCGAATGGTTGATTGTTAAAGATCAGCATATTATTAATCCATGAGGTCAATGCTTCAGGATTCTTCGTTTTCTGCAAATGACTTACCCCATTATTGTAGACTAATTGTTCGCCGGGAATCAGTTTCGATAAAAGCTGGTTGTTCATATTGTAAACCTCCACATTTCCTGAAATCAATGTAACATAAGTCCCACTGGTAAAACGATCTTCATTCACATTAAACCGGGTTCCGTAAACTTTAACCCTAAGCTTCGTTCCATCAATAATAAATGGGTGTTCCGGATCTTTTGTAACATCGAAAAAGCATTCCCCTTGCATGGTAACCTGACGATTTTGGGCGGTAAAATCATTTGGATATTGCAATTCTGCCCCGGAATTCAACCAGACATGGGTACTGTCAGGTAAAACGATTTGTGTTTTAGAACCTTCAGGGGCAGTTATCTTAACGAATGAAATAGTTGGAGAAGGCTTAAAAAATCTATCACCCAATCCGAGGCCTGCCAGAAAAACCACCGAAATAATTGATGCTGCGGCGATCCATCGGTACCATGTATTTAACTGGATTGTGCGGCTTTGGGAATGACCTATCCGTTTCATCAGTTTTTCCCAGTTGATTGATTTGTCAGGTTCGTAAAACTCCGTTTTATATTTGGTGATTGACCATGTGCTTACGATTTCCGAAAGGACTACGTGATTTTCAGGCGATAATGCGAGCCATTCCTCAATTTGAAGAAGTTGTTCGTCGCTAGCTTCGTTTTTTAGCCGGGCAGCAATGGCTTCCCAGGGTGTGTTTTGCGGTTCCATAAAATAGGTGTTTCGATTATATGTCTTAAGAAATTTGAAAAACCCCCAATGGGAAATGAAATTATTTTGAAAATATTTATTAACCCAAATCAAATCTAATATGTCACGAGCCTACGGCTCTCAAAATAAACCTACCGTATTTCTATTATTGGACGGAATGAATTTCATCCCTACAATATGATACGAGCCTACGGCTCTTTGACATATAGGAAAATTATTCATGAAAAACGCCGTTGGACAGAATAAATTACATTCCTACAATGCAACATGAGCTTGCTTTTGTGGTAGTTCCGTAGGAACGGTTCATTTAGTAGTGCCGGATTTCAATCCGGTGAGAAAAAAGATGAAAACAAATGTGGAGTGCCGTAGGTACGACACATTTTTAAAAACAGCATTCATTTTCCAGAAAAAATGCCAACCAGTTTTTATTCAAGAAATTGCATGACCACCAACCACATAAATATCTGCTTGTAATGCGGTAGCAGTGATTCGCGCAGTTTTCGGAGCGCTATTCCTACATGGTTCTCGATTGTTTTTGGGCTTAATCCAAGCTGAATGGCAATTTCGTTATACGACATATTTTCTTCCCATGCCAAATGAAAGACCTGCCTGCTTTTCTCAGGAAGTCGGAGAATGGCATCATTAATCAGATCGCGAAGTTCTGTATTTTCCAGCGTAAACTGCGAGGTAGAGTCATTGGGCATAAAAGATTCACCGTCATCGATTGATGTGAATATTTTTTGATGTTCTTTCCGGTAGAGTGTTATCGCTTTATTTTTAGCTGCGGCAAATAAAAATGATTTAAAGGTTACTTTAATTTGAAGGAATTGTCGTTTTTCCCAGATATAAGTAAAAAGATCGAGCGCAATCTCTTCTGCAAGTTCCTTACGGTGCAAATAAATCAACAGAAAGTTACAGAGGTCCGAAAAATGGTGGTCAAATAAAAAACGATAAGCATCAAGGTTGCCTTCTGCAAGTTGTAGCAGCGCTTCCTGGTCGTTATTAAATTTTTGCATCGACATGATAAGTGTAAAATATCACAATTAGTTATGGATAGATAAAATATTTTTTGAAGTCAGGCTGAAGCATCAATTACATTTCGTGTAAAAGAAATCATTCTTTACGAACTAATCATATCTTTTACTCGTTTTAGTTTTATTCAAAAAATGCTCAAAGTTTGTAACGAAACAAAACTTTCGGCGTCTATGTATTTATAAAAATTGCTTAGTCGTTATTATACCAGTATGGGAAAATACTTGCCACAATTAATCTTTCAAAAACTGATTTGCAATACCTTCTGTTTAACTTGTAAACAAACTCATTGAGGTAACGCTGCAAATTAGAGCCTTTTATCTTATGGAATACACCCAGAAAAGTCCTTTTCGCATTACTAATGGCGATATGTACCCATCGTAAAGTTTCTATGGTCACTTGCGCATTTGATTTTTCCATTAAGTGTACCTCCACATACTTACAGATGTCGATGTAGCTGGAGCTCTTGTCTGTGAAAACGATGCTTTTTTCATCAGTTGATTCTTTTACAACCTTTGTTATCGAATCACCTGAGTGATTATCCAACACCTGCATCTTGAAATAGCGGCACGACTTGCTTTTTTTGCCTGTTTCCAGGTCTTCGAGTGGAACTGATTCTGCCATTACAGCCACATTTTCTTGCCGTTGGCTACCTTTGCCTCTCTTGAGTTTAGAGCGGACTCTGCTGG
>Ga0209386_1000074_pt1 | contig 51054 bp, 53 predicted proteins | sample NGEPertwo_FD_184510 | JGI IMG/M metagenome (GOLD analysis project Ga0209386, IMG submission 184510) | Arctic peat soil microbial communities from the Barrow Environmental Observatory site, Barrow, Alaska, USA - NGEE Permafrost154B-two... | ecosystem: Environmental > Terrestrial > Soil > Wetlands...
GGTTATAGCCTTATTTAAAACGTCAAGCGTTAGGAGAGCGTGACTAATCCACAGAATCTGTAAACAGTATAGTACATACTCAAGAACAGAGTATAGAAATACTATAAATATATAATACGAGGAGCGCATTAAATTAAGAAAAAGATTAAATCTCTTCCATTATCAATTGGATGCTGTTAAGAAATGGAAAGAAAACGGTCGTAATTTAATGTTCGAAATGGCTACTGGTACAGGAAAAACAAGAGCTGCCATCGGGTGTATTGAAGACCTTTTGTTTAATTTCAATAATGTATTAATAGTAATTTCTTGCCCGCAAAATACACTAAGTGTGCAATGGAAAACTGAGATAGAACAGATTCACATTGGAGAAGATATTTCTCTAATAGCGGATGGAACAAATCATAAATGGAGAGAAGAGCTTAAGTTGGCAATTAATAAATTAAACGCCGGTTTCTACCATGGCGTAATAGTATATTCAACACATACAACAAGTAGTTCAGAGGATTTCTTGGATATTATAAATAATATATCAACTAAAGTTAAAACATTTTTTGTTGGGGATGAAGCGCATGGGTTGGGCGCCAAGAAGTTAAGGAAAGCACTTATTCTAAACTATTTATACAGATTGGGATTGAGCGCTACGCCACAGCGGTGGTTCGACGAAGATGGTACGGCTCACCTTTATAATTATTTTGGGAATGACTCTTATACATTTGATATTGGAGAAGCCTTGGCTAAGATTAATCCAAACACGGGTTTAACTTTTTTATGTCAGTATGTATATAAACCAAAGTTTGTACCTCTAACTGAAGATGAACTAACAAAATATATTCATCTATCTAATAGAATTACAAAACTCAATCAATGCTCAAAGAGCTCAGACAAATATGGTGACATACTTGAATATTTACTTTTTCAAAGGGCGAATATTGAGAAAAGTGCTTTTAATAAATATGCAATGTTGGGTGATACCCTTGATGAAATTGACGACATAAAAGATACTATTATATTCGTTTCACCAGAGCAGATTACAACAGTAATGAAAATGCTTGGATCAAAAAATATTATTGCTAGTAGGTTTACACAAGAAGAAGGAACAACTCCTGAAGAAAAATATGGCAATATTTCAGAACGGGATTATATTATCAAAAAATTTAAAGAGGGCGTTTTTTCGGTTCTTGTTGCTATAAAATGTCTTGACGAGGGAATCGATATACCAAGTGCATCCAGAGCAATTATAATGGCAAGCAGTACTAATCCACGAGAATATATTCAGCGAATAGGCAGAATAATTAGAAGGAGTCCTGGCAAAAGTGAAGCTACTATATACGACTTTATTATTCATCCAAACCTCGAAAACATTGGGAATGAAGAGTTAATTGGTTTCGAAACTAAAATATTCAATAAAGAGATGACAAGAGTTTACGAGATATCTAAACATGCCAAAAATAACATATCAGTTTTGAATGAAATAAGCTTACACATAGGAGGTAAAAAACATGGAAATTAACCCAATTATCAAGGAAAAATTAGAAGAAAGCACTGATAATAAAAACATCAAAGAGTGTATATTGAAACTACTCGAGTATGAATTCTCTCCAAGCATTCAATTTACCAGCCAGTACAAAAGTATTCTAAAAGAATTTGAAACTAAATATGGGGAGGAGGATAAATGAGAATAAATGCTATTGAAATTAAAAATTATCGCCAACATAAAGATTTGAAAATGGAGTTTCCTAATAATGGTGACCACGATTTGCATCTAATCATTGCCAAAAATGGCGTAGGAAAAACTAATTTGCTTAACTCAATTGCATGGTGTTTTTATGAAAAGGAGCCTCATCTCAATAAAGATGAAGACAAAAAAACCAGCGATCCCAAAATAATATATAATTTAACCGCGCAGGAAGAGGCAATTCAGTGTGGACAAGAATTCTTTGAAGTATCTGTAAAAATACATACAGAAGATAATATAAATAAGATGATATTTGAAAGAAAATGTATAGTTAAAAGCGACACGGGGTTTACCAGGGAACCATCTTTCTCGGCTATTACAACAAGCCCCAATGGTGAATCGACAGTTAAAGAGGGTCAAGAAGCCATTGACGTTGTGAATAGCTATGTACCACATGCTTTGCGCGAATATTTCTTTTTCGATGGTGAACAACTGTTTAATTATTTTGATGACAGGCACGAAAAAAATAGTATAATACGAGAATCTATTCATAAAATGTCACAAGTACAATCATTGACGACTAGTAAAGGAAGATTGAAAAGTATTATTAAAGATTATCAAACTGAAGCAACGAAGCTTAATCCTGATATCAAATCTTTAAACGCAGAAGAAGATGCAATAGCAGAAAAAATTAACAATAATGAGAAGGACTTGGATTCATATATAGAAGAAAATATTAAAGCAGAAAGGCAAATGGATGAGATTAATGAATATCTACGAGGACAAAGTTCCATTGCTAAAGATAAAGAATTGTTTGATGAGAAAGAGGCTCGTAAGTCAATATGTGATGATGAATATTCAAATTTAGTAAAGAGACTAGGATCTTTCGTAAGGGAATATACTATACTACTTGGTTGCTACGAAAGCAACTTGAAAGTTTTAAACGTAATTAAAGAAATGCATGCAAGTGGCCAATTGCCAACTGTTGTAGATAAGGACCTACTAAAGAAAATCCTCCAAGATCACAGATGTATAATATGTCATCATGATCTTGAGAAAGAAGAGGAAGCTCTTATACAGGAAATGTATGACAAACTACAAGTTACAAATGAAACTGCAGAAATATTTTTACAAATAAAAGACTATTTAAGAGATATGACTATAAGAGTATCTGATTATTCTAATAAAAAAGCGTTAATCATCAGCAAAATGAGCGACAAGGAAAAAGAAATTACTGAATTGGCACAGCAAATGGATACCCTTTATGCTAAGTTTGCAAACTCTGACGTTGATGAAATAAATAACCAGGCACATGAGTTAAAGCGCCTTAAGACTTGTTATGATTTTAATTTAACTCGTATTGGCGCAAGTGAAGCAGCACTAAAAAAACTAAGAATTGAATTGGACGAAAAGCAAAAGTTTATCAAGAAAGCTATGGAGAAAGAATCATTATGTGTTGATATAAATAAAAAATGCAAACAATCCGAAGAAATTGCTATTATAGTCGAGAAAATTGAAACTGAAATGATGGATGAAGTACGTAAAAAAATGCAAGAAGTTACCATGTCGTTTTTTCAAAAATTGGTATGGAAAAAAGACACTTTTAAAAGCATTGAATTGGATGCCGATTATAAACTTAAACTTTACCATGTGTCTGGGCAGAATTGGATTAATTATGTCAGCGCTGCTGAAAAAGCTCTTCTTGCTCTATCATATACTTTAGCGTTGCACAATCTAACTGGTTACAATACACTACTATTTATTGATACTCCTGTGTCAAGAGTTTCGGACGATAATCGAATCAATTTTGCCGAAACACTTATAGAAGTAAGTAAGAGTAAGCAAATTATTATGACTTTGACGCCATCTGAGTATAAAGATGAAATAGAATCGGTTTTAAAGTCTATGGCGGCAACAAACAGGACGCTTATCTCGAATGAAAAATATACATTGTGGGAGGAGAAGTAATGGCTGAGACTACATTTATTAGTAAGGAAACAAAAGAATTAATCGAAAAAATTGATAATAAAAAGTTCTTAGGATTAAATAAGGAAGCTATCGAGAGAATTGATCTCTATATGTTTGCAGTTGGGCTCGGTTTGTTGATAGGAAAAGTAAATGATTTCAACAAATCCACTGACTTAGTCAAGGAGACAAGTATTCACGGCGTTAATAACGCTGCGATTATGGCACAATACATTGCAGAGTTGCTGAAGGAAGAAACTACCGAAGGCGCAAATGACAAAAGAAAGGCCTTTAAGTTTACTGATGATTACGCGAATTCCGGTTTTCAAACACTAGCAGGTATAATAAACCAAAAAGAAGAAGCGGCTTTATTTGATTTAATTGCAATATTGGATAAGAAATATGAAGAGTTAATAAAACAATAATAAATTAATAAAATTTAACAATTGAAGTTTGGAGACTATTTCATGTTTAAAGATAAAGACAAGAACAAGATAATGCTTGAGGGAGCATATAAAAAATTCAAGACATATTACTATTATAACAAATCATTTGTTTCAATGAAAAAAAAGATTGCTGAGTTTGAATACGATAGAATGGATATGAATGATCAGTTTAATAATATGGCAGAATACCTTCATAAACCAAGTAGTAAGAAATCAAAAAAATATATTGAAGAATTAATGAACCAAATTGATTTTTCTGTTTTACCAAAAAAATTCGAGGCCAGTAATACAGATATTAAAACAAATGTGTTATCAAATACAATGCCAAAAGATAAAAAACTTAAAACAGTAAATTTTTTCGTTGAAATACCAATTCAATTACATATTCTAGATTCATTGTGGACCTTGTTTTTGGGGAAAATGACGATGAAACACGAAATATTATCGTTTGATTGTTATGGAAATACGCTGGCTGAAAAAGTACTTTACAATGAATCCAGCGATGATTTTTCTTCAATAAGATTTGAAAACAGTAAAATGTTTAACATTTATTATTATAAATATACCGATTGGCGGAATAATGCATTTGAAAGTATGGAGAAAAATTATGATGAAAATAAGCATTCGGTTTTATTATCTTTAGATATAAAGAGCTATTATTATTCAGTTGAGTTTGACTTTAGTATGTTAAAAAACATATTTGGTAATGACCCTCTTGTAAAGAAAATTAATCATTTATCTAATTTAATGCAGCAAATATACAAAAAATATCATGAAATCGTATCGAATTATAAAAACGATATTAAGATGTTTCAAGAAGGGAAAAACATCTTACCAATTGGTCTATTCAGTTCTATGATTTTGGGGAACATATACCTAGCGGATTTTGACAAGAGAGTTAAGAAATGCCTTGATGTAAGTTACTATGGCAGGTATGTCGATGACATGTTGTTTGTATTTAGATATGATATCCTTGAGAATAAAAATATAAATGACATTATTAATAAAACCTTAATTAACAATAATTTGTTTACAAAAGACAAAAGGGATTACGTTGTTAAAGGGTTAGAAAATCTTAAGATACAGGAAGAAAAAATACAGGCCGTTCATATAGATCCTTGCGAGTCTAAAACTATAATAGATACTTATAATAAAACAATCAAAATTCACCCTAGCCAGCAAAATGTACTCCCTGATTATGCCTTGAATTTATCTGATGTTGATGAATCAATATATTCAATTGAAAATTTCACGAGAGAAAATAAAATAAGAGATATCGGGCAAATGGAAATTAAAAGCTACAAGGTTTCGCGTTACTTTTCAACATTATTGTTGAAAAGTAAAAATATGAACCAACAGGATACTGACTTTACAAAAACATTGGATTCTCAAATTGACAAAATCACTAAGTTTTTTTCTGGCAGCCAAAGTCTTGAATTTTATGCTAATTGGATGAACTATATGTATTTTCTAGTTATATGCGGGAAGAAAAAAGAGCTAGATCAATTCTATACATGTATGAAAAGCACTATTCAGGAAATAGAATATAAATCAATTGATAAAGAAGTATTTAAAAAAAGATCTCAAATTAGCAAAAAAGTTAAAGCAACACTAATATCACATCTGAAAATATGTATGGCATCAGCACTTTCTATTGATAGAATAAAGAATACAGGGAAAATTACCGAATTGACAAAAAAACTGCAAGTTGCAAATATGTTTAATCATAATCTTATTTCTATACCACTAATTAATTATCTTGAATTCGATGGCAATGTATCATATAAAAACATGAAAGTTAATGAGGTTAAGTGTTCTCCAGATAATATTAATAATTCTTTTTCACAAAATGCATTTAAAATTAAATGGTCACCAAGGTTTATAAGATTTGAAGAATTAATTGAGTTCCTATTTGTTTGTACGCATAACACTGGTGAGAATTACAATTTGAATGTATGGATTAACAAATACTATGAAATTAATAACATCAATTGGAGACCATTTGAAATAGAAAAGGAAAGTTTGTTGTGCGGCGACAAACATAAACTCGAGCGGTTTGAGATACATAATGAGAACAAAGATTGGCCTAGAAAAGTTCGTATTGCTGTTGGAAGTATCAAAATTACTGCGAGTGAATGTTTAAAGGCAATAAAAGAGCCAATGTATGGGTTAAATACTACGAAAAAAGAAAATTTGAACAGGATACTGAAAGAAGCATATGTTGATGAAGTGAAAAAAGTTAATATATTAGTGCTGCCGGAATTATTCGTTTCAATTTATTGGTTACAAGACATTATTGATTTTTCTAAAAAATCTCAAATAGCAATTATAGTGGGACTTCAGTATATGTCTGGAAATGATGGCAGTGTACATAATTATATTGCAACAATTTTACCTTTTAGGAATAGTTATTATAAGAATGCGTTTGTCCATGTTAGAGAGAAAAATGATTATTCCCCGATTGAAAAAGAAAATCTCTTGGGGACCTGTAAAGACTCCGAGATAGCGACCTATCAAATTTTCAATTGGGAAAATATTGATATTGGGACTAGCCTTTGCTATGAATTTACAGATATAATGGCAAGAGCTTTATTCAAGGGGAATGCTGACGTGATTGCAGTTCCAGTATTTAACCCAGACACAACGTACTTTTCAAATATTGTTGATAGTGCAACAAGAGATTTACATACTATTATTGCCCAGGCAAATACTTCGATTTATGGTGACTCTAGAATAACTTGCCCATATGATAGAGATAGTAAAGATGTTGTTAAAATAAAGGGCGGAGATATTGATCATATTATAGTTGGGACGGTAAACTTAGGAGATATTATAAGATATCAGGCAGTTTATGGTGCGGATAAGCTAAAGAAGCCTGGGGCAAAGACTGGAAAAAGTCTAAAAGTTAATAAAAAAGCGAAGCCTGAGATTAAAAAGCTCTCCGCTCGATTTGATACTAGAAGAGCAGAAAATAAATTGCGTGGGAGCAGGTTTGTATTTATTAAGTAAATTTGGCGAAAATATCTTTGACTTGATATATAATGACCCATGATTTGGAGGCCTTCATGATTAATCTACCTCAAAACGACAAACTTGATGTACGCATACTGGAAAAAGTATTGAGAGACCAGTATATTACGCTAAGCTATAAATTGTTCTGGTTTAAGAGTATTCTTAATTTTGTTGTACTTGGGAAGAAAAAATTAAAATTTGAAGAGCTGGTCAACGAAATGATTGCCACTGCCTGGTACGTGGTGGCGGAATACAAGCTGAACCTGGGGTACAAGGATACACTGCAAAAGATTGTATTACATATTAGCCAGAAGTACGGCATTTCTTTTAGACACCAATTGCAATAAGAAAGGGTTTCTGGTGCTGGATGACCGCTTGGTGGACTTGGATCCGTTCCGGAAGTAAATGGCAATGAAGATCATACAGGGATTTGCGGAGAAGCATCAGGTGGTTTTCACGACTTGTTGTCCGGAGACTGCAAGTGAACTTGGTGGGAATCTGGGGATGTGAAGATGAAATTGAACAATTGCCAAAAAATTCGCATGGACACTCAGTGAAAATGTCAAAAAAGAAAGCAGAATAAGATATGAATTTACCTAGTATTGTTCAAGAAGGAAAAACTTTTCTGGAAAAGCATGGATATATTTATGAAAAAAGCCTCTTGAGGGGATTCCTTTTTGTTAATAAAATAGAAAATCAAGCAATAATAATAGATTTTGATATTTGTAATTGTGCTAAACCATTTCACTATGTGCAGTACACAAAAGAACAGAATTTACTAATGAGTAGCTTTGATCGTCTTTACAGATTTGTTGTTGATACTGAAAAAGACCTCATTGAGTTTGTTGCTGATTTTAATATAATCTCGAGTCAGACTTTTGATGAAAATGGTATAAAATTTTCTGGGGCCAATAGAAGTTTAGTTGAAATTGATCCGTCAGTTCCAGAAGCATATTTTGAACAAGCCTTTATAGATATATATGGAAATGAAGCTTTAGAAAGTGTTTTAAGAGAAGAGCCTTTTATAGATATGAACTCACAAACCAGGTACATTGATTATTTAATTGGAACTAGAAACGGGAAAATAGCAGTTGAAAAGAATGGTGAATTATACCATCATCCAATAATTATTGGAAAAGAACGCTATAAAAAGCAATTGGTTAAGCAAAATTCTATTGTAGCAAATAATATTAAAATATTCAGGTGGTCTTTAGAGGGCATGAAAGCAAAAGACAGCTTCTATGAGGAACTAAGAAATGTTACTGGAGTAAAAGATAATCTTGTTAGAGTTCAGAAGCTTAATGTTACCAGAAAGATAAAGCTTTTTAGCCATCAAGAAGTAACAGTAAATACAATAGCTTATGAAAGAGAGCATGGGGCAACAAATTTCTTAGTTGTTCTCCCAACTGGCACAGGTAAAACAGAAATTTACATTGCTGATATGATAAATGAAATAAAGAAGGGTAATATAAACAAAATACTGGTGTTAGTACCTCAAGTATCAATTAGAATCCAAACCATTGATAAAATTAAAATCAGATTATCAGAGGAAGGTATAAATAAAAGTATTGGTAATAATCTTGGCTGTGATATTGCAGTAGTTACTAGTTCATTTATCAGCAGGAGGTATTATGAATTAGAACAACAGCATTTTGACTATATTGTTGTTGATGACGCTGTTATACTTGGACTAAATTAGTAAACCTTTTAAACGCAAGGGTTTCACTGATGTAGTCCAATTTTTTTATGCCTAAATTAGCAAATTGACGGCAATAATGAGGAGGTTTAGATACGAATGTGTAAAATTATAGCAGTGGCGAACCAAAAAGGTGGTGTCGCCAAAACCACCAGTGTAAGGAACCTAGCATATTCTCTTGGAGAACTTGGTAAACGTGTTTTGGCAGTTGATTTTGATCCACAATCCAATCTGACGGCGTCGTTTTCAGATGAAAACTTGTCTGTCCGAACAACAATAGCTGATGTCATGAATAAGGCAATGGATGAAGAAGGACTGCCTGATCAAAGTGAATACATCTACGCTCATGGCAATATTGATTTTATGCCAAGCAGTATTCATTTGTCCGTTGTTGAAGCAAACCTGAGGATGGAAATGGGGAGTGAGAAACTGCTCTCTAATATATTGGAGCCTTTGCGTGAGAAGTATGATTTTATTCTAATTGATACAAATCCTTCACTTGGTCCATTGACAATCAATGCTCTTTCAGCAGCCGATAGCGTCATCATTCCTATTAACCCTGAGTATTATGCAACGATGGGGCTGACTGATTTAACAAAGACCATTTTTAAGATTAGAAAAAGAATTAATCCTGGGATTGAGTTTGAAGGAATCTTGATGACTATGTGCGATATGCAAACGAATCTGCACAAGGAGGTTTGCACAGAAGTTACTGAGGCGTATGAGAATGGCATGAAGATATTCAAAATGCAGATTCCAAGATCTATAAGAGTTGGCGAAGCTAATCGCTATGGAATGAGCGTTATCGACCTTGACAAGAAGTCAAAGGCAGGCTTGGCATATGATGAAGTGGCAAAGGAGTTGATTTTGAATGGTAACAAGACCAATAGCTAAGAAAGTCAAATCACTTGATGAATTGTTGCAGGCTGATGGGATGTTCTCTATACCTGCTCAGCGTGAAGAAAACGGGATGACGTTAATAGAATTCGATAAAATTCGACCGTTTCGAAATCATCCATTCCATCTGTATAAGGACGAGCGATTAGACGACTTGGTTGAGAGTATCAAATCCAATGGCATTCTGATACCGATGATTGTTAGAAAAATTGATGCTGATCCGAATGGTTATGAATATGAAATGCTTGCTGGCCACAATCGATTAAATGGAGCAAAGTTAGCAGGGCTTGCAGAAGGTTCATGCATTGTCAAAGATAGCATATCGGATGAAGAAGCGCTCATGTATGTAATTGAAACCAATGTTATTCAGAGATCTTTCGCGGATATGTTGCCAACGGAAAAGGCTGCCGTCCTAGCTATGAGTTATTCAAAATTGTTCTCTCAAGGCAAAAGAAATGACATAATTGACGAACTAATGAAGCTTGAAAACCCTGAATATACCAAAGGCGAAGCGTCTTGTGCCCAACTGGGGCGAAGGTTAAATAGCAGAGAAAAAGTAGGGTTAGAATATGGGCTTTCAAGAAATACTGTAGCTCGCTTGTTGCGGGTGGATAAGCTTATTCATGGGTTGAAAAACCGAATTGACTGCGATGAAATCTCTCTAAGATGCGCAGTTGATCTATCTTACCTCATTGATTCTGAACAGGAGGAAGTGGAAAAGGTACTTTTAGAGAATGAATTCAAAGTGGACATGAAAAAAACAAAAATGATGAGAAACTATTCTACCAATAGCAAACTGAATGAGAAAACCATTTATCAGATTTTATCAGGAGAGATTAATAAGAAACAAAAGGCAACGACAGCCCCTTCGATTAAAATCAAGTACAAGGTTTATTCAAAGTTCTTTTTACCTGAAACGAAGACAAGTGAAATTGAGAAGGTGGTGGAAGAAGCTCTTGAACTTTATTTTCAAACGCATCCTGACAGAAAGGAGGGTAACACAACTTGAGAAAAGATGAAAGACTGAAAACAATCTATGAGACAATCGCTCCCCATGTAACTCGGAGCGAAGGCGCTTGGCGAGATTACCTGGAATTTGCGTCTAAACTCTTCAAGTACAGTTTTGATAATGCTCTTCTTGTATATGCTCAAAACCCGAATGTGACCATGCTTGCCCCAACGGCAGTGTGGAATAAAATTGGCCGATACGTCAACAAGGGAGCCACAGGGATTGCCGTATGTGAATATGAAAATGCAAAGTTGACGGTCAAGTATTTGTTTGATGTAACACAGACCAATGGCAGAAATGTAGTTGCAACAAATTGGGCCCTTGATGAGGAAATGAAAAACCTTTTAGAACAAAGACTTTCCTATGGGCATAGCATAAAATTTTCTGGCTTTGAAGATGCAATCCGTCAGGTTTCGTATGAAGCTGTTATAGAAAATTTGGATGACCATCTACAAAACTTCCAAAGTGATATGGAAAATCATATGTTTGAAAGCCTGCCACAAGACGGTTTGGAATTGCAGATTCAAGAAATCATCAGTGACAGTGTTTCATATTTTGTTGGAAAAAGATGTGGCTTAACAGATGAAGAAATAGAAGTTAGAACTGGGATAGCTACCATAGCACATTTTAACACCATTTCATTAATCACAAAGCTTGGACATACAGTCACTGATATTTCTAAAGGCATCTTGATTGAGATTGAGCGAAATATAAAAATAATTGAAAAAGAAAGGAGATCCCAACATGAGCAAGATAGATATGAGTTACCAAGAGATAGACGGGGTGAAAGTTCCCAACATCCAGATCTCGAACAACAAGGGGGACGACAGACCACTGGGCAAATACGGCAGGATGGCAATGGAGTACCTGAAAGAGCAAAACCCTCAGCGCTTTATGATTTTGAAAATGGATGGCACTTTGATGGAGACCATGCACCGAGTACAAGCGGAAGCGGTGGAGAAGATCGAACACATCACACAGCAGATGCTGACGACGGAGCCAATGCCAGACACCGAGGATATCATGGAGAAAACGAGACACCTCAACAGCCTGAGGTCAACAGCGGAGGAGATCATACTGAACGAAGTGATCTACAAGGCGAGGTAGGAATTGAAGAGAATAATTCAAACACAGAGCTATCCGTTGAGAATGAGTCATTAACGGATGGCTCTTTTTTTATGCCTGAAAGTGAATTTCATAAGCAGAATCTCAAAGTCTTAGTGATAGAACAGGGTAAGGCGCCTTATATCAAAGAAATCGCCAGTGGATATGAAGAGCTTCAGAGACAAGTTGGAGGGACATTCACTACAATTGAAATTGATGAGGGTATTGATGCGGTGTGTGCCGATGATGTCGACTTTGAGAGCACTGCTATAAACAGAATTGCCAATGGGCAGCCGATTTTCGGAACGTTTTTACTTATGAGAGTCAATTACGATACCGGTGAATATCAATCCCTTACAGGTGAAGATGTTGAAAAATATTCTAAACAATTTGAAGCGCCACTATTAGACATCACAACACTATTAAATGAGTTTGAGAATCTGGAAACGTCAAATGAACAAATGACTCTCTTTAATCAACCAGAAAGAAGTCTTGAAGAGCAACTTGTAGAATATGTTCTTTCAGAAGGCAGCGGTACGCAGGGTGGCAAGAGGCGAATCTACGAGTTTGCTTTAACAAAGCCGACAAGTTCGGCCTTTGCAGCTTTTTTAAAAAATGAATATGGCATCGGTGGACATACCATTAGTAAAAATGGTATTGGATTTGAAAATCACAATAGCAGTGGACTTGAATTTGACTGGACTGATGAAAATGGAGAAAGACATAAAACCAATATTACTTGGGTCAGAGCGGCCATCGTTATTCATAAATTGATTGATGAATGCAGATTCTTGGGCGCACATGAAGAGGACTTTTCTCAAAATGAAGGCATGATATCTCTTGAAAGCGAACCACCGCAAAATTCAATCGAAGCAGTGCCAATATTCATTGAGGGCAAACCCGCTCAATCCCAAATTGCAAAGACGAATTTCAGATATTCGGAAGATTATAACCTATATCCTAATGGTGCAAAAACAAAATATAAAAATAATATCGAAGCGATCAAGCTCTTAAAGAAAATTGAGAGTGAGAAAAGATTGGCCAATAACGAGGAGCAAATTATTCTTGCACGATATGTCGGATGGGGCGGTATTGCCAATGCCTTTTCGGATACAGCGTCTGGATGGGAAAATGAATATCAAGAACTAAAAGTGCTACTTGAGGATAAAGAGTATGAAGATGCAAGGAATTCCACAATCACAGCTTATTATACTGAACCGGAACTGATCAAATGTATTTATAATGCGCTTGACCATTTTGGGTTTAAAGGTGGTAGGGACAGAAAAATACTAGATCCTGCTATGGGGACGGGAAATTTCTTCTCAGTCTTCCCGAAAAAACTTGAGGACACCCATCTTGATGGTGTTGAGATTGATAGCATTACAGGAAGAATTGCAAAGCAGCTTTATCAGAATGCCAATATCTTTGTGCAAGGCTATGAAACGACAAGCTTTGATGACAATTCATTTGATGTGATCATTGGGAATATCCCATTTAACAATGTGAAACTGTATGACAAGAGATATGCAGACAATGACTTCTTAATCCACGACTATTTCATTGCCAAGTCCCTGGACCTTCTAAAGCCTGGAGGCATCATCGGGTTCATTACCAGTAAAGGAACAATGGACAAAAGAGACACTTCTGTCAGGGAGTACATTGCCAAAAGTGCCGATTTGATTGGAGCAATCCGCCTACCAAACAATGCATTTAAAGCACTTGCAGGAACAGAAGTAACCGTAGACATTTTATTCTTCCAAAAGCTTGATAAACCAAGGGAGGTAGACAAGTATTTTTTACCAGACTGGGTTTTTACGAATACAAGGAAATCGGATTATATCAATTTGAATCAGTATTTTCTTGAACATCCAGAAATGGTCTTGGGTGAAATGAAGTTCAGTCGCAATATGTATGGGAACGAGGAAAGTACAGCTTGTATCGCAGCAGATGGACAGGATTTATATGCTGAGCTTGATCGAACGATTCTTAAGATGAAAGCAACGTTTTCGGCAGAGGCAGATAAAACAATTGAAATTGCTGAAGAAGAAACAAATAATGAAATGGCTAAACTGGATGCGCCCGTAGGAACGAAAAATTATACCTATGTCGTTAAAAACGACAAAATATATTACTGTGAGCACAACAGGCTTTTGTTTCAGGATTACACGGGAAAAAGAGCTGAAAGGATTAAGGGTCTTTGCGAGATAAGAAGTGCGCTTCTAAAAGTCATTGATGTCCAAACAAGAGAATACACACTCGAAGAATTACAAAAGGCGCAGAAAAAACTTAACACGGTATATGACGGGTTTGTTGACCAATGTGGTTTTATCAATGACAAACCTAATATTGCAGTGTTTTCGGATGACGACCAATTCCCACTTCTCAGATCAATTGAAGATCAGAGTGCGGACAAACAGTCTTGGGTCAAAGCACCCATATTCCACAAGGCAACCATTAAATCATATCGTATGCCTGATAGAGCAGAGACGGCTAAGGAAGCACTTGAAATCAGCCTTAATGTAAGGATGAAGATTGATCTGCCTTATATGGCGAAGCTCACTGGTAAAACTGCTGATGAGGTTATTAAGGCGCTTGCTGACAGGATATATTTAAACCCACAGAAATACTATGGCAATTATTATGAAGGTTGGGAACTGAATGAAGAATATTTAAGCGGACAAGTCAGAGCTAAGCTCTTATATGCAAAAATAAAATCAGAAGAATTTCCGGAACTATTTACGCGTAATAGTGATGCACTTGAAGCAGTTCAACCTCCAAGACTATTACCTGGGGATATTGATTTCCGGATCGGTTCGCCTTGGATACCTGTCGAAAACTACAGACAATTTATGCACGATACATTTGGTACAGCTTATTATCTCAAAGATGTCATAGACATTGATTATATGGAGTATACGACACAATGGAGGGTGCTTAATAAGACAAGAGATTCGAGCTCGGTGAAAGTAAATAAAACCTATGGGACTGGCAGGGTGAATGCTTATCAGATTTTTGAGAATTGCCTAAACCTACAGAGTACAACGGTTAGAGATCCAGCGCCTTATGTGGATGCAAACGGAAAAGATCAAGTTAAGTACGTGATCAATGCCAATGAAACCATGATTGCAAGAGCAAAACAGAGCCAAATCAAGGAGGCTTTTGCTACATGGTTATTCAGTGATAAGGATCGGGCAGAAGTGCTTCTCAATATTTACAATGAACGATTCAATACCATTAGGCCGCGTGAATACGATGGCTCACACTTAGTTTTTCCTGGTATGAGTGACGAAGTAAAACTGAGACCGCACCAAAAAAACTTCGCTTCAAGAGTTATCTACTCAGGTACTGGTTTGGCAGGACATGTGGTTGGTGCAGGTAAAACGGCGGCTCTCATTGCAGCTGGCATGTATTTAAAAAATATAGATGCTGTTAAAAAACCGATCTATGTGGTCCCAAATCATTTAACTGAGCAATGGGCAAAAGAATTCTACAGGTTCTTTCCACAAGCGAACATTCTAGTGACTACCAAAAAGGATTTTGAGAAATCAAACCGCAATAAGTTTGTCTCACGCATTGCGATGGGAGAATATGATGCCGTTATAATTGGGCACAGTCAATTTGAACGAATCCCCATCTCAAAGGAGCGCCAAGAAAAACAACTGAATGAAGAGATTAACCAACTGTCCTATGTGATTAAGAAAATGCGGGAAGAAAAAGGCGACAATTGGTCCATCAAACAAATGATCATCTTTCAAAACAACCTTAAAAGCAGGATTACAAAGCTTGCTGCTGAGGAAAAGAAAGATGACCTTTTAACGTTTGAACAACTTGGTGTGGATTACATGTTCGTAGATGAAGCCCATGTTTATAAGAACTGCTTTAGTTACTCGAAGATGAGGAATGTGGCGGGCATTGGTAAATCGGCAAGCCAGAGAGCAACAGATATGCTACTCAAGTGCCAGTATTTACAAGAGGTGAACAATGGAAAGGGCGTTGTATTTGCAACTGGAACGCCAATTTCAAATAGTATGAGTGAAATGTATGTGATGCAAAGATTCTTGCAGCCACAGATGCTTAAAAAAATGGGTTTGAATTATTTCGATAGTTGGGCTGCCACTTTTGGTGAAGTGGTATCTTCCTTGGAAATAACACCTGAAGGCTCCAGCTATCGCATGAGAAATCGGTTTGCGAAATTTCACAATCTACCCGAACTTATGAACATGTTTAAACTTGTAGCTGATATTCAAACCTCTGATATGCTAAATCTGCCTACCCCAGAGATTGAAGGCGGGAAAGCCGAGATTGTTGTAACGGAGGCTACTGAATTTCAAAGAATGCTGATGGATACCTTTGTTGAGAGAGCCGAGAAAATTCGAAGCGGTGAAGTGGAAGCCACAATCGATAATATGCTAAAACTGACCAACGAAGCCAAGCTCATGTCTATTGATCCAAGGCTTGTTACCCCGGATGCACCTAATGATCCGAGTAGCAAATTAAATATTGCTATCGATAATGCCCTTAGTATATGGCAGCAAGGAAGTGAAAAACAAACCACTCAAATCATATTTTGTGATTCAGGAACCCCAAAACCTGAGCAGTTCAATGTTTATGATGAAATCAAGAATGGCTTGGTCGAAAAAGGAGTTACTGATAACCAAATTGCCTTTATACATGATGCCAAAACAGATGAACAGCGTGAGGCACTGTTTGAAAAGATGCGAATGGGTGAAATAAGGATTTTACTGGGAAGTACATCAAAGCTTGGGACAGGTACAAATGTTCAAGATAAGCTAATTGCAGTCCATCATTTGGATTGCCCTTGGCGGCCAAGTGACATTGCACAGCGTGATGGTAGAATCCTTCGTCAGGGAAATGACAACCCAGTAGTAAATATCTTTAGGTATGTTACAAAAGGCACATTTGATGCGTACTTATGGCAAATTCAAGAGCAGAAACTTAAATACATTAGCCAAGTCATGACTGGAAAAAGTATCTCTCGATCCTGTGAAGATATGGATGAAACAGTACTATCAGCAGCTGAAGTAAAAGCCATTGCAACATCGAATCCGCTTTTGGCAGAAAAAATGGAAGTAGACAATGAGGTGAGCAGGCTGAAGCTCTTAAAGGGCAATTGGAATAATGAAAGACTCATCTTAAAACGCAATTTAGAAAGTCAGTATCCAAACCTGATTGCTCATTGTGAAAAGAAAATTGAGGCGCTTAGTAAAGATATCGCATTGAAAAATCAATCTATAGGGCAAGCCTTTTCAATGCACATTGATGAGAAAGCATTCGATGAACGAGTGAAGGCTGGGGAAAGACTGTTCATGATGAGCAAGCTTAATGATCTTGCTGTTAAAGGTGAATTACTTGAGGTTGGTGCATATCGTGGATTCAAGCTTTACTTATCAAGAACAGCTTTTAACCAAATGGAACTACAAATTAAAGGAGCGTTTACTTATCAGGTGGAGCTTGGAGATTCTGAAATCGGCTGTATCACAAGAATTGAAAATAGTGTGGAGAAGATTGACAGCATCCTTACTAAGACAAAACAAAAGCTTGAAGATACCATCATTCAAATTGAAGAAGCCAAAAAAGAAGTTGATAAACCCTATGAGTTTGAGGGACGATTATCAGAATTCTCGGCGCGACAAGCAGATATAAATACAAAATTGGAGTTTAAAGAACTCAGGCAACAGGAGGAGGTCATTATTGATGAAACCAGTCAAGATGGAGAGTCTCAATACACTCAAATGCAAAGGCTTCCGGAACTCTCAATAGCAGAGCGTGATTTTTAAGATTCAGAAATAGAAGATAACAATTCCAAAATTCTATAATACGAAAGGACGTGATTGTATGCCGATGGTTGCTGTAAAACAGCCGTATATTCTGTTATTGGTCAATGATAACACCCCGCAGAATCCTCGTATTGAACAAGATAATCTAGGGAAGATGATCTGCTTTCATAGCAGACACAACATTGGAGATGAGCATCACTTTGGTGAACCGGACGAATTTTTACTGGAACTTCTTGAAGAAAAGCTGGTTGATACAGATTTAGCTGAAGAGAAGTTCGAGGAACTATCATCAAAAGTGGATGCTTCCTTGTATAAAAATAATCATGGTCAGTATCGCAAAGCTATACATGAAAACATTTTAAACTACCTATCGAGTGGTTTCGTTATTGAGCCCATCTTCATGTATGACCATAGTGGCATAACCATCAATACAATCGGGTTTTCCTGTCCTTGGGACAGTGGACAAGTCGGATGGATCTACATGCCATATGATGCGATCCAAAAGGAATACGGGCTGGTCAATTCAGAAACAATTGAAAAGGCGAGAGCACTTTTGAAAAGTGAGGTTAAGGAGTACGACTATTACCTTACAGACCAGTGTTATGGCTTCAAATTCTATGAGAGCAATGAAGAAATCGCCAGTTGTTGGGGTTTTGCTGGAGAAATCCGGGATGTACAGAATAAAATTAAAGAGTATTTGCCTGATGGTTGCAAGGATATTGTGGAATCCTTGGAATATCGATATGAAGATGCTGTCATTGAAGATATTTTGGAAGAAATCAAAGAGCAGGAAGAAGAAATGGAGGTATAGCCGATGAGCACCCAGACACAAAAGGGTTATCGCCATTTTACTGATGATGAAATACGAAGAGCTAACTGTGTGAGCCTGATTGATCTTTCATGTCAGTATGGTTTTGAACTTGAGAATGGCGGTAATAAAGCGCTGCACGCTAAAAAATCTGGAGGACTTTACATTTTCAAAGAAAGCAATAGATTCTACCACTGGACCGCCGATGAAAAAGGTGGTCCTATTGATTTCGTGATGAAGTATGGCAATGTGAATTATCCAGAAGCTGTTGCTCAGCTCATAGGGGAGCGATATGAATCGTATATTCAGCCAGCAGTGCCCTATGAAAAAGAAGAAAAGGGTCCACTGATTATTCCTGAAAAAGCTGAAAACTTTAAAAGAACCTATTGGTACTTAGTTTCTATTCGTGGGATTGAACCGGAAATAGTATCGGCACTGATGAATGAAAAGAAGGTCTATCAAGAAACTAAATATGGAAACTGTGTATTTATTGGATACGATGAAAAGCAAAATTTAAAATACTGCTCTATGCGTGGAACCTATAAAGGTAAAGCTTTCAAAATGGATGTCACAAATTCTGATAAGAGCTTTCCATTTGTCATAGAAGGAAAGAGTGACCTGGTTTTTGTTTGTGAAAGCCCAATTGACGCCATGAGTCATGCAACATTTGCAAAGCTCCATGGTCATGATTGGAAGCAAGATCACAGGATTTCTCTTGGGTGTACCTGGGATGGTGCACTTGACAGGTATTTGCAGTGGCATCCTGAAATCAAGAAAATCGTATTCGCCTTGGATAATGACTACCTTGCCAAAGATAAGGACAACAGTTTCAGAAACTGGGGACAGATGGCGGCAACAAAATGCTGCGATAAATACAGCGAAAGAGGATATGAAGTTGCCATTCATAGGCCATATCTAAACGACTTTAGCGAAGATTTGGTAGCAACCCGAAAGGGAAATTCACCAGAGGATCTTGTACGGATGAGGGAAGAAGAGTTGAAGGCAGAATTCGAAAAGGATGCTATTGACGAGCCGAACATGGACTCTGAACGGGAGGAGATTGAACCATGAACTTTATTTTCATCAGTATAAATGCTTTCCCGAAGGGGAAGAACCGAAGCAGTAGAGAATGGGCGAAGCCTATTTCTCTTTAGGTAAGGCAGGAATAGTGGGGTTCCTACCCCACGTTAAAACAGCTTGCTGGCAGTGCCAGCAACGGGTTCTTGTCGTATTTCATGTCACCCAATTGGGTGTTTTCAGGAAAGGAGGGATTTCGTGAAAGATAGAGCTAAGAGTGTCAAGCCAAAAACTCAGAAAAGATCAGTCGTTTTTTCTACCGAAACCTTGGAACAGATTGAGAAACTGGCTATTAAGAAGAATGTATTTGCTTCTGATATCATTAGAGAATTCGTTGATAAAGGATTGGCTGTAAATGGTTATGAGGAGAACCTTGATACGATAACGGCCATTATCCATCAAGAAATAGAAATATCCATTAAAGCATTGGCAAATAGGCTTGCAGGTATGATTAACAGAATAACAATTATATCCGCAGCCGGATATTATGCGAATATTGCTACGGTATCGGACTTGATAGATAAAGACCGATATTCATCATTTGAAAAGATTGAAAAGTTCGCAAGGAAAAGGGCATTAGCATATGCCAACATGAAAAGTTCGGAGTCTCTGGCTGCATTTATGGATGATGAGGAAATGAAGAAGGCAATCGCTGAAATTAAGGGAGGAAAACAGTCACATGTCGATTTTGATGTATAAACAGCGATTCCGTCCTCCTAATTATAAAAGAACACCAAAGTGCAACTATGCCCATATAAGGTACATTGCTACTCGGCCAGGAGCATCAAAAAATGAAAGTATGAGACATGGACTATTTGGCAAGCTTGCTCCTGGTGAATTAGTAGAATTTGAATCATGGCAGGAGGTAGCAAGAGAGATAAGGGAGCTGTCCTATAAAAAGGTGAATATATTTCGAAGTATAATTTCCTTTACATCGCAAACCGCAGCCGAATTGGGACTTAAGGATCATCAGGCATGGGAAGAATATATTGAAAAGCATATTGGTATCTTGGCTCAGAAAAATGGAATCAGTCAAAAGAACCTATCTTGGGCATGTGCACATCACAATGAAGCCAGTCATCCACATATTCACGTTGTGTTTTGGGATAAAAATCAGAAGACGATGAAGAATTTTGTTAAGCCTCAAGTTGCGGACAGTATTCGTATCCAGCTTATCAAGGAAACCTTTGCAGAGAGGATTGAAGAATACTGCAAGGTTAAAGATAAAAATAAAACCGAGTTGAAAGAAATTACAGAAGGGCTTGTCAAAGAGTTTGATGATTATATGAAGTCCATTTACCCAAAAGAGTACAAACTCCTTAAAGAAATCGTTGGAGATATCGAAGCAGATGAACTTGCAAATATTCCAATGGAGCATCTTTTAAATGGTATCAATCTGTCGCCACTATCTATTCGCTTGTTTCAACTTAAAGAAATCATGCCAAAGAAGGGTAGGCTATATTATCAGCTGCTTCCGGAAAATGTGAAACAGGAAGTCGATATTCTCATTACAGATTTGAAAAGAGATATACCGTATATCCAAGGGTTAATAGATGAGTATGCTGAGATTAAATCAAATCTTGCCATGCTTTATGATACTGACCCTGAAAACATCAATAAGCACAGAGAGAAGGCTATTGATGAAATGGATAAACTGATTGCAAATAAACTGCTTGGTGTTGTTAAAGGAATTTTAAACAAGGAAAGAGAGGCAACAAAATTTGAGCTCCATGAAGCCAGGCGTGCTTATTATACAGAACAAATGGTTCACGGCATTTTAATGATGCTGGAGCAACGTGTTTCAGATATAGATATGGAATTTGATGATAGAAACAAAGCAATGGGAACGGAGCTTTCTAAGAGAACGAGAAAAGAGCTTTATCTTATAAACAAGGATAAAGGTATGGAGAAGTAAATTTTGAAGATGAAAAAAATATGAAAGTGAGGTGTAATAGATGCGAACTAAGATGGATTTTTACAGGATTTTTTTCGAGCAGCTTGCAAGGCGGGGTTTTGATGTGAAGAGATCCACATCATCCGATTACCTGGCGGACATTTACTATAAGAATCAGTTGATTGCTTTCTATACCAAAGCAGATACAGTAGAGAGAAATCCGTTTGTGTCAGTCAAAGATAAGGTGTTTAACCTAATAGAAGAAACTGCAAGAAAAACAGTTGCTGAATCTGGGATTTGTACAGAGTGTCCCTATAAAGACAAAGATAAAAAGTTGAAAAACGGGTCAATAAGACTGACAGAATACAATGGTGCGATGCTGTCTTGCAAACTTCACCATTTATTTGGTTACGTATTTTCGACATACCGTATGGCTCCGGAAAGTGAACAGCCCCTTCAAAGACAATTCTTTTATAACAAAGAATCTGCTACTCAAGATTTTGCCATTCGTTCTGGACTAATCGATGAAAAAGCTCTTTTTACAGAAACAGAGCTTATGGTGCTTCATTCAAATCTTGTAAAGCTTACAATGTTGGATAATAATATTTCCAATGATGATATGCTTTCTGTTGGTAGAATGATTGATAAAATCGAAGACATCGTTCCAGAGCTTCAAGGAAGGGCGTATGATTTTGATTTTGAGGACGAGTTTAGACAGGACTTGGAGATAGGGGGATGATGCATGGTGAATAGACGAAATCAGGTCGTTTCTATTGCAAGATTTTTAGCTTACAAAGCAGATTTGAAGCTGGAAATGGACAATATGAGCGATGAGGAATACTTGAATAATCCAATCGGGCTTGATGTGGGGCTATATGTTGAAGCTATGATGAAATATTGTCCAGAGCATATTATGGATTCTGTCCTAAAAAATCAAGATGAAATGATTGTAAGACTGGGCATGGAATATTTGGTCGCTGTAGCGTTCATGCCTTATGTAGACGGAGGTGAAACAAATGCAGGACAGTAGACCTAATGCAAACATATGGGGAAACATCATAACTTGCGGTGAAATTGCAATCGGTATCTATGAGATTGTTGGAGAACATAAAAAAGGGCTAATGATGCCAAAGAAAATGGCAGAAGAAATACTTCCCGAATCCGTTATAGATATGGCTGAAAAGGATGGAGAAAACATTTGCTTTACAGATGAACTAAGTGCATCCATTGCTGCTGATGAGCTTATAGAGCAGGGTGTTGTTACAGACCCAGTATTTATTGCGAAACAAGAGGCGTTGAGACAACTTGATGATGCTCAGATGGATACAGGTTTTGAAACCTTCAATGAAGTAGATTTTGAGCTTGAGATAGAGAGGTGAGGATTTAGAAAGATGAAAAGAGAACCTAAACTAATTATCTGTTTATTGATTTTTATCATTGGCGTATTTTTCAATCTTTTCTTTTCAACAGCATTACATCTGTTACTATCGAGGCAAATGACCGTTCTAAAGCTATTGCCAATGGGTGAATGCGTTAATAGCTTGTTTGCGAGTAGACAGCATATGATGCTGTTTCTTTGTTTACAAGGCTTTGCTCTCGTAATGGCCATCATGTTCTATTTTACAAACCTAAGACCATATCAATCAGATTTAAATGAAATCACGCCAGACATTAAGACACCTGTTTCGGTCGGTCAGTTTCAACATGGATCTGCAAGATGGCTGAGTGACGAAGAAAAAGATAAAGTGTTTGACAGCTTTATCCTTGATCCCAGTCATCCGTTGATTAAAGAATTATTATTGCCTAATGAAAAGTTTGAACCTTAGACGTTTAATTGAAGCGTGATTCAAATTAATGTGTTGAAATCATGAAAGGAGTTGATGCCCATGAACGAAATAACAAGGCAAGGAGGTGTTGTAATTGGAGTGAAAAAAGAAGGTAATAAGGAACGCATCTATTACATCGGTGAAGATAGCCATGTGCTATGCATTGGGGCGACACGCTCCGGCAAGTCTCGAAATCTTGTCGTTCAATCGATCTGTACACTTGGACTTGCAGGGGAATCCATTGTTGTAAGTGACCCGAAAGCTGAGCTATTTCATTACACGTCGGAATTCCTCGAAAAACTTGGTTATGAGGTGCTGGTCTTAGATTTTAAAAACCCCAGAAAAAGCAAAAGGTATAATCTGTTGCAACCCATTATTAATGCGGTCAATGTAGGAGATACAGATAAAGCTGAAATGATGGCATGGGATTTGACCTGTAATCTTGTTGGTAAGGCGGAGGGTGAGAAAATCTGGACCAATGGCGAATGCTCGATCATTGCAGCTTCGATACTTTGTGTGGTGTGTGACAATAAGAATCGCCCAGAGTATCAGAATCTAACCAATGTCTATTGGTTCATAGCAGAGATGGTAAAAACAATTGGCAACAAAATGCCGTTGCTTGAATATGTTAAAAAGCTTCCGTCTTCTCACCCGGCAAAAGCCTTACTTTCAATTTCCGACGTGGCTCCAAGCAGAACAAGAGGAAGTTTTTATACGTCTGCACTGACAACCCTGAGACTTTTCACAAGCAAATCTATCTATGCCATCACCCACAAAAGTGATTTTCAGCTAGAGGATATTGGTCAGAAAAAACAAGCACTATTCATAATTCTCCCTGATGAGAAAACAACTTTTTACTCAGTGGCTTCGCTGATTGTCTCTCAGCAATATGAATTGCTTGCCAATCTTGCAGATATGAGAGGAGGTCGATTAAAGCAACGTGTCAATTTTATGTTAGATGAATTTGGAAATTTCGCATCCATAACTGACTTTACAAATAAGCTTACCGCAGGTGGTGGTCGAGGTATACGCTTCAATCTATTTATACAGTCGTTTTCACAGCTGAAAGAAAAGTATGATGAAAACACCTCGGACACTATTAAAGCCAACTGTCAAACATGGGTGTACCTTCAAGCGGATGACATGGATACTTTGCGTGAGATATCAGAAAAGCTCGGCACTTATACCGTTTCAAGTTATCAATTGTCTGCAAATCATGCAAAATATACAACGCCATCAAGTTCTCACAGTATCAGTTTGATAGAGCGAAAGCTTCTCAATGTGGACGAGGTAAGGCGCGTTGTTAGGCCATATCAAATTGTTACTTCCCGAACACATCCTTCAGTCATGTATTCGCCGGACCTTTCGCAGTGGTACTTTAATAAAATGTTAGGTCTTGGAGACAAGGAACACAACCGCTTATTACGAGAAAAAAGGGAGAATGATCGACCTGTTATCACAAACATCAATGAAGAGCTCGCATTATGGAATATATGGATTTACTATCAGAAAGATATTATCAGGAAAATGCAGCAGCAAGCTCAAAAGAGTAATGGTGGGTTTGCAAATAATGAAACAGATTTAGAATAGCGAAGGAGGAGGCATCAGTGAATATCAAAGGTTTAAAAAAGAAAATCAAAAGACTTTGGCAAACGGTAAGTGTCGGAATGACAGCACTTGCCGTTTTTTTTATGAGCAATGTACCTGTTTATGCTGACGACGTACAAAACAGCAAAATTGTCAAAGGAACCGAGAAGTTAATTGGAGATGTAACTACATGGTTAATGGTAATTGCACCAGTGGTTTCAGGGCTTTTAATCATCTATTTCTTTATTCGTAGGTCAGCTGCAGATGAAATGGATCAGAAAAAATGGAATAACAGAATTGTTGTTGCTATTGTTTCTTGTGTTGGAGCGGTACTTGGATCTGCTACATTGAATCTCATCGTGGGCTATTATAAGTAAATTAACCTGTTCATCTGACTATGCTTAAGCATGGTCTTTATTATTTTAAACATATTTGAAGAGGAGGATTTTATTCATGAAAAATTTAATCAGAGAAGCAGAAATTAAAGCTATTACCGCAAGCAATGCTATGAAAGCGAAAGCTACAGAGGTATGTGAAAGAGCAAAAGTGTCACTTTCAAACAATGAAGGTCAGGGAGCACTTGATGTTGCCATTACCGTTCTCATTTCAATTGTTCTTGGAGCATTAATCTTGGCAGGGCTGTATCTCATCATCAACGGTACTGTGCTACCTACTATCACACAAAAAATCAAAGAAATGTTTAACTATCAAAGCTAATAGGCTCAAAACAGGAGTGCGGCGGTGTTATTGCACTGCCTTTTTACTATTAAAAATCAGGAGGCGTTTAAATGAATATTAAAGCAGAAATTAAAAGGACATTTGAAGACAAAGGAAAACTGAAAGCAGTTGCAAATCTGGTGTTTGAGGAAGGATTCATTGTAAAAAACGTGCGTTTGGTGGACGGGGTAAAAGGTATGTTTGTCTCTATGCCGAGTAGCAAAATGAATGACGGCAGTTTTGTCGAAGTTTGTCATCCGATTTGCTCAAATGTACGAGAGCAAATAGAAAAATGCGTTATAGAGGCTTATCAGAATGCGATTGTGATTAAAAATACTGAAAGGAGTGATTAAGATTTGGAAGTCATTTTAGTAATGCTGATTGTTACTTTGCTCAATGGTTCAATAGTCTATATCAATACGCTTCTGACGGATATTGTTCCAATGACGCTTTATGCAGAGAAATACATGACGGTAGTATCAGGGGTAAACCTTGCCGAAACGTTGTTTGACATCGTATTTGGATTTGGAATATCACTGATCATCTTGAAGTTCCTCAAAAAAGGTTTTGATACCTATATCATGTGGACAGATGGTGATGCAGATGAAGAGCCACTTTATCTGCTTACCAATTTTTTTAGAGCTTTGGCTGTAGCAATTAGTTTTCCAACCCTATATGGATGGCTTGGGAGCATTGTGGAGGATATGACAAACCAACTTCTTGAAGCCATTGGCGTTGCTACTAATTACGATTGGCAGGCATGGGTCAATGGCATATCGACACTAGGGCTGGTTACAGCCATATTCGGGCTCATTTTTATAATCTGTTATTTTATGCTGTACTTCCAGTTTTTAATGAGAGGCTTAGAAATATTGATTCTAAGAATTGGTGTACCGCTGGCTTGCGTAGGGCTGCTCGATAATGACAAAGGGGTATTCCGAACATATATAACCAAGTTTTTTCAATCGACCCTTGCAGTTGTCATTCAGATTGTGCTAGCGAAACTGGGTGTTGGTCTTATGCTAAACATGCACATCTTTTGGGGTGTAGCCTGCATGATGCTGGCAATACGGACACCAAGATTCCTACAAGACTTTATCATTACTACAGGTGGCGGTGGGGGGACAGGGATTGTTAATAATGCTTATCATAGCGTGAGACTTCTTGGAATGGCGAAGAACTTGGTGAAATAGAGGTGATGAAGTTTTGGTAACAATGGATGACATATCAATTGCCATCGTCAGCCTAATTAGAATAGGCGCGGTGGCAAGGTTCGTTTACTGTATGGTGAGATTGTCCGCTGCCGAAGAGGAGGCTACTCAATATAAGAAAAGAGCAAAGAATATGGTTATTTTCTATATTATTGCTGAAAGCATTTGGCAAATTAAGGACTTGGTGCTTTATTACTATTCTTGATGGAGGTTAAAATGGATGAAAAATTATATATCCCAATGGGAGTAAAAACAGAAACTGAGATGTTTCCTGGTTTCGGAAAACGGGAGTTTCTACAGTCTATTGTTGGTTCAATCGGCATAGGGAGTGTCGGCTTTGTTATTTGGCTTATCTCTCACAATGTTACTCCGGCTATAATCTGTGTCCTTACGGGTATTGCTGGGTCTGTGATGATGACTACAAAAGATCAAACAAACCTTTCAATAGTGGATCAGGTTCGAAACATGATTCGTTTTATGAGAAGTCAAAAATACTATCCGTATGCCTATGGCGATGAATGGAGGTTGAAATAAAAAATGACAATAGGGACTATCAAAGGATTACTATTTGTGATGCTTCTGATTTTGGCTGCGGTGAGTGATCTGAGAAAACGTGAAATCCCTGATATAATTCCGTTTTTCATTCTTTTAACAGGGTTTTTATCAATTAATCTATTGGATGCATTTCTCGGACTGATCCTTACAGGTTTTCCTTATCTGCTTGCGGCAGTTCTAATACAAAAGGAATCAGGCTTATCAATGGGTGGTGGAGACATTAAGCTGATGGCTGCCTGCGGGTTTGTCCTTGGTGTACCATTTGGTGCTCTGCAAAGCATCATTTCGCTTATTATTGCACTCGTGATTAGTCTTTGTGCAAGGCTTTTCAGTTCCAATAGAAAGTTAAGTTCAATAACACTCCCTCTTGCACCGTTTTTCTGTGTAGGAGGGATTTTTTCATACTCAGCATTGTTGCTGAGTGCTATTAATTAGAATTTAGGAGGAATTTGAATATGAATTTGAGTCTATTTAAGAATCGAACAGTCGTAGGAATAATCTGCATTGTCCTTTCACTGATCATTTGCTTTGGGATAACACCGCTATTTAACAGTAGCCTACGTTCACAAACGGAAATTGTCAGAGTAATATCCAGTATTAAGAAAGGCGATGTCATTAGCGCAGATAAGCTGGAAAGTGTAAAAGTGGGTGCGTACAATCTGCCGGACAATGTTGTTAAGAACAAAGAGCTTGCTGTAGGTAAATATGTGAATGCTGACTTGCAGAAAGGAGATTTGATTCTCTCATCAAAACTCTCGGAAAAACCACTTGCTGAATTTGAATATCTGAATGAGCTAAATGGAACAAAAGTGGCGATGTCCATTACAATCAAGAACTTTGCTGCAGGTCTATCGGGGAAATTAGAGGCTGGAGATATAGTGACTTTGATTTCTGCCAATTACGATAATTTGGGAGCTACAACCATACCGCCTGAACTTCGATATGTAAAAGTACTTGCAGCTACTGAAGAAACAGGAATCGATAAGGGGGATGTTTCACAAAAGGAAACAACCACGGGAAATCAAGAGAAAAAACTGCCGGCCACTTTGACGCTGATTGTGAATACTGAGCAGGCAAAATTGCTTGCAGATCTTGAACAAAAGGGAAATATTCATGTAACATTGGTTTATCGTGGTTCAAGGGAAAATGCAGATCAGTTCCTGAATGAACAAGATAAACTTTTCGTAAAAGCATCAGAGCCTCAGAATATTATCAGTGAAGAAAAACAAAATATTGCGAAAGAGGGGATGAAACCTAATGAAGAGTAAAGGAAAACAAATATTAGCCGTATGGGGCAGTTCGGGTAGTGGTAAAACCGTAACGGCGGTAAAGTTGGCTAAGGAGATTGCTGACAGGAAGAAGAACGTATTGCTTCTCTTATGTGATGATATTTGTCCGACACTACCTACAATTTTTAAATCAAAGGCGCCCATAGACGTTTCACTTGGAGAAATATTGAGCGCTCCAAATATTACGCAAGAAGTGATTTTGAAAAACTGCATTACCTTTGACAAGAATCCATACATCAGTATGCTTGGCTATAAAGCTGGTGAAAATCCTTTCTCATATGCAGAGTATAAGAAAGAGAGAGCAATTGATTTTCTGGTGCTGCTTCGTCATATTGTGGATTACGTTGTCATTGATTGCTCCAGTATTTTGACGGAAAGTATCATTTCAACAGTTGCCTTGGAAGTGGCTGATGAGGTGATTAGACTTGGCAGTTGTGATTTGAAGAGCATTTCCTATTTCATGTCCGTATTACCGCTAATCAGTGACTCAAAGTTTAATTCGGACAGACATGTTAAAGTGCTTTCTCAGGTCAGACCAATGCAAAGTGATGATGAATACAGGAACGCCTATAGTGGCGTTTCCTATACACTATCTTATGTTCAGTCAGTCGAAGAGCAAAATGATACCCTTTCATTATTTGAGAATATACCTGGGAAGACATCAATAAACTTTGAAACGGTCATAAAGACAATCGTAAAGGAGGCATTCGGGGATGAGTAGAAATATCGGCTTGTTTTATAACATTGCAAAAAATAAGAAAGAATTCTCTGAAGTCCTTAAGGAAATACAAGAGTATCTTTCGAGTAAATATGCCACCATGATCATTAATAATGAGGCGGAGCAGAAACAGCAGATTACAGCTTACATTGCAAAGTACCTGACGGATTACAGCTTGGGTATTGAAGGAATGAATTCTGAGGAGCTTGTTGAAAGACTTTATACTGAGATGGCAGAATTCTCATTTCTGACTCAATATCTCTATGTTACCAATATTGAAGAGATAAACATCAATAGCTGGAAGGATGTTAAAATCACATACTCTGATGGCAGGGTAATGCCTTCTACTGAAAAGTTCAACAGTCCTGAGCATGCTGTGGATGTTGTTAGAAGACTGCTCCACAAATCAGGAATGATACTGGATCACTCTCAGCCAGGTGTGGTCGGGCATCTTTCCAATAAAATTAGAATTACAGTTTTAGGAAATCCAGTTACCGACAACGATAAAGGTGTAGCGGCATCAATCCGTATTGTTAATCCTCAAAAACTGACGAGGGAAGACTTCATTAAAAATAATACAGCAACTGCCCAGATGCTCGACTTTTTAAGCGATTGTTTGAGATATGGATTATCCATGTGTGTGACAGGCAGCACCGGTTCAGGAAAGACAACATTAATGAGTTGGATTCTGTCCACTATTCCAGATGACAAACGGGTTTTTACCATAGAAAATGGATGTCGTGAATTTGATCTTGTCAAAGAGGACGAAAAAGGAAACGTCATCAACAATGTGATTCATACGGTTACGAGGTACTCAGATGATCCCAAGCAGAATATCGATCAGGAGAAGTTATTAGAGTATGCGCTGACATGTAACCCGGATGTTATCTGTGTTGGTGAGATGAAATCAGCAGAAGCATTTGCAGCTCAGGAAGCAGCAAGAACTGGTCATGGGGTAATCACAACGACTCATGCAAATAGCTGTACAGCTACCTATCATCGAATGGTAACACTTTGTACCCAAAAATATGATATCAATGATAAAACACTATTCAATTTAGTTACGGAAGCCTTTCCTCTTGTCCTTTTCGTCAAGAAGTTAGAAGACAACACCAGAAAGGTAATGGAAATAACAGAGTGTGAGATTTGCGAGGATGGAACCCGCAAAATCCACACTCTTTTTCGTTATCACATCACGGAGAATGCCGCTCAGGATGGAAAAATGCAGATCAAAGGAGAATATCAAAAGGTAGAAAACATATCAAAAATTCTTCAGAAGCGACTGCTTGAGAACGGTATGCCAGTGAGTTTGCTAGAAAAATTCGTGGAAGGAGCTGATACCGTATGACTTTATTGATTTTAATCGCCTTTGTTGGCTTGATAGCAGGCAGTTTTCTTGTTCTTAAGCTATCGCTCTATGAATTTACCGAGAATATGAAGAAGCCTTTTCAGAAAAGAAAAATACCAATAGCAAAACAAATTGAAGCAATAAAAAATCCAAAGTCAATTAAAGGCATTCGAAAAACCATTGCAGACGCTAAAGATGTACTGAGTCTTATGGGTAAGGAAGAAAAATTCGGTGCCATTTGTGTTCTGTCATTTTCCCTGATGGTTATAGGACTGTTTGCATCAGTAATCATGGACAATTTATTGATGATTCCGGTTGCTTCTATTGGGATGGCTCTTGTACCGTTTTGGTATTTGATTTTTACTTCACATTCATACAAAAAGCAGATGGATGCTGAGATGGAAACGGCTTTATCCATCATTACAACGAGTTATGTGAGAAATGAAAGTATCATAACAGCAGTACAAGAAAATATTAATTATCTGAATCCTCCTATTTCAGATGTTTTTCAATCATTTCTGACTCAGGCAAAGATGATCAATATAAATGTAAAGCAGGCCCTCATTGATATGAAACCTAAGTTGGATCACTATGTATTTAATGAGTGGATAGATGCAATAATCGCCTGCCAGGAAGATAAAACGCTGAAAACGACCTTGCCACCGATTATCTCAAAGCTTTCTGATATGAGGATTGTCACAGCAGAATTAGACTATCTCATGTATGAACCATTAAAAGAATTTATAACAATGGCATTGCTCTTAGTAGCAAATATTCCATTGATCTACTTTTTGAACAGAGACTGGTACAGAGTACTGACGGATACAGCCTTTGGTAAAGGAATTTTAGCGGTCTGTGGCGCTTCAATACTTATCTCGTTTGCCGCAGTTATTAGGCTCACTAAGCCTATGGATTACAAACGATAGACCATTACACTAATAACAATTTTGAAGAGAGGAGATTTATCATGAATAAGGACAAAACAATTAAAAAAGAGGATTACGAAAGAGCTTCTCTACTATTAGGGAAGCTCTTTGAAATTGAATCAGATGTTACAGATCAAATCAATACATGCATTCAATATCATGGTGTTGAGTCGTTTTTCAAGAATCTTGAAACCTTTGATTTTTCATTGGATATTTTTGAAAAACTGAATGCGGTCAGAATGGTGCTGAACGGCACGATGGAAGGGGGGGAAGAAAGTGAAGAAAAATTATGATGAAGTGTATGCCTCCAGTTTTATTAAAGGGATAACCAAGCTGACGGGCATCTCGGAGAGCAAACTTAAAAAATATGCATCTGAGAATAATCTCTTCAATGTTCTTGAACACCCAAATATCATCGAGCCAAGTAAGCCACAGCTCGAAAAAATCCATATGCTTAATGAATTTATATCAACCTACAAACTGCTCAAATTGCAGGAAAAAGAAAGCAAAATCGTGTTGAATTCTTCGACAGTTTCCGGAGAATACTTTCTATCTTTACTGGGTGGCATCAAGGACAGAGAAAAATTCATGGCCGCTTTTCTTGACAGCGGCAATAACATCATTGAGACGAGAATATTTTCAGAAGGTAGCATTGGAGAAGTGGTTGTATATCCTAGAATGATACTAAAAGCAGCGCTTGACTGTGATTGCAAATCCATCATCTTAGCACATAATCATCCTGGTGGCAGTTTGAACCCATCCGTTCAAGACAGAGATATTACAGAAAAATTAATCGCTATATTCGCACCACTGCAAATAAACGTAATAGATCATGTTATTGTAGCCAACATCAATTACCATTCTATGGCTGAGCGTGGAAATATACCACAAACTGCATCTAAGAATGTCAGTTATGATGCAATTCCTCTGAGTGAGAATAGCGCGGTTAAAGAGGCGTTAATTGGTTTTAATCACAGGGCTAGTACAGCTGATGATAATGATCTGGGCGACATTGAATTATTTGGACAAGATTGCGAGGAGGAAGACGAATGGGAGATTTGATGTTCTTCGTTATTCTGTCAGTGTCAGGGGTTTTCTTGGCAGTTGGCTTGTATATTATCCTTGCGGAAACACTTAAACTGCCGAGACTGGCGGTTACGAAAGCGGTTCTGAGTGTATCTAGGCAAGACAAAAAACAAACTAAAACACTTGAAGTGATTGTTTTCGATTTATCATCAAAACTTTCAAAGCATATCAGATTGGATAATTACAAAAAAAGAAAGCTAATATCAACCCTAAAATCAGCGGGGATTAAATTGGCACCAGAAACTTATATTGCAAGAGCTTGGGTTAAAACCGGCATGATTGCCACTTCGCTCATTCCAATCATGCCGATTCTACCAATATTGGCTCCAGTTATTATACTGCTTGCCATAGCAGTACTTTTCAAAGAGCTGCGCTTAGCGGATAAAATTCTTAGACAAAAGCGAGAGGAAATCGAATATGAATTGCCGAGATTTGTTTCAACAGTGTCGCAATCGCTCAAGGCTTCTCGTGATGTGACAGCAATTTTGAAGTCCTATCAGAAAAGTGCCGGAGAAAGCTTTAAGCAGGAACTTGAGATCACCATCGCAGATATGCAATCAGGAAATGAAGAAACAGCTCTTACAAGATTGGAATCACGGATTGGGAGTACAATGCTCTCGGATGTGGTACGGGGTCTTATCTCTGTGAAACGTGGAGATAATGGTGCAATATATTTTGAAATGTTGAACCATGACTTCAAGCAAATTGAGCTTCAAAAATTGAAATTGATTGCCATGAAACAGCCAGGGAAAGTTAAAAAATACTCGTTTCTGATGCTAGGCTGTTTTCTCTTAATGTATCTTGGGGTTCTAGGATATGCGATTATGAATGCCCTAGGCAAGATGTTTTAGTAGTGATTTTATTTTAGATGAAGGAGGGTTACCGTTGATAACATTATTGAAAGACAAAAAAGGAGCAAGTTTCGTGGATGCCTGTGTCCTAGTACTTGCAATTGTAATGGTTTTGGCACTTGTCATTAAGATCATGCCAGTATTCATTGCAAAGCAACAATTGGATACATTCGCAACTGAGATTTGTAGAACTGCTGAGATAGCGGGTGAAGTTGGAAGTGCCACAACAATCAAAATAGAAAAACTTCGCAGCCAGACGGGGTTAAATCCGTCGATACAGTGGTCAAAAGCAGGCAATATTCAGCTTAATGAAGAATTTACCGTTACGTTGACCACAACCGTTAACATAGGTCTGTTTGGTGAATTTGGCTCATTTCCAATCACTCTGACTTCAAAAGCTACAGGAGCATCGGAGGTGTATTATAAATGATTATGCTGAGTAAGGTGTTTTCTGATAGAAAAGGGAATTCAACACCGTTAATAATTGCAGTGGTCCTATCGATTATTATTTTATCCTGCTCTGCTTTTGAGTATATGCGGTTGATGGTTGTTACGGTAGGGGTCAGAGATGCAGTTCAATCAGCGGTCATCGATGTGGCAACAGAAAATTGGGATGAAGTTTACAATGGACTTCGTGAAGGTTATTCAGGTGGGTATTCCTTGACGGGAACCACATGGGAGCAGGATCTAACCACTGGGGACATTTATGAAAGACTTGAGGATAATCTTGGTCTCAATCAGGAAGGAGGAAGATATGTAAAATATGCTGGAGAAGCATTGGAATATGAGATTTCGGGTTTATCAATTAAGGTGACCAATGCGCCACTAGCGCCGGGGAATCCAAATAGCATTAATCAGTTTACTGTTGAAGGTTCCGTAGATGTTACTGTGCCACTTTCATTTGGTTGGGAACACCTACCTCCAATGAAGATCAAAATGGGATTAAAAGCAGTATATACACCAAAATTCTAATCTTTAAAACATGCAACATAGTGCGTAAATAATTATGGACAATATGCAACAACGGTGGTATGATTTACTCAAGTAGTTACAGATAAGAGTATCATTATTTATTACCTTAAAGGAGGTATCACATATGAAAGAAAAGAACCTTAAAATTAAAAGAAAATTTGTGATAGCAACAGCTTTGGTGCTTTGTATAGTCGGTGCCATCGGTTTGTTTTTATCATTAGATGGCCAAAAGAATGTTGATCAGACGGTTGCTAATCAGAAAGTAAATCCAGACGTTAGTGTTAGCGAAATTCAGAAAGAACAGAAATTGGAGCTGAGTATCAATGTGCCGGAAGTTGTTAGCGAAGGAACTCAAAAGAAGGATGAAACAAAGACAAACGACATTCAGTTAACCAAAATTACTGAAAAACCTCAGCCACCTGAAAAGCCGGTTACTGCTGTTGACACAGAGAAGCCACACGAGAAGCCGACTGATCCCACGTTGACTAATCCTGAAAAAAAACCGAATGTACCCGTTAAACCTGTAGAACCTATAAAACCTCAAAAAGACAAGCCCTCTGGCGGAGAAACAAACAGCAAAGGCGAAACTTACGTGCCTGGATTTGGGTGGATTCAAAATAGTGGTCCGAATGAAAGAGAGAAAAGCCAATCTGATGGTAATTGGAATAAGCAGATTGGTACTATGAATTAACTGAATAGAATTGTTGGGAGGGGTAAGTCGTAAAGATTTGCCTCTTTTTTATTTGAAAGGAGAGCGAAATGAAAAGAAGCGTTTTTTCAATCATACTTATTGTAGTGCTATTGTTTTCATCAGTAATAACGGCATTCGCTGACGGTGATGGGAATATCGACAATGGTGGAGGAAACATGGGGAATGGTACGAGCCAAAACTCATGGACTCCTGGCAATGATGGTGTAAGAGTGACGGTTATAGATGCACAGTCAGAGAAAATTGTTGGAACACCAATAGATTACACTAACGAAAATCCTTCATCCACGATTGTACACTTTGGTAAGAAGTCAAAGCTTCATTATCGAAATGGAAGTCAACTATCACCAGTAATGGGGAATTATCAATGCAAAGATGCAGCAATTTCGCTACCCAAAATCATCAGCACCGGAAGTACAAGTGCAAGTATTGAAGCAATCAAGAAATATTTCTGCTCTGAAGGTGCAGCGCGAATGATTGCCAATGATACAGGATTATCTTATGAGAAATTAACAAATGGAAGTTACAAGTTGCTTCTTGAGCCAATTGCATATTTTAAATATCAAGGGATTCAGATGGGAATGACAGCTCATGAAGCGGCTATGTATGATCAAATCCAAAATGGTGATTTAAGAAGAAAAATGGTTAGCTTAACCCATAAGAACTTGCCACTAGCTATGTTTTTAGAACGTTCTGACCTGGGATTTCCAGCTTGGAATGGTTCAAGCACAAGCAAACAAACAAATACAACGATTTTAAAATACCTTGGTATTGGCGTTGTGAGCTATAAGGAAGCGCCTCCAGTTGATCCAGTAGATATTTCAGTTATATATCGAATCAACACGCAGGTAATTACGTCAGTCATACTGAATGCTTCAAGTGAAATCAATCCAGACAGCCCTGCGACAGTTACTTTTAACGTGGGTGGTAGGACATATACAATGAGTAATATTGTGATTCCAGAGGGGGAAAGTCAACTTGTCTGGTGCAAATGGACGACTCCGGCTACAGAACAGAGTGTAACGATTACTGTGAGCAGTAATAAAGGCTATTTAAGTGAAAATGTCATTAAAGCTAAAATCGTTGACCTCGGAAAAAATCCACCACCTAATCCAACGGCAAATGACAGGAATGATAGCTTTAGAACACCAAGTATTTCAAACAAAACGCAGCAAACCTATTCAAGTTGGAGTACTTGGTGGGCGCAGTGGCATCCGTATTGGGTGTGGATCTCAGATTGGAGTTGGTGTGATCATGGAGAGTGGGGACACTGGGTAGATAATGGTTGGTGGGAAGATCATGGATGGTATGATTTTTTCATTGACGTTTATAGTGCGAGGTTGAATGCTTCAAGTACAGTTTCACCTGACATTAAAGCTCCGACGGCATCAGGAAAAACGATGAAAAGTGGTTATGGCATCAACAACAAAGTACAAACTGTTTTTTCGACATCGGCTCCAAGCAGCCATGTATCAGCTGCTCAGACAGCGGTAAGTTATTTTCCGGAATTTGACTACAACACCTACTGGAGATTACTAGATTTAATTGGCAACGGTTATTCTTCACAGTTAGAATTCAAGTTAAATCCTTATAGTACCTATAAACAAAGAAGTCATTTCACGCCTGTCTGGTATCCCAATGGGCAATACAGGGTCTATACCTATGTCCAAGATGCATGGACACCGGCAGGAATGCTGTGTTTGAATCTGAACGACGATGTGACAATTTCAGGATCGTTATATGACGACTGGCATATTGCACCAAAACAGTAGAGGGGGAAAATCAATGGAATTTATGAATGATACAAACGAAGTAAATGATAGAGATGAAATGATTCAAGTGCTTGTAGTGGAGTCTCAAAAGAGACCTTATGTAAAGGAAATAAGAAATGATTTTAGAGCTATGCAAGATATTGTAGGAGGCCCAATAGAGTATGCCTATCTCAATGAGGAGGCTCACATTTATTGTAATGAAGAAGGTAAACTAATGGGACTTACAGGGAATCGGAGAATGGAAAATGGAGATGTGCTTGCGGGCACATTTTTTATTTGTGCTGATGATGGTCAAGGCGGAGATATTTCTTTGACGAATGATCAGATTGCAGAGTTCACGGCGAAATTTGAGGCACCGGAGATATTCTCATATCGAGAGATGGATAACAAGATTTTTGCTAGGGCTATTCCTGCTTATAATATGGAGGATTTCTTAGAAAAAATGGGAATTGTTAATGAAGATGAAGATGAAGACGAAGACGAAGACGAATTGGAGGTATAAGCTGAATGATTTTTCTAATAATAATGATTTTGATATGTGCTGCCCTTGGGGGTGGCACATTTCTTTTTATGAAGTTATCCCAAAAGAAGAGTAGAAGAGTTCAAGCCGATGGAGCTGGGCAAACGGCTAACGAGTTTGTGAATGTTAAGGATATAAAAGGAAAATTTTTATACACAAGAGATGGCTTGATTTTAAGCTACTTGAAGATTAATCCAATCAGTATTGATCTTTTCAGTAAGACAGAAAAAAGTAACATGATCAAACAGCTTACGGCAAACATGTCGAGTATCCAGTATCCATTCAAGTTTATTGCTGTTTCCAGACCAGTGGACATAACTCCGGTTATCGCAGAATTATCTGAACTACTGGCTCCGAGCGACCCAAAGCAAAAAGAGTTATTGAAGCAAGAAATTACTGAGATGAGCACATTTGCACTGTTGGGTGAAGTGGTCGAGAGACAATTCTATGTCGTGATTTGGGATAAGTCGGATGAAGGAGCAGAAAAAGATTTGCTATTTAAGGCAAAAGAGTTTGCAAGCAACTTCACAGATAACGGGATTGGCTGTGAATTACTAGAGCAACAGAATATCGTAAGGCTTTGCAATTTGATTAACAATCCTGCTTATATGCACCTTGAAGATACTGATTTTGAGCCGACTATACCAATTTTGAATGGAGGTTTTTAAGTTTGATGAAAGAGAAAAAAACAAAATCTGAATTTGTTCCTATCAATGAAGCACTATTGAATGTCATAACGCCAATGGGCTTAGAAGTAAAAAGAAACAGTTTGGTTGTAGGTGAAAACACAGGCAAGATATACGGCGTTGTCAGGTATCCTCAAAAGGTAGATATCGGTTGGCTTTCTAAAATAACAAATATCCCAAGCACCATTGTATCAATCGGCATTAAGCCGGTGGACAATGGTGCTTTAATTTCTTCTATAAGTAAGAGCATCATTCAAAATCGTGGAACTGCAGATAGTGCAAAAGATCCACTGACTCGTCAAAGAGCTGATAAGGCAGCTGAGGACGGAGAACGCATTATGCTCCAAATTGACCAAAATGGAGAAACGGTCGCTTTAATGAGCCTTACCATTATGCCTCTTGCTCATGATGAAAAACAGTTTGCAAAGGTGAGTAGGAGAGTGGAAAGTGTCGTCAATGTTATGAAAGGAAAGGTGCGAACACTCGCCAATCTGCAAAAAGAAGGATTACAAAACATATCACCAACATATCCAACAAGCCCGGTCATTGAAAATATTGTACAGCGAATCATTCCCATGAGCACATTTGTAGGAGGCTTTCCTTTTGCAAGCTCAGGGTTTAATGATGGAAGTGGCTATTATTTTGCTAAAGACAACACGGGTGGTCTTGTCATTGTTGATACCTGGAAGCGTGGCAACGATCGAACCAATTCCAATATGGTGGTCATGGGTGTAGCTGGAGTCGGCAAATCCACAGCTGTAAAGCACATTATTTTATCTGAATACATGAAAGGTACGAAAATTATCATCATTGATCCGGAATCGGAGTACAAGGACTTATGCATGAATCTTAATGGAGACTGGATCAATGCGGGCGGTGGTAATAACGGCAGAATTAATCCTCTGCAAATCCGTCCTGCACCGCGTGATAGTGAGGAAGAACCTGATGAGAGCGGTGGCAAACTTTATGCTGATGCAGATGGCATGAGCGATATGGCGCTTCATATCAAAAACTTGGAAATCTTTTTTCAGCTGTATTTGCCAAGTCTAAATGATATGCAAAAGGCAGTTCTAAAACAAAGCGTCGTTGAATTATATCGTCAGTTTGGGATCGTTTGGGAGACTGATGTTTCTGGTTTTAGCAACAAACAATTTCCTACATTTAGTGATCTTAACAAATTGATTGAAGAAAAAGCAAAAGCCAATACAAGTGATGGCGTATACCGTGATTTGTCTCTGCTTCTTTATGACGCAGCAAACGGAAGTGATAGCTTCCTATGGAACGGTCATAGCACCATCGAAACCCATACACGTTGCATTTGCTTAGATACGCACAGTTTGCAAAATACAAGTGACAACATAAAAAGAACCCAATACTTCAATCTACTTGGTTGGTGTTGGGAACAAATGAGTAAGGACAGGTCTGAAAGGGTGCTCCTGATCTGCGATGAAGCTTACCTAATGATTGACCCGCAAGTTCCACAAAGCCTTGTGTTCCTCAGAAATGTTGAAAAAAGGGCAAGAAAATATGAGGCTGGTTTGATTATCATCTCTCACAGTGTGGTAGATTTTCTTTCGCCTGAAATCAAAATGTATGGACAGGCACTGCTGGATATACCTTGTATCAAGCTGATTATGGGCTGTGATGGTCAAAATCTTAAGGAAACGAAGGAGTTGTACAACTTGACGGAAGCAGAGGAAGAGTTGCTTGAAAGCAAGAGAAGAGGGCATGCCCTCTTCGTCATCGGTTCAAAAAGACTTCACGTGAACTTTGAAATACCAGATTATAAGTTCGATTACATGGGAAAAGCCGGAGGAAGATAATAAAACAAGGTGCAGGAAGACAGTTGCTTGCACCTTTAATAATTTACTAGGAGGTGGCATTGCATGGCGCTTGATCCTTTAACGGCAAAAATCTTAACACATTTAGTGGTAAAAACAGTTACAGATGAGGAAGCAAGGAAAAAGATGTTGATACTCATCTTAACGCCAATATTATCTGTACTCTTAATTATGACGATGTTCTTTTATATTTTGACGCACCCATTGGATTTTTTAGGACAGTTCTTCGACAGCAAATCTTTAATAGCAGTTGAGCAAATGCAAAGCGACTTTGGAATGTATCAAGGAATCCAGGAGTCCGATCCCGATTATATTGACAACTATGGTACAAGTTATGAAGGTATAACCATAAACAAAGAAGGGGAGACGCCGGTCGTTTATTACAATCAGTTGGACAGTAGATGGGCTGATAAGCCTTATGGAACGGATAATATCGGTGGCTATGCCTGTGGTCCGGTTTCAATGGCTATAGCCATATCCAGTCTTAAAAAGAGCATGATTGATCCTGTCCAGATGTCTAAATGGGCGTATGATAACGGCTATTGGTGTAAAGGCAGTGGTTCATATCATGCGCTTATCCCTAATGCAGCCAAATCATTTGGATTAAATGTTGAAGGCTGCTTGGCAAGTGAACCAGAGCGTATTGTTGAGGCGCTAACAAACGGTAAACTTGTGGTTGCCATAATGGCCAAAGGACATTTTACATCAAGTGGCCATTTTATGGTGCTTAGAGGAGTTACAAAGAATGGCAAAATTTTAGTGGTAGATCCTGCAAGTGACAAAAGAAGCAACCAAGAATGGGACTTGTCAATTATCCTGAATGAAGCCAGTAAACATGCAAGTTCAGGAGGCCCATTTTGGATAATTAGTAGGAAATAATGGAGGTTAAGGATGAATCGAAAAAAGATGATTGAGCTTTTTATATATATCGTGATTGTTATTATTGGAATTATTCTGCTGGTGACAAAACCTTTAGAAGAAAAAAAGATAGATCATAATATAGGGTTTGGGGGTGTGCATAGTGCTATTGTATCTGTCCAGTAGTGGGAAAAGCGATCTAATTGATTTTTTAGAAGAATCAAAAGTAGTATTTGGAAAACGCGAGCTGGTTATTAAGAAACTTGTGGGCAGATTCTCCCTCAAGCAGTTTGTAGTAAAAGACATGAGGAATTACCTTGTATGCAGGTTTTTCCTAGTTGACATAGGATGTGTCGATGATAAGCTTGAAGATTTTATTACTGCACTCAAATCATTTCAGATGATGTTTAATGCCCGAATTATCATTGTACTCTCTGGTGCTAATAATGTACTGGAATACGTTGAAAAGCTGCTTGAAATTGGGGTTACAGACATTGTAACGGCGACGTTGTTGGGCGACTTAGAACAAGAGATGGCAGAGTGTTTGTCAGGCGAAGGAATGGAGCGATATAAGTCTAAAAAACAACCTCTTAAATTAGAGATCAGGCAATCAAAGCAAGAAATTATAAAAAATGAGGCAGCTCAAATACCAAAGTATAAATGGAATGCAAGGAATATAAGAATTGTCGTTGCCGGTACACAGCGAAGAAGTGGAGTTACAGTAACAGCTTTCAATTTTGCCAATTGGTTGCTAGCAAGAGGTGCTACTGCCTGCTATGTAGAGATGAACATGAATCGACATCTCCAGTATTTGATTGAACGGTATACCCTCGAAAGAACAGGAGAACATTATCCAATCGGAGATGTTGACTGCTTTTTAACCAATGAAATTGATAAGGATTATAACTTTATAATTTACGATTTGGGAGCAATTAAAGAGGCCGTGAGTGTTTTTAAAGAAGCAGATTTGAGATTGATTTGTGGGAGCCTACTGCCATATGAGGAAATCAATTATTCTAAATTGCTGCATCAATGTGTGGGACTATCAACTTTCAAAATGGCCCTGGGGGTTCCAGAGGAATTTCAGGCTGACTGCAAGACCACATTTGGAGAAGACCTGTTAATTGCCAACGCGTCACACGATTTGTTTAACGACAATATCAACGGGCATATCTATAATCCAATCATTAAAGAGTACATTGTTCCAGAACGGAAACTATAAGGTAAGCATTGCTATTACACAAATAATCAAGGAGGGCATTATGGCGAAAATTGAATATATGACCAATGCATTTCAATCAGATTTAAAACCAAGGGCGAGGCTGGTTCTAAACTGTCTTGCTCTTCATGCTAATAAGGACGGGCAATGCTTTCCTTCCATAAAAACCATTGCAAAAGAATGTGGGTATAGTGTCAATACCATTAAACGAGCTTTGGATGATCTGGTGCAAGGTGGATTTGTAATCAAAGACGCTCGGTTCGATATGGAGCGCAAGCACGGAGGCCAGACTTCAAACTTGTTTACGCTCAATATCATACAACCAAAGAATGAAGTCGAGAAATCAAGTAAGAAGGCTGATGAACAGGTAATAAAAACAGATGAGAAATTTGAAAAGCAAGTACATCAAGAACCTAATGAAAAGTCGCGTATCAAAGGTGAGCTGGGGGCAGCTCATTTCAGCAAGGACATAGTGACACAAGTAGATACGCAAGAATCCACTAGGGAAATTGAGTACCCGTACTATAACTTCTCGTGGGCTGGGGAGGAGCCCAAAGGAGCATCCCCTTGAAATGTACAGTTTAACTATAATGTACTAGTGAATAAAGAAGTATTATGATTGAGCTGTTATTATACTGCGATAGAAAACTATATTTGCAAAATGAGAAAAGGTCAAGAAGAAAAGCAGAAAAAAACGTGTTGCCTGGAAATTGATGCGTTTGTCCTACTATATGCGTCACTTTATGCTGTACTTTGATATTAAGTCGGAATAATCCATAAGTCGGAATAAGTGGTGTGAGAGGTCGGGGCTGTAGTAAAAGTCCCAAACGGAAAAGAAAAGAATCTCCCATGGATTTTTGATTCAAGGGAGATTCTTTTCTAGTTTTTCATCTTATAGGAAATATCGTTATTAAAAGAAAGCAAAAAAAGAGAAGCCCAAAGGTCTTCAAATAATTGTGGGGATGAAAATGGAAACAAGGCCAAGTGATGTGGGGCCTAATCCTAATATTGAAGATGGCCAAAAAGCGAGCATTTGTTGATGCAGTATTGTCGGCGACCAGGAGCAGTGATATTTTTACACAGGACATTGAAGATGACTTAGTGAAACAAGAACCGGTAGCTAGCCAGAATAACTCCAACCAAAATGTTAGGACACTGGACGTGGCTGAGAAGATGGACATGGCAAGTATTAAGCAGATTTCATACATTTTCACCTTGTTCTCGCAGAATAGGATACTGATTGAAAATGCTAGAATACTAATGATAAACAGATATGGCGTAAATGATAGCAACCAGCTAAGTAAAAACCAGGCAAAGGATTTCATTGATTTCCTGAAAGACTACAAAATTCAACAGCAAGCAGTGTAAGGAGGAAAAGGATTATGTTAATGGAAAAATTGGAAAAGGAGAGGGACTGTTCATTTGAAGTACTGATCTGTCACCCTCTTGGAGTAATATGCTTTTTAATCGATGTATTGAATAATGGGTTAAGCATAGAAGAAGGTAAGAAAATATTAAAGGAGAACAGACTATCCGAAGAAAGTATGAAGCTGCTTGAAAATAAGCAGTTAATGGCTCTCTTGGAAAGACAGTATTCACAAATTAAAGATTTAAAGACTGTTATAACTATGCTGTGTGTCCTTATGTTTCATAGAATTCCAAGAGATATTGCAGCAGGGTTAGACAAACAGAGTTGTGCATAATGTCTTGGAATAGAAGGAACGTGTGGAAATGAGTGAAAGAACTAAAAGAGTGGATACAGGATCATATCATAGAGGTTGATGAAAAATACATGAGTATGAAGGGAAAAATGCTGATCTGAAAAAAAGTAACGGGCACTTGATGCAAAGTGCCCGTTACTTATGAGTTTTTAAAAGCAATAAGCTGCCTTATCAAATCAACTACTTGTGATATTTGCTTGTCATCTAATTCTTTGAACATAGCAGATATCTTAATAAGGGAATCGTTAGGGATATCAATTTCATCAAGTTCAAATGAAAAAAACTCATGCAAAGTCACATCGAGTCCAATGCAAATCTTTTCAATCGTTTTGACAGATGCATTTTTTCCACCACGTTCTATCTGTCCAACAAAAGCCCTGTTCAGGCTAGAAGTTAAAGCCAGCTCTTCCTGGCTAATGCTTTTATTATTACGAATCTGCTTGATTCGATCTCCAACCCTAGCTGAAATGTCGTCCATAAATTACCCTCCATTTCTATAGATATATTTATAAGGGTAGCTTTTATATGGGAATATGACAACTTACTATAGTAATCTAAAAATGATTACAATAGTATTGTAAATGCTTTGTTTTAAGTATAAAATAATTGAAAAGGAATATATTGTAAATATAAGTCACTTTATATGTTTGGTTTGTTTGTAAATGTAATAAAAAAAATATCAAGGAGGGGTAAATTTATATTAATTTAATATTTAGTCAGAAGTCAGAAGATTTGTATAGGTTTTTTGGCTCCAACAAAGGCAACTAATAGAATTTATGTGAGTGGTATAAAAGCAGCAGTTTATTTAGGTACAGTAATTTCGTGAGACATTATTGTTACAATAAGTGGACAAGGACAAATAGTTAATTTATTAGAAAGGATATTATGATATGGCGTTTTTTGATAAAATTATGGGGAAATTGGGTTTGCAAGAAGATGAACCTGTTCCTCAAAAGCAAGATTTAGCTAGAACAGGCAAATTCATCCTTGAGCGTTTTGGAACTTATTGTATAAGCCTTAAATATAAAGTTTTATTTACTTTTGTATCAATTAAATTGATACAAAATCCCTAATTTCTAAAAAGAAAGATTGAAAGTAGTTTATAGAGAAAACAATAACTATATTGTTTGTGATGCGTTAACATCAGATTTTATGAAAACACATATTGACCTTTTAATGATGGATTTGAATGTTCACGCTATTACGACATAAAGTCACTATTCTCATATTTATAATGAAGAAATTGCGGTTGCCATGAAGGGAGAGACCTATTTAGAATTAATAGGAGTTGAATGCTTTCTAGAGGAGGGAGATGCTGCTCATATTCATCCTAATGAAAACATGGATTTCTGAATTAAAGAGATAAGACTAAGCCTGTTTTGCTTGTACTTACGCAATTTCTTTATCTATCATAATCCAAGCTTGTTATTTGTTACAGCTTGTCCTTGCAGATCCATAGAAAATTTATAATGATAATTTGACATCCCTTCGCGATTGTAAAAATGATGAGCTTTGGTGCGTAACATATTGCAGCATACTTCTATTTGTACACATCCATCATCCCTAGCATTTTGACAAGCGGCATCAAAAAGTGCTTTTCCGATGCCTTTTGAACGGTTGTTTTCATTAACAGACAATTCCATAATTTCTGCAATTTTTGCACAATGATGTAACTGATATTCTATACGAAGGCTCAATGCGCCTAGAATGTCCTTATCTTGCTCAAAAACTAAAAATGGCTTAGTATGGCAACTTAGTTGCTCAATAAATATTTGTTCAAATTCAGACTTGTCAAGAACTTTTTGTTCCATATTGCATATTAAAGAATATATAGACTCAATGTCATTTGCCGTAGCTATTCTTATCATTAATATTGTCGCTCCCTTCGTCGATTTATAAATAATCAGAATTTTGTAATCAGATCAAAACTGTTTAATACATAATAAAAGTGAATTGCTATCCCTCAAGTGCTACAGAAATGTTGTGGATTTTCATATGACCTAGAACGATAGCCTATCATCAAATTGTAACAGATTATTCCATCTGCGAAAGTATTTAACACTGTGGTTGTGCGTTAAGAGAATACCAAAACTACGTAAGCAGTAGACTAAGATATTACTTTTCAAATTGAAGATTAATAATTCCACCTTTTAATATTCTTTTTTAGCAGAGAAGAATAATTCTGTGCCATCTTTTGCGATTATATCAGAATTTGATATAGTTTTATACTATGGAAAACGATTGAAAAAGTCAATTTAATTTTTATGAAAACGATGATATAATTTGATTATTCAAGGAGAATAGAGAAATCATAAAGAACCGTATACATTACTTATATTTATTGTTCCTTAAAAAGTATGAATTTAAGATGGACTTATAGTAATGGCATTAGTTTAATGAAATTTGCAAATTAGAATCATAGAGTATAGAATTAAGTTACATAAAAAAAAGACGTTGGAAATTTTGGCGGCTTTTAATTTTAGGAGGCAATATGTTAAAGATACCTGTTGGCATATCAAATAGGCATGCACATTTAACTCAGAAAGAAATAGAAGCATTATTTGGAGAAGGATATCAGTTGACCTTTTTTCGAAAAATAAAACAACCGGATGAATTCGTAAGCAACGAAAAAATACTGGTTGTTGGACCAAAGGGAAGCTTGCGAGATGTTAGAATTATGGGACCGCCAAGAGCGAAATCTCAAATAGAGATGACCCTTACAAACGCCAAAGATATTGGAGTTCGTGCAAATATCAGAGTTTCTGCAGATGTTGAAAATACTGAAGGTGTTAAGCTGGTAGGACCTAAGGGGGAAGTTGATTTAAAGAAAGGTGTTATAGCAGCGTTTAGACACCTGCATATGACACCGGAAGAGGCGGAGCAGTTAAAACTGAAAGACAGGCAACAGGTTAACATTGAAACAAAGGGTGAAAGAGGAGTAATATTTAAAAATGTAATCGTTAGAATCGACCCTTTATATTCATTGGAGTTTCATATTGACACGGATGAAGCCAATGGGGCGGGTGTGAATCCCGACGATGAGGTGTTCCTTGTCTAGCCCGCAAAAACTAAATGAACTCCCATTTCAGTAAATTGGTTCTGGAAGCCTTTAGCTAGGTCTTTATCTGTAATAATAGTGTGAATGCTGGATATAGGGCAGACATTAATTAATGCATCGTGACCGAATTTTGTGCTGTCAGCAACTAAAATAACCTGTTTTGAGCGGGTTATTATTTTTTCCCTGACAATCGCTTCTTCGATATTATAATCTGATATTCCATTTTCGGCAGTGATGGCACCAGCACCAATAATGGCTTTTGAGACGTGAAAATGATCAAGTTCAAAAAGGGATTCTGTGCCAGCTATAGATTTTTCTTCATGTCGAATTTTTCCACCTAGTACATATATGGTGAAGTCCGTATCCATAAGTTCGTTGATAATATAAATAGAGTTTGTAATAACAGTCAGATTTTTTTTCTCTTTTAGTGCTTTGGCCACCTGGAGAGTGGTGGTTCCGACATCAAACAAAATTGAATCTCCATCCAAAATGAATTCACTGCATTTCTTGCCTATTAATTCTTTATTATGAAGATTTGCACTAAGTCGATCCCTGCTTAAAAGTTCAAATGCAAAAGGATTTGATAATACAGCGCCTCCATAAACTTTTTTAATTAAGCCTTCGCTTTCTAAATAAGTCAAATCACGTCTTGCTGTTTCAACAGATATATGGAATTCAGCAATTATTTCTTCAATTTTGATCACATTTGATTTAGTTAACAAACTTAATATTCTATTGTACCGCTCTTGTGGTAACATAAATTTTCCTTTCAAATCAAAAGGCAGCGCCACTGTAAATTAGTTAAATTAATAATATCCCCTATTATACCACAATATTTAAAAAATATTAAATATAATAAGGCATAATAAATGAAATTTCAGCGCCGTTGTTCTTGTTGTTTTTTGCAAGCATTTTCCCAGAGTGCTGCTGAATAATTTGCATTGAAATATAAAGACCCAAACCAGAGCCATTATTAAAAGAAGAATCTTCAGTGGTAGTGGTCCCCTGATAGCGCCTGTCAAAAATAAATGGAAGATCTTCATTCTTAATGCCGGTGCCAGTATCTGAGACAGTGAAATACAGTTGGCCGCTTGCTATTGATAAAGACTCTGAATTTTTTAAAGACTGGATGGTCGTTTCATCAGGATAGGTGATGCAGCTTATGGTAATTAGGCCATTTTCAGGGGTGTGCTTTATGGCATTATCAATTAAATTTGAAATCACTTGATTGATTCTGGAATTATCGAAAATGATGATTGCTTTAGGGTCTATAGTGTTTTCGAATAGAAATTGGTGATTTGAGTTTTCTAACTGCAGGGTCGATTCATCAATAATTTTGCTGAAATATTCCAATGCGTTGCATTCGTAAAACCTATATTCTAGGGTTTGAGAAGTGAAGCGGGACACATTTATTAAATCTTCCAGCAAATTTGTTAACATTTTCGTTTTGGAATAAATCATCTGAAGATAATTTTGCCGTGATGATTTAGGAACAACATTGTTAAGAAGACTTTCCGTATAACCCTGAATAAGTGTTACCGGAGTTTTAATTTCATGAGATATATTCTCAATCAGTTCTTTTCTGGCTACTTCTGAAGAGTTTAGATTTTTCTCAATCAGTTTTTGTTCCGTTATATCTCTTAATATACCTTCCACTTCCACCAGTATTCCGAGATTGTCATAGATTGGTAGATAATGAACTTCACTCCATCTTGATGCCATTCCTTTCACAACATAACATAAGGTAGCATTTGATGCTGAGGTTAAAGGTTTTGAAAAAAGTGACAGCACATGCTTGTCTTCTTGACAAGTTTCAATATGGTCAAAAAACCGCTCAGGCATTGTATAGAGCTGTGTGGAAGAAATCCCAATTACGGACTGTATTGAGGGGCTAACATATTCAAAAGTCTGCTTTTTATAATTATATAAAAACATGGAATCTGTAGCATTTTCAACTAATGTTCTGAATCTAGCTGCCTGCCTGGAGATTATGAATTTGGTCTTCTCAAAATGGATAATTAGCAGAATAACAATAACGAGGTTAATGATAAAAACGCCTACAAAATAGTTATAAAATGCTAGTGAAAGATGGGCAATTGAAAATCCGAAGTGATTGAGAAAAACGGCCCAAAGGATAATCAGAAAACTAGCAAATATTTTTTCGGGGAAATTCTGTGTCCAGTAGTGGGACAGAAAAATACAAGCTGATATTATTAATAAACCTGAACAAAATAAAATATTTGGGATTACAGTTAAATAATAAAAATCCATTGACAGCATGGAAGATAAGATTGTTATGAAGGATGCAATGACACAATAATAAACTTTCTTCGAGGTCTTTTGCTGAAAGAAATAATTGGTGGCTGATAGAAAGAAAAGGGAACTTAGCAAAGACAGAACCTGGCGTGCTGGAAGAAAATAATCACCTAAAAATGCGAATTGCAAGTTTGCAAAATCAAGACAAAACATAATAGAATAGACAATCCAGCACCATCCCCAGAGTTTTAAGTAAAGATTTTGGTCTTCATAAGACAAAAATAAAAATACTATACCAAATACAAGAGTTGTAAAAACTGTTGAAAGCAAAGAATAAACGGGTATAATAATCAATTATTTCACCTCCCAATTGCATTATCAATAACATTATGATAGATTAATATATGTGAATTGTAAAGGAGAATCAGGATGAATAAGGAAAAACGGTTTAATAGGTACAAGTATTTGAACTTAATAGGATTTTCTCTCCTTTACAATATGATGTATATTGGTCGATTTAATCTTAACAATCTCATCGCTGAAAATGAAGGAGTTTTAGGTATTCTGCCATATCAGCAGCAACTCCTTTCAAGTAGTGTGTTTTTTGCCTATGCAATTGGGAGTATTATTAACGGAATGCTGGCAGATAGATATAATCCAAAGTTTATGGTTATACTTGGCACTAGTGTCTCCATTATTATGAACGCTATGGTACCTTTCACGGATAATTGGCGAATTGTTTTGGTTTTGTGGTTTATGAACGGGTATTTCCAGTCCATGGTCTGGGTGAGTGGAATAAGCCTTCTCGCTCAATGGTGGAAGAGCGGAGATCGGGGCTTTGGTTGTGGCCTGGCAAATTTCTTTTCAGGGTTGTCTCACATAACCGCTTATGTGTTACCCATGCTGATTTTGATGATATTCCCCGAAATCGGATGGCGAGAAAAATTTATTTATCCGATGATTTTTGTGGTTATATTTTTGATTGTATTTTATATATTGACAAAGCATAAACCAGAAAATGTGGGGCTTATGCCATATGTGGAGAATAATTTACAGGTGGCGCAAAGAGAAGCGGACATAGAAACGCAAGAACATATGCCAGAAAAGTGGCAGTTCACAAGATTTTTGATAGGGAATGGGATTCTGTTCTGGTGTGCTATTGCCTTTCTTTCCAGCATTTGCAGATATGGTCTGCTTAAGTGGATTCCAATTTATTTTGAAACCAAAGAAGCTCAGGTTATAATTAATCCTGTCTTTTCTAATTTGATTTTTCCTTTTGGTATGGCGATAGGAACGTTGCTAATTACATGGGTTGCCGGGAAACGATTCAACGAGAACAAGGGAATAATGGTTATTGTGGGTGCTGCTCTTTGTGGAGGACTAATTACCATATTTCCTGCCGTCAACGATGTAGAAATAATTATAATAGGTATATTTTCAACTGGATTCTTTTTGTATGGAATAAACGGAATTCTCTGGATTTACGCCATGGATTTGGGTGGAAGACTGAAGGCAGGAACCATAGCAGGAATTTTAAATGGTTTTGCTTACCTTGGAGCGACGCTGGAGGCGTATATCTTCCCCCTTATCATAAAAATTGCCGGAAATATGATATCTGTTTTTATTATCATGGAAATTTTTTTAATTGCAATTGTTGCTTGTGGCATTGTTGTGAGCAATAAAAATACTGTGATTGAGTCGGAAGTGGAAGAATAATTAATGAATTAGCAGTTTGAAAACATTTAAACACGCTTAAGGGGCTGTAGCAAAAGTCCCAAACGGAAAAGAAAAGAATTTCCCATGGATTTTGATTCAAGGGAGATTCTTTTCTAATTTTTCACATATTAACCTCCATTCCGCCGCTACCGCTGCGGCACAAATAGTAATGAAAAAAATGGTGTGCGGCGTTCACCTTTTTGTTATAATTCTTTTAAGAGAAAGATATAC
>Ga0209386_1000075_pt1 | contig 50327 bp, 36 predicted proteins | sample NGEPertwo_FD_184510 | JGI IMG/M metagenome (GOLD analysis project Ga0209386, IMG submission 184510) | Arctic peat soil microbial communities from the Barrow Environmental Observatory site, Barrow, Alaska, USA - NGEE Permafrost154B-two... | ecosystem: Environmental > Terrestrial > Soil > Wetlands...
ATAGGAAACTTTCGACCTACAGGGGGAAGTTGTTTTATCGGCTAATGCAACAAGCAGTGACAACCCCACCGATGCCATTAAAAGAAATAGTGAAAGAGAATCAACTTGTTTAAAGCAGATAAGCAGTTTCTTTTATTTATAATAATTCGTGTCATAGAGTAAATATCACTTAAGGAATGTAATCTAAGAAAGAATAATTAAGCTGAATAGATCAGATGGGCTGTCAAATAGGTGTTATTAAAAAAACACCCAATTTCACATTTCAGGGTGTATAATTGGGTGTTTTACTTGCAATACTCTGATTATAAATACTATTTGCGGAGAGTGAGGGATTCGAACCCCCGGTACCCCGAAGGGTACAACAGATTTCGAGTCTGCCCCGATCGACCACTCCGGCAACTCTCCTGTTCCCAATAAAATCTGGTCAAATATATATAAACTATCCTATTTTCTATTTTTAAATTCGGCCAATGCTGAATCTAAAAATTCAACAAACCGGTCAGGATCTAAATCATAGGCTCTGGGTTGAACAAGCAAATGCTCGTTCCCATCAAGTAAAACATAGTATGGTTGAGCGTTAACTCCGTATCTTGAAATCTGAAAATCAGCATATTTTTTTCCCAATGTTTTTTTCACTTTCCCATCATAGGTCGAAGTGATCCATTCACTTTCGGGCAAGGTCGATTTATCGTCGACATACAAAGCAATAATAACAAAATCATTTCGCAAGCGTTCGAGCACGCGTGTATCGGACCAAACGCTTGCCTCCATCTCCCTGCAATTGACACATCCATGTCCGGTAAAATCAATGAACACCGGTTTATTCAGTTTTCGGGCACAAGCCAGACCCTGTTCGTAATCAAAGTAGCCTTCCAGCCCGTGAGGCAAATGAAGGAATTCGCCAAATTTAGGTTTTTCGCAGAGTTCGTTTTCTGGAGAAGCTGTAAAGGTCGTGCCTCCATGAGGAGTTGCAAGCTTTATTTCATCCCTGATAATTTGGTGCAAATCAAAATCATGAGTTGCCTGAGGTGGTAAATATCCGGAAATCCCCTTTAAAGGAGCGCCAAACATTCCGGGAATCAGGTAAACCACAAATGTGAATGTAAGAATAGCCATCATTAACCGCGGAACAGAAACAAATTTAACATCGCTGTCGTGCGAAAACTTCAGTTTACCCAATAAATAAAATCCCAGAAGAACAAAAATTACGATCCAGATAGCCAGATAAATTTCGCGGTCGAGAATTCCCCAGTGGTAAGTCTGATCGGCAATACTTAAAAACTTAAGTCCTAAAGCAAGCTCAAGAAATCCGAGAACCACTTTAACCGAATTAAGCCATCCGCCGGATTTGGGCAGATTAGTTAACCATGCTGGAAATAAGGCAAAAAGAGTGAATGGCAAAGCGAAGGCCAGAGAGAATCCAAACATACCCACAATTGGCTTTAATACCTGCCCTCCGGCTGATTGAACCAGGATTGCACCAACAATGGGACCAGTACATGAAAAGGAAACCAATACAAGCGTAAGTGCCATAAAGAATGATCCAAGGAATCCTCCCCGGTCAACTTGTTTATCCGATTTATTAACCATCCAGCTTGGCAGAACAATTTCGAACATTCCGAAGAAAGAGAAAGCAAACAGCATAAAAACGGCAAAGAAAATCAGGTTGGGCAGCCAGTGTGTACTCAGCCAGTTTGCGGCACCAGGTCCAAAAACAATGGACACCAGCGTGCCGATTACCGTATAAATCGCAATAATGGAAAAACCATAAAAGGCTGCATGCAGTCTGGAACTAAGTTTCGATTTTCCGCTATTCATAAAGAATGAAACCGTCATCGGGATCATTGGGAATACACATGGAGTTAAAATGGCAGCCAAACCCGCAAGAAACGAGAAGAACAGAAAGAGAAGCAGGTTTCCTGAATCAGTCTGCTGAGCAGAATCTTCAGAAGGAACAGGAGGAATTACGGGTGCAGCAACTTCTGTTTTTGTTACCTGTGAATTCAGTTTAAATCCAAAGTCTGCTTCATTCGGGGGGGTGCAGGTTTCGTCGTTGCACGACATAAATTCAATGAACCCTTTTACTTCAACCGGATCAGAACTTTTTAATTTAATCTTTTGGCTCAGCACAACTTGTTTGCTGAAATACCCCAATGTCATGTTAAACGTTTTTTCAAAAACTTCAGTTGGCAGAGGATTTTTACTTAGTTCACCAACAAACTCGAACAAGCTGGAGTCGACATAATTAATGGATGTTTGAACCGGACCACCTTCTGGCAGCCGGGTATCATACAAATGCCAGCCATCATCAATAACAGCGGTAAAAACAAGGGTAGCTTCTGATCCATCCTGTTTCGAGTCAAAAGTCCATTTTACAGGTTCAACAATCTGAGCAGATAACTGATATCCTACAAAAACTAAAAAACTTAGAAAAAGAAAAATCCGTTTCATGGATTGAATTTAAATTAAAAAACAGAACCAAAAATACACATTGAATTTTATCTTTCGGCTAAAATGATCATTGAAATACTCGAATAACTATTCGATAATCTATATCGAACAGGGCATAAAAAATCCCGGTATGAAGTATACCGGGATTTTTTATGGAGATTAAAATACAATCTCTTCCTGATTTTCATCAAAGAAATGATACTCGGTGAGGGAGTATGAGCTCATTTCCTGAACTTTAATGCGTTTAAAAAATTTGAAAGCCCATTGACAGGTTACAGACCAAATACCTTTATTCAGAAAAGCAGTCAAATAAGGATGTGTTTTAATAACTACCTTTCGCTTATTGAGCTCCTTAAAAATGTACTTGACCTTACTTTCCAATTCATCAACCAACAAGATTGTTGGGGTAATTTTTCCTGTTCCTTTGCATGAGGGACAAACCTCAGCAGTATCAACATGCTCTTCAGGACGAACACGCTGACGGGTAATCTGCAAAAGGCAGAATTTACTCAATGGCAAAATATTGTGTTTGGTACGGTCAACAGCCATTGCTGATTTCATTCGCTCATAAACTTTATGGCGATTTTCGGCTTGATGCATGTCGATAAAATCGACTACAATAATGCCTCCCATATCTCTCAACCTCAGTTGACGTGCAATTTCATCGGCAGCCGTCAGATTAACTTCAAGAGCATTAGTTTCCTGGTCAATCCCAGCTTTAGAACGGTTTCCACTGTTCACATCAATCACATGAAATGCTTCAGTGTGTTCGACGATCAGATATGCTCCATTCTTACAGGATACGGTTTTCCCAAATGATGCTTTTAATTGTTTATCAATCCCATAGTATTCAAAAATCGGCTGGTTGCCCTTATAGAGCTTCACTGATTTTTTCTTCTCAGGGGCAATAGATCCCAGATATTCAGCAATTTCGTCACAGACAACAGCATCGTTTACAATGATGCTGTTGAAGTTTGGATTATAAATATCCCTTAACAAAGCGGTTGTTCTCCCCAATTCGCCAACGATCAGACAAGGAGCATTCGCCTTTCTTAACTTCTGAAATGTTGTTTCAAATTTAGCGACCAGTCGTTTTAGCTCCTGATCAAGTTCGGCAACACGTTTTTCTTCAGCTGCTGTACGAACGATTACACCGTATTTCCGGGGTTTGATGCTCTGAATAAGCTTTTTAAGCCTGTTCTTTTCTTCGTTGGAAACAATTTTTTGCGAAATGCTTACTTTTTCGCTGAATGGCATCAACACCATATTACGACCGGCGATCGACAGTTCAGAAGTTAACCGGGGTCCCTTTGTCGAGATAGGCTCTTTGGCTACCTGAACCAGGATGTTTTGACCGGTTTTAAGAATATCTGAGATTTTCCCCTCCTTATTAATGTCAGGTTCTGACTGAATTTTTGAAATGGAGGTGATTTTGTTGTTTTTCGATGTGGCAATTTTCAAAAATTTATTCAGTGTTGAAAATTGGGGACCCATATCGAGGTAATGCAGAAAAGCATCTTTTTCGTATCCTACGTCAATGAATGCAGCGTTCAGACTGGGCATTATTTTTTTCACACGTCCAAGATAAATATCTCCGACTGCAAATTTGGCCCCTGTCATTTCCCTGTTAAGTTCAACTAACCCTTTATCTTCCAATAAAGCGATTACGACTTCTGAGGGAGAGACATCTACAATTACATCGCTACTCACTACGTTTCATGTTTTTTTTACAAATTAAAACTCACAGACTTAAAAACAGATTAAACCTAAAGTACAAAAGCACTTTAGGTTTAATCGTTACAAATTCTTTAAAAGCGAATGCTTAAAAAGCAAAGACTATTTTTTCTTTTTGTGTCTGTTTTTCCTTAGTCTCTTCTTACGCTTGTGCGTAGCCATTTTGTGTCGTTTTCTCTTTTTTCCGCTTGGCATAATAATTTATTTTACTTGTTCTTTAACTTGTGCTACAAATGTTTTCGCTGGTTTAAATGAAGGAATAAAATGTTCAGGAATAATAATTGTAGTATTTTTTGAAATATTACGTGCAGTCTTCTCTGCTCTTTTCTTCACTATAAAACTACCGAATCCGCGAAGGTACACATTTCTTCCTTCAGTTAACGAATCTTTTACAGTTTCCATGAAAGCTTCAACAGCTTTCTGAACAGTCACCTTTTCGATTCCTGTGTTTTTACTTACCTCGTTTACAATATCTGCTTTTGTCATTTCTTAAAGTATTTAATTTTCAACAATTTATATTTCTGAAACATTTGGTGTGCAAAAATAAAAATTATTTAAAAATTCGGGACACTATTATTCAATTATTTTTACAATTTCGAAAGATTTTTAAGCAGTTAGGTAAAACATGGACTTTTTCAACTCACCAATTCATTCCTGGTATTCGTTATACAAGCGTGATCTGCCATGGAGAAATACACATAACCCTTATCACATCTGGCTCTCTGAAATCATACTTCAACAGACCCGAATTGATCAGGGATTAGCCTATTATTTAAGGTTTACCGATGAATTTCAGACAATTTCAGAACTGGCAAGTGCCTCTGAAGATCAGATTCTGAAACTTTGGCAAAGTTTGGGATACTATTCCCGTGCCAGAAACCTGCACTTTACGGCAAAATACATCCACGAAAATTATCAGGGGAAATTCCCTGCCGATTACGATTCAATTCGTTCATTAAAAGGTATTGGCGATTACACGGCTGCAGCCATTGCCTCTATTTCGTTTAATCTGGAATATCCCGCGGTAGACGGAAATGTTTACAGAGTATTATCCCGGTATTTCGGTATTCCTGAACCTATCGATACGAGTGCCGGGAAAAAAACATTCAACAATCTGGCCAAAGAACTGATTAAAGGCACTGATCCGGGAATGCATAATCAGGCATTAATGGAATTCGGTGCGTTGCAATGCACACCCAAAAACCCAGACTGCCTGCAATGTCCGTTAAACGAAAGTTGTTTTGCCCATACGAATAAAAAAATCAGTGAACTACCTGTAAAACAAAACAAGACCAAACAACGTGACCGGTATTTTAATTACCTCGTCCTTGCCGGAAAAAACCACACCTGGATGCGAAAACGGGTCGGAAAAGATATCTGGAAAAATCTGTTCGAATTTCCGTTGATCGAAACCACTGAAGAAATAAATATTGAAATACTTGTCGGACAGGACGATTTTCGAAAATTAGGACTAACAGATCAGGCTGTTATCGAAACTGTCAGCAACTGGAAAATTCACATCCTAACCCACCAGCGAATTCACTACCGGTTCATCAGAATTCGATTGGCTGACGAAATTAAGGTGCCACACGATTTAATCAGGGTGTATAAGGAAGATATTTTTAACTTTGCGGTACCGAAGTTACTGGAAATCTATTTAAATGAAAATGGTCAGCATACATTATTCATCTAGAAATAGTCAGTGTTTATTCTAATTTTTGGGTATTTTTGAAATTTGTGTGCCGAAACCAAAAAAGCTTGCAGAATTTATTGTAAATTTAGTTTAATCTAACTTTTAATTTTAACACATATGTCAGTAAACAAAGTAATTTTGGTAGGAAACGTAGGTCGGGATCCTGAAACCAGACATCTGGACAAAGGTGTTTCAGTTGCAAATTTTTCGATGGCAACAACCGAAACCTACACCGCAAAAACGGGAGAAAAAGTAAGCACAACAGAATGGCACAACATCGTAGCCTGGAGAGGGTTGGCCGAAGTAGTTGAAAAGTATGTAAAAAAAGGAAGCCAGCTTTACGTCGAAGGACGCATCAGAACCCGTACCTGGGATGACAAGGATGGCATCAAACGTTACACAACCGAGATTTATGCTGACACTTTGCAGATGCTTGGCAAGCGTGAAGGACAACATGAAATGGCTGGTCAGCCTGCGCAAACCGAATCGGCTCAAAGTGTGAATGAACCGGATTTCAGTCAACCGGAAGAAGACGATTTACCATTTTAATAACTTAAATATTAGTTAATTGGAACTAGAACCATTACCCATGCTTACCGCAATTTCCTGGAATATTCAATTTCACCCATTTACATTAGGGATTGCGATCAGCTTGCTGGTTATCATGATTTTGCTGGTATTTTCAGCTTTGATTTCCGGATCGGAAGTGGCCTATTTTTCACTAAGCCCCTCCGAGAAACATAAAATCAACATAAAATCAACAAAAAGAAACTCGTATACTTCTAAAAATCTGGAGTCTCCAGAACATTTGTTGGCTACCATACTGGTAGCCAACAATTTTGTTAATGTAGGAATCGTAATACTTTCCAGCTTCACAGTTCACTCAATTGTCGATTTTTCGGCTGAACCAATTCTGGGTTTTATCGTTCAGGTTTTCGTCATTTCTTTTGTAATCCTGCTTTTCGGCGAAATTATTCCAAAGGTTTATACCACACATCATGCATTAAAATTTGCCCGTTTTGTTGCCATACCAATGAATTATCTAATGCGATTTCTCAAACCGTTTAATTCGGTTCTCATTTACTCAACCTCGTTTATAAACAACCGCATTCACGCGTACAACAAGCATCTCTCGGTTGATGAATTATCTCAGGCACTCGAACTCACATCACAAATTGAAATGAAAGAAGACAATGAAATATTAAAAGGTATTGTGAAATTCGGAAACAAAAGTGTTGCTGAAATTATGCGTTCAAGGGTTGATGTTGTTGCTGCTGATATTACTGACAGCTACAGCAAAATCGTGACCATGATTACGGAAACCGGCTTCTCCAGAATACCTGTTTTTTCAGAAACTTTCGACCATATCAAAGGAATTCTTTATATCAAGGATTTGCTTCCTCATGTATTGGAAGGATCATCATTCAACTGGCAAAGCATCATACGACCACCTTTTTATGTTCCTGAAACAAAGAAAATCGACGATCTGCTGGAAGAATTTCAGAAAAACAAGGTACACATGGCTATTGTTGTCGATGAGTATGGTGGCTCTTCAGGCATTGTAACACTGGAAGATATACTGGAAGAAATTGTAGGGGAAATAAGCGACGAATTTGATGAAGAATCAAAATTTTTCACCAAAATCAACGAAAACAAATACATCTTTGATGGGAAAACCATGCTCAACGATTTTTACAAGATAACCGATGCGGAAGACACCATATTCGATGATGTAAAAGGAGATGCGGATACCCTGGCCGGACTGATTCTGGAGCTAAAAGGAGAATTTCCGGTTAAAAATGATATCATAAACTGCAAAAATTACGTTTTCTCCATTGAAGCTGTTGACAACCGACGCATCAAACAGATAAAAGTTGAAATAAAAAAAATGGAACAATAAATCCAATGCGAAAATACCTTTCTGTTTTATCCATACTTTTTTTTTTACTGACTCTTTCGTGCCAACAGGAGTATATCCCTAAACCTCGTGGGTACTTCCGCATCAGCTTTCAGGAAAAATCCTACCATAATTTCGACTCAGCGGCTCTTCCATACCGGTTCGACATACCCGATTACAGCAAAATTGTTCCCGACAACGATCGGCTTGCCGAACCTTACTGGGTAAACCTAAAAGTTCCGGCACACAAGGCTGAGTTAAATCTGAGCTATAAAGAAGTAGGCAACAACCTTTCAAAACTCATGGAAGATTCCCGCACTTTGGCGTACAAACATTCCATTAAGGCTGATGCAATCAACGAACGTATTTTCGTAAATCCTGAAAAAAAAGTATACGGAACGATCTATCTCATTGATGGTAATTCAGCATCACCTCTACAGTTTTACCTGACTGACAGCACACATCATTTCCTTCGCGGTGCATTATACATCCGCGAAGTTCCAAACATCGATTCCCTGCGGCCGGTGATTGAATTTCTTACTCCTGATGTGATCCGTTTAATTGAAACCACTGAATGGACACACTAAATGCCTCAATATAAAACCATAACTATACCTGGAGGATTGATCGGAGTCTGGCAGCTTACCGAATCATCTGACGATCTTCTTGCTTTTTTCACTCCGGAAGAACTTTCAGATCCCAACTTTCAGAAATACACCTTCGAAAAACGAAAAATAGAATGGCTGGCAATACGTGTTTTAATCAAACAGCTAATCGGTTCAGATTTTACCATTTCGTATTCAGAATCCGGGAAACCAATGCTGAATCACGCACAATTCAAGCATCTTTCAATCAGCCACTCACGCGATTTCGTGACCATTTTCATCCACGAACAATTCGATGTTGGACTTGATGTTGAAAACATAACCAGAAATTTCACTGCGGTCAAAAAAAGATATCTTTCTGAAAATGAATTAGAACAGGTGGGTGAAAATCCCAGACTTCAATGCCTGTACTGGTGCGCCAAAGAAGCCATTTTCAAACTGGTTCCTGACGAAGGGGTCGAATTCAAACATCAAATTCTCATTTCACCATTTAATTCTGAACTGGAAGATACCTTTTCTGCCAGATTTAAATCAACAAACAGGGATTCGATCTATCAGCTTCATTTTCAAACATTCTCCGATCATTGTCTGGTTTGGCTCACCGGGGAAACACTCCAATAAATCGGATCCGGGAAACCATTGTGATTCTCTTTTTGTGATTCCACACTTAAAATTAATGCAAACAAAATGTTCGTTTCATGATCAAATTCGTAAATTAAACGTTTAATACAGTTCTAAATGACAACAAAAGTATCTCATGAAACAGACTGAATCTCATATTCTGGTCATCTTCGGTGCATCGGGCGATCTGACCAAACGAAAATTAATACCGGCATTGTACGAATTGCACACCCAGCAATATCTGCCTGAACAATTTGCCGTACTCGGAGTTTCAAGGACCGAACTTTCAGATTTGGAGTTCAGGGAAAAAATGAAAGAGTTTTTACCTCAGCAGCCACACAATCAGAAAGACATTGATGAGTTTATGGAACATCTTTATTACCAGCCGCTTTCAACCGCTGATTCGGTAGACTATCCCATTCTGAAATCAAGACTCAAATCACTTGGAAATTCATTGTCGATTCCTGAAAATTACATTTATTACTTGTCGACTCCACCAAGTTTATATCAAATCATTCCTCAAAGTCTGGCAGGAGTTGGGCTGAACGACTCTTCCAACGGATTTAAACGGTTAATTATTGAAAAACCATTTGGGACTGATCTAAACAGTGCGAAAGATCTCAATAAGAATCTGCTCAACTTTTTTCACGAAGATCAGCTGTATCGAATTGATCATTATCTGGGGAAAGAATCCGTTCAAAACATGTTGGTGACCCGCTTTTCGAACGGAATTTTCGAACCCATCTGGAACCATAATTTTATCGATCATGTGGAAATTACTTCAGCAGAAACACTTGGAGTGGAAGACCGTGGTGGCTATTACGATCATTCGGGAGCCATGCGCGATATGGTTCAGAATCACCTCATGCAACTGGTCGGACTGGTTGCCATGGAACCGCCAGTTGTCATCGAGGCAAATGCGATCCGCAATGAAATGCTGAAGGTCTTTCAATCCTTGCGTCCAATCAAGGAAGAAGAAGTAGCCAGTCATGTCATTCGTGGTCAATATACGCAATCGCATATTGGTAAAGAGCTTGTCAAAGGTTACCGTGAAGAACATGGGGTTGACGAACAATCGCGCACAGAAACGTTCATCGCGCTTAAATTTTTTATCGATAATTTTAGATGGGCCGGGGTTCCGTTTTACATCCGGACAGGCAAAAAACTACCGGCACGGGTAACCGAAGTCGTTATCCATTTCAAAGATACTCCTCACCATTTATTTGGAAATCAATCAAGTACCGATGCTGTAAAAAACCAGTTGGTACTTCGCATTCAGCCTGACGAGGGAATCCTGCTAAAAATTGGGATGAAAGTGCCGGGTGCCGGATTTCGTGTTCAGACTGTAAATATGGATTTTCATTACAATGAGCTGTCGGACGTTTACCTTCCCTCGGCTTACGGACGATTGTTGCTCGATTGTATGCAGGGCGATGCCACTTTGTATGCCCGTGGCGATGCAGTCGAAAAGGCCTGGGAATTTGTGCAGCCAATCCTCAATGCCTGGCAAAACAACCCGGATATCCCGATTTATGGTTATCCTGCCGGAACATGGGGGCCTGAAGTTGTTGATGAATTGATTGAAAATGACATGTGGCGCTATCCATGTAAAAATCTGGCCCACGACGGAGAATATTGTGAACTGTGAAGAAAGAATAATAAAAACCACATAGACACATGAAACATCCATGACAAGACCAAAATTTTGACAAACAAGAGGATGACTATATAAGCGTTTCGGGTTGCGAGTTACGCGATATCGAAACCCGTAACCCGAAACTCGTAACAAAAAAAAAAGAAACCTTTGAGTGAAAAATATAAACACATGAGAAACAACATCCATATTTATAAAACTCCTGAAGAATTGGCGAACGAATTTGCCGGGAAACTGATGAGTTTGGTGGAAAAACATTCCGGAGAGAGTTTTCACATGGCTATTTCCGGAGGAAAAACACCTGATCTGCTATTTTCAGTTCTAGCTGAAAACTATCCGGATTCGGTACTTTGGCAAAAGATTCATTTCTGGTGGGTTGACGAACGAATGGTTTCGCCTGAGAATCCGGAAAGTAATTTCGGAGTAGCTCAAAAATTTCTTTTTTCAAAAATCATCCTTCCGGAAGAAAACATCCACCGGATCAAAGGTGAAAATGCTCCGGAAACAGAAGTCCTCTCCTATTCCGGGCAAATTCAGAATATGCTGACCTTTAAGAATCACTGGCCGGTATTTGATTTAATTTTGCTGGGAATGGGCGACGACGGGCATACTGCTTCGATTTTCCCAAATCAGATGGAACTGCTGCACTCCGACCGGATCTGCGAAGTGGCTACACATCCGCAATCCGGGCAAAAACGCATTACACTTACAGGTAACGTTTTAAATAATTCCAACCGTATTATTTTCCTGATTACCGGGAAAAATAAAGCTGACCGAATTTTCCAGATCAGTAATCAAACGAAAGAAACCGGAAATCTCCCGGCCTCTCATATCTCCCCTTTTTCAGGAAATATCAGTTGGTTTCTTGATGAAAATGCAGCCAAAAAAATCGATTGACTACAAGTTTCTACTGAATTTCATCCAGCAATTCCTGGTCAGAGTTAATCTCGTAATACGATAAGTTGATTGCTGTTTCAATCAATGCCAAATGTGAATACGCCTGAGGGAAATTGCCTAAAAGGCGCTTACTTTCAAAATCAATATCTTCACTAAATAATCCCAGATGGTTGCTGTATGAGAGAAGTTTGCCAAACAGGTCCCTGGCTTCTGCTTTTTGTCCAATTTTGAATAAACTGTTTATCATCCAGAACGTGCAAATGGTAAAGGAGGATGTTGGCAAACCAAAATCATCTTTATTTTTATAGCGGTACATTAATCCATTATACATCAAGTGTTCTTTGGTAGCCATGACCGTTTTCACATACCGTTCATCGGATGCCGGAAGTAAACCGTAGCTTTCAATCAGCAAATTCGAAGCGTCCAATTCGGAACTACCGTAAGACTGGGTAAACGATTGTAATTTTTCGTTCCACGCATTCTTCATGATATCGTTTTTAATTTCATCGCGCAAAGTCTTCCATTTAACCGCATAAGCTTCCATCTTGACCAGTTTTGCAATTTTCACTGCCCGGTCAATGGCAACCCAGCAAAGTACTTTCGAAAAGGTAAAATGTTTTGGTTCGTTGCGTAATTCCCAGATTCCGCGGTCAGGCTTTTTCCAATTCCTTTCAACTATTTTCACAACCGACCGTACAATCGTCCAAAGTTCCTCACTCATTGCCAGAGAGATTTTATATATTTGGAACTGCTGATAAATTACGTCCATTAAGATCCCGTAAATATCATTTTGTTTCTGCTTATAGGCAGCATTTCCAACCCGGACAGGTGCCGATTTTTCATAACCTTCGAAATGATCAAGCACTTTTTCTTTTAATTTTTTTTCGCCGTTAATCCCATACATGATCTGAATTTTCTCATTCTTATCCGGAATAATCTGGATGATGAATTTCAGGTAACGGGAAGCTACATTTAAATGCCCAAGGGTAGTCATCACCTTAATCATCATTGATGCATCCCTTATCCAGCAGAAACGGTAGTCCCAGTTGCGAATCTCCCCTATACTTTCAGGGATAGATGTTGTTAAGGCTGCAAGAACAGCACCCGATTTATCGAAGCTTAGAAGTTTCAATACCAGCGCGCTGCGGGTTATTTCCTCATTGAATTTCGAAAACTTTCTGGTATGTTCTGACCAATTTAACCAGTATACTTTGGTGCGTTCAAATTTAAGTATTGTTCGTTCAATATTTTGTTCCAGCAGCTTTTGGTTGTAACTCAGCAAAAAATAAGCATCGTCAGATAATTCCAGTTCACAACCATCCAATATATCCTGTTTGTCGAAATTAGTATATAAATAAAGTGAATCATAAGCTCCGGTACTGGTGGAACTATGAATCAAATCATCATTATTTTTATGCTTTGTTTCGGTCAGGCCATATTCAAGACGTGGATCGTATTTTACCCGAAATTTTGGAATTCCGCTCACCAACTGAAAATAACGAATAACATCAGGCGGATTATAATGCCGCCCGCCTCCGTTTATGTAACGGGGCATAAAATCAAACACATCAAAAACATTTTCGCCTTTACGGAATCGGGTCTTTAAAATATTCGTCTTTGCCACGTACCTTTGCGATATTTCTGTACCTTCTTCAGGAATGATGGAGAAACTCCCCCCTTTATTAGCATCCAGAATACTGGCAAACACGCTTGAAGAGTTAAAATCAGGTAGACAACACCATTCAATATTCCCCTTCTCTGAGACCAACGCTCCGCTCCTGCAATTCCCGATAATACCGTAATTCAAGTTATCCATTCATTATTATTTATTCATTAACATTCAAAAATTTGCTTATTCAATAAAACTGATTAAATTGTTGATTCAATAAAATTATTCAAAAGATGCAAAGATTTCTGATAGTATCCAACCGATTGCCAGTTAATATTCAAACTGACAAAAAAAATATAACAATTAACCCTAGTGTGGGCGGCCTTGCTACCGGTCTCCGTCCGATTCACGAAAAATACGATAGCCACTGGATTGGCTGGCCTGGGATTAATCCTGAAGATTATTCAAAAGAAATTCAGACGAAAATCAGCAGCGAACTCAAAAAGAACAATTACATCCCGGTGAATATTGATACAGCTGTATTTGACGATTATTATTACGGATTCAGTAATAAAACGGTATGGCCTCTTTTCCATTATTTCATGCAGTTCACCGAATACAATGAGGATCACTGGCTTGCTTACAAAAAAGTCAACGAACAGTTTGCAGAAGTTATCTCAGAACATATTCAGGAAGACGATATTTTATGGATACACGATTACCAGTTAATGCTTCTTCCACAATTGATCAGGAAAAAATTTCCCAAACTTACCATAGGCTTCTTTTTGCATATTCCATTCCCTTCGTACGAGGTTTTCAGACTTCTACCCTGGCGTAATGAAATAATCGAAGGCCTGCTGGGTGCTGACCTGATTGGATTCCATACCTACGATTACCAACGACATTTTAACAGTTGCGTCAGACGTTTGCTTGGACATGAGACTTCGTTTAACCAGATTAAATTAAACAAACGCAATGTCGTTTCGGATAATTTCCCGTTGGGCATTGACTTTGACTGGTTTCAGAAAAAAGCAAAGGCCAATTTATCGAAGACAAAAAATGACAAAACCGAGATCCAGAATGAAATTGACAAATACTTTCTGATGGCACCCGAGCGAAAGCTGATTGTTTCAATTGATCGGCTCGATTACACCAAAGGAATTCCAAACCGACTTGAAGCCTTCGAATATTTCCTCGACACCAATCCTGAATACGCTGGCAAAGTCACACTTGTTATGGTAGCAACTCCTACCCGCGACAGTGTTGATTCTTACCAACTGCTAAAAAAAGACGTGGACGAACTTGTTGGCAAAATCAACGGAAAACATGCCTCGATAAACTGGACTCCCATCTGGTATTTTTACCGGTCATTGCCGATTGAGTCTATCATTGAATTATACGGTGCAAGTGCAGTAGCTCTGATTACTCCGGTACGTGATGGAATGAACCTGGTTGCCAAAGAATACGTCGCTTCTAAAATCGACAAAAAAGGAGTGTTGATTTTAAGTGAAATGGCAGGTGCTGCAAAGGAAATGAACGAAGCACTCATCATTAATCCAAACGATAAACGGGAGATTGCCGAAGCCATTAAAATGGCACTTGAAATGCCTGAAGACGAACAAATTCAACGTAACAAAGCCCTTCAAAGCCGGTTAAAAAGGTACGATGTAAACAAATGGGCCAATAACTTTGTAGACAGCTTGCGGGAAGCCAGTAAAAACCGGGTCATATCGTTTGGAATTGATCTGACTGAAGAAATTGGAAAGACAATCACTTCGAGCTACAAAACCAGCAAAAAGGCACTTTTCTTACTCGACTATGACGGCACGCTGACAGGATTTAAAGACGATCCGCAAAAAGCCAAACCCGATCAGCAGTTGTATGATTTGCTGGATAAAATTTCTAAAAACGACAACGCTGAACTGGTCATTATTAGTGGACGCGACCGCAACACATTCGACAAATGGTTTCAAAATAAAAACTTCCATTTAATAACTGAACATGGAGTTTGGCTGAGAAAAATTGCAGGTGAATGGGAATGTCTTGTTCAGCTAAACAGCGAATGGAAATCGAAAATAGCCCCAACACTTGAATACTATGTCGACCGCACGCCGGGAAGTTTTATCGAAGAAAAAAACTATTCGCTGGTATGGCACTATCGTAAAGCAGACTCCGAACTGGGTCAAATGCGGGCCATTGAGTTGAAAGATGAATTATCGGACTTAACATCTAACGACGACCTTGAAATCATGGAAGGAAATAAAGTCATTGAAATTAAAACCAGAGGGGTCAACAAAGGACAGGCAGCGCTTCAATTCATGCAGGGGAACCAGTACGATTTTATTGTTGGCATTGGCGATGACTGGACTGATGAATATTTATTTGGAGTCCTTCCTTCTGATGCGGTTTCAATTAAAGTTGGAGCAGGTAAAACAGGAGCCAAATATCATCTGGCAGATTACAGGGAAGTAAGGAATTTTCTGAAACAGCTAACTGATTAATTCTGAAGCCTTATTCTGAAAATATATTATTTAACAGCTTGTTTCAAGGAAATCTTGAAACAAGCTGTTTTTTTTGGTCTTTTTTGAGAACCTATCTGAAAGTGACTGCACCCTTCGACTCCGAACCGGACTAACGACGAAGGATGAAGGATGAAAATCAAGATCAATTATTTCAGCGGAAAATATTGAAGGGCAAAGTTCCAGCCTTCAACTGAAATTTTCCAGTTTGTATTTTTAGCCTGCGGACAATCCAACTCAATTATTTTTTCAGTGCCCGGAACTACCGACACATAATTATCGCTGGCGAAAACCGGTAACACGCGCTCGTTGGTTTTTACATCAACCACAGCCAACCGATTGAAAAAAGCAACTGGCGCACCTTCCGGATTTTTCAGGGTGACCAACACTTTGTTGTTTCCCGACTTTTTAGCTGTCACCTGTAATTTTGAATCGGGCATGGTTTGCAGTCCGCTATATTGACCTTCCGCATTCGGGAACCAGTACAGGTTTTCCGAAAGCACTTCCTGTTTCTGGCTTTTCAATTGAAGCAGCAGAAATGAACCATCTTTATCGCCACCAATTTGTTTCAGATATGGAGCAACGGACATAACGGGCTTCGTAGCCGACGGATTGATGTAGACAATCACCTGCGTTATCGGCTTCTCATTTCCGGCCATGTCGTAAGCTTTAGCTACCAGCATCAAATCGTTTTGTTCGGTAAAGCCATTATTTATCACACTTACCATTTTAGTCACAGGATTGCACATCACATGCAGCATCTCACTTCCACTGCGCAAGCCATACAGGCAGGCATTCGGATCGAGGTAATAATCGTACATCTGCCCGCGCAAAGCTGTCCACGGGTTTTGCGTTTTCCAGATAATGCTTCCCGTGTACCAATCCCACATGTGCGAACTAAAACCTTCCATTAGAGCCCGGTACTGGTTGTAATTAACCAGTTGAGCTTTTCGTGCAAAGTCTTCCATATCGGTTGCTGCACCATAAGCTTCGATCGATTTTCCGTAGCCAATGTATTTATGGTAAGTCCATACGTCGTCAGTGACTGCTTCGGAACCTTTTTTTTCTACCGGTATAACTTCATTCTCTTTTGGCAGAAAACGGCGCAACGAAACAGCATCTCCAACACCAACAGAACCCACTTCTGAGTTGAACGGCCAGGTACGGTGTTGCCAGAAAATGGAATCCGGCTGAATACCATAAGGGCCATCACCATTTCCCCCTAAAAAGTTACATGACATGCTATCGGAGTTAGAGTACTCTATAAACCAACGCGTACCATCCAGCTTGATGAGGATGGAATCGCACAAAACTTCAAGAATATCCTGCGGCGGGGCAATTTCGTTACCACCACACCACATGGCCAGTGAAGGATTGTTGCGAATCATTTTCACCATATCGGCAGCTGATTCCAAAAACAGATTGTGATCATCAGGATACTGCCGGCGTGTCCACTGGTCATCCTTTTTCATCGGATCAAGCCAGCGGCCGTTGCAATCGCCCGACATCCAGAAGTCCTGCAATACCAGCATTCCGTATTTATTACACGCGTCATAGAACTCCGGACGCTCAGGCAGAGCTCCACCCCAGATACGAATCAGATTCAGATTCATGTCGCGGTGGTAGCGAATTTCAGCATCGTAACGTTCAGGAGAAAAGCGCAACATGGCATCTGAAATTATCCAGTTTCCACCTTTTATAAATATTTTCTGCCCGTTCACTGCTATTTGCATACTTCGGGTGTGATCGTTCCATTTTCGCTGTATTTTACGAATTCCGACAGTGATCTGCTCTTCATCTGAAACTTGTCCGTCAACCACAAACTTCATGGTCATGGAATACAGGTTTTGTTCGCCGTAACCTGAAGGCCACCAAAGTTTCGGATTGTTAAAAATCAGTTCAGGCAAATTCACTTTACGGGCTGAATTCGCTGGCAAGGTGATTTCTTTTTCAATCTTTTCGTCACCAATTTCAACAATCAGTTTTCCGGTTACCGGTTCAGCACTGGCATTTACCAATTCAGCTGAAGTTTCCAAAATTGCCGGTTCCTGTTTTTCTCCCGGAAGGCGAACACCAGGAACACGGGTTACCACATGCGGGTTTTGCAGCCTGACGGCTTGAGTTGTTTCGATGGTCACCTTGTCCCAGATGCCAGTGTTGCGATCACGAATGGGCTGAATCCAGTCCCATCCAGCCACATACTGGAGTGCAACGTTTCGTGCAATTTCGCCATCGCCACCCTGACCTCCGTTCGGATTACCCACTGGATCAATCGGGTAAACAATCACAGCCAACCGGTTTTCACCATTAGTTGACAGTAGATTGGTGATGTTATAAACCTGGCGCAAAAACATCCCGTAATGACGTACATCATTTACTTTTTTACCATTAAGGAAAACATCGCAACTGTAATTAACACCGCGAAAGTTAAGCCAAACCTGTTCTCCTGTCAGTTTCTTTTGTTGAAAGTCGTTGACAAACCAATACGTATAATGGTCGCGGCCTGTTTCATAGATGTCTTTTATCTTCAGGTTGTTCAATCCATAAAATGGATCAGGAACTTCCTTATTTTCCAGCATAGTTGTCAGCACAGTTCCGGGCACAACAGCTGGCTGCCATTTACTGAGACTAAAGCCGTGTTTCGAAATTTGCTCGCCCGAAGATTTTACCTGAGCAATTGGAGCACATTTCCAATTGGAGTTGAGTTCTTTTATTGGTCCGGCCCAACTATTCGTCAAGACCAACAGGCAGAGGAGCAAAATTACTCCTGAAGTTTTCAATTTTAAATGCTTCATTTATATTCGGTTTTTCTTATAGTGAGCGGGTGACTTGGAGTCACCCGCTCACTACTTCCACAAAAGCCTAAATCTTTTTTAGCAATTCGGGATTACTGTGATACAATTTCAGGATCAGCTCGCCAAACAAGGTGTTAGCCCAGGCAAACCATGACCGGGTGAAATTCTCAGGATTGTCTTTATGGAATGTTTCGTGCATAAATCCGGTTCCGGAATGAGTCTTCAGTAAAGTACGAATGCTGGCGATAATTTCATCATCATCGGTTGATGTCATTGCCCGCATGGTAATGCTCATTGGCCAGATCATGTCGGCGCCTACGTGCGGACCACCAATTCCTTCGCCGGCTTTTCCTTTAAAAAACCACGGGTTTGCAGGACTTAAAACAAACTTACGAGTACTTTGGTAAAGCGGTTCATTGATTTCCATCGCGCCCAAATATGGAAGTGCCAGCAGACTTGGAATATTTGCATCGTCCATAAAAAGACGGTTGCCAAATCCATCCACCTCAAAAGCAATCACTTTTCCAAAATCAGCATGCCCGGTAATCGCGTATTTTTCAATCGCTGCAGCTACTTCGTCAGCCAATTGTTTAGCTTCAGCTGCCAACTCCTGATTATTGTACCGATCGGCAGCCATTTCAGCAATCTGGTTCAGCGAAGTCACTGCAAAATAATTCGACGGAATCAGGAACGGTAAAATTGTGGCATCATCCGACGGACGGAATGCTGAAACAATCAGTCCAACCGGGTTGACCGGATTTCCAAAACCCCCGCAACATAAGGTATCGGTGGGTTTATGGGTGACGCGTGTAAAATGATAGTCCCCATTATTTTCTTTACGTTGCTGCTTTTTAAAAGTGGTCAGGATGGAACGAAATACATTATGCCATTCTTCTGAAAAACAAGCATTGTTACCAGAAGTTTTCCAATAGTTATAGAGCAATCGAACCGGGTAACACAACGAATCAATTTCCCACTTACGCTCATGCAATTCGGGCTTCATATCCGTATCATCTGATTCCCATTCGCTGCCGGTAGCTTCTTTATTGAAAGCATTGGCATAAGGGTCAATCATAATACATTTGGCCTGACGGCTGAGTACTCCCTGAAATAAATGATCAAGCTGATCATCTTCTTTAACCAAACTTAAATATGGCCAAACCTGCGCCGTGGAATCCCTCAACCACATAGCATCAATGTCGCCAGTGATCACAAAAGTATCTGCTAATCCATTTGCTGTTGAAAAGTCAACGGTGGTATCCAGTGTATTGGGGAAACAGTTTTCGAACATCCAGGCTAATTCAGGATTCGAAATGGCTTCCTTCACCTTCAAAATAGTTTCTTCAACCGCTTTGCTGGTAAAGTTACGTTTGCCCAAAGGCGGACGTTTGCTCACAAAAGTATTGGCTGCAAAAGCGCTGTTCAGCACCGAGCCGGAAAGTACTCCGGCAACTGCCAAAGAATTGTATCTGATGAAATTTCTGCGTTCCATGATTGATTTATTTTAGTTTTCTGTTGAATGTTTAGTTATTTCAATTTAAATGATGCACTTAGTCTGGCCTGCGAGGAATCACCTCCAACAAAAACAGTATATTCTCCCGGATAAAGCTTCCATTTATTGTTCGGCTCATCCCATTTTGACAAATCGGAAACCGGAATTGAGAAATCGACGACCTTACTTTTTCCGGAGTCAATCCGAACTTTCGAAAATTGCTTTAATTCCGTATTGCGGAAATTAATGGTTTGAGCCAACACTCCTATGGAGCTGGCAACCAGCAGGATAACTAAAAAAATAAACCGAAAGATAATTTTTTGAAACATAGCTAAAAAAATTAATGAACCCCTGAATATAAATAAGACTTGATATTCTCTTTTGTAATTATTTCCAACGGAAATAAATCGGATGCAGGAGGCTGTTTTTTGAATACTAAAAAATTAACCAGATAGCTGATACCCAGAAAAGCTTGTTTTTGGGGATTCTGGTTGATCAGGAAATTTATAACCCCATTATACATGTAATGGATGTTATCTTGTAATAAGTCATAACCAACCAAAACAATATTCTTTTTCCCGGATTGATCCAATACTGAAGCAGTCAGATGCGAACCTTTTGAGGTTGTCACAAAAATCCCGGTAATATCATCCCGGGTAATAACATCCAACAGATTGCGATCGAATTCCGATTCATCGCAGTTGCCAAAATCATAACTGGAAACAGTAAAATTGCTCAGTTTATTATCGGCAAAAAAATCCCGGAATCCACGTTCTTTTTCTTTCAGATGGACTGCATTCTGAATTTCTTCGTAGATGTGCATCACAGCAATATTTCCGGGGTTGACGACTTTCCCCGAAAGCATTTCGGCCCCTACCCGCCCGCTTTGATACAAATCCTGACCAATGAAACTGATAGGTTTGGCTTCAGGAATATTTGTATTAAAAAGGATGTAGGGTATTCCTTTGAAATGAAGAATATCAAAAAACACCAGCGATTCCCTGTGAAAAATAGGTGCAACTAAAACACCGTCGGGCTGAAAATCAAGAACCCGGTCAGCAACTTCTTTGAACGAAGTTTTTTCGTACAAATTGAAATAAAAAGACTCAATATGCACATTATACTGACCCCAGTCTTCTTTGGCTTTAATAATTCCCTCAGCAGACAATCTCCAGTAATCATCGAGTGCCGGATCGGGTAAAAGCGCAGCAATCCGGAATGTTTTATTGGAGCCTAAGGTGCTGGCAATCAAATTTGGCTTAAAACCGGTTTGCTCCAATGCATCCATCACTTTGCTAAGTGCTTTCTCCGAGATCTTGCCTCTCCGGTGCAGAACCCGGTCGACTGTTGCAACCGAAACTCCCGCCATTTCAGCGATATCCTTTATTCGAATGTTCTTAAATCCCTCCATATTTCCTGAAATAATTAATGCATTCTGAATACCGGAACAACTTATTTTTCAATGTTATTATGAACCGGGAATTGATGCTTTTTGCAATACCAGCAAAGTTTTTTCATCCACATCACCAAAAAACGAAATACCGGAAGCTCCGTTTTGCAAAGCCGCTTTGATCCCAATTTCCAATTCTTCTTCCGACTTAAAATCAGGAAGATAAATTCCGGCAAAAATTGGGAACCGGCCGCACAGAAAGTGAATTCCTTCTGCAACTGCAGTCCCGATCCATTGGGCTTGTTCCCTGTAAAAACCATGATAGATCATCGGACAAACGCCATCCAGATTCCAGTTTGTCCAATCCTGACGAACAATCCGACGGGCAACTTCAGGAGTTGGGAAAACAGCCGCAGTAATGCGTTTGCCGTGTTCGTGTGCAAGCTTGGCCAACTGATTAACCACCTTGGTAATCCGGTCGTACCGGTATTGCCGCCAGGATAAACTTTGATCAGGATATTCGAGTTCAAGCGGATCAACACCATGCATTTCCTTATAGTTTGAACGACAGGTTTCACAATAGCAAAAATCGTATTCAGGCAATTCCTTTTGTTGAACAATGTTATAATTCTGCCACAGGTTAACTGGTAAAATCACATCACAGTAACGCACATAGTCGAGGTGAATTCCATCGACATAATCCTTCTCCAGAATTTGTTTCACCTGATCTTCCAGATAAGCCAGCACTTCAGGTTTTGAAGGACAAAGCCAGCGGTAATAATTCACGTAAGGAGGTTTTGTGGCGCACGAATCACCATTTTGGCTAACAGCATACCAATCCGGATGATTTTCGAGCAATTCTTCCTCTCCCCGGTTCATCGTCCACATCCAGCGATGCGTTTCCAATCCAGCCTTTTTGGCGATGCGGAAATGCTTTTCACTGTCGTTTTCAAAGAACATTCCACGAATTCCTGCCCCGAAGTAGCGTTTGTATTTCGCTTTCAGAAATTTCTCATCATCCTGCAAATTTGGATTTTCCCACACCCAATGTTTCAGTGCAGTAGATTTTGGCTTTTCAGTTTTCTCCGTTCCGAATGAATTCTGAAAACCTGCCAACCCCATCCCCGCCAGAAGTGATGACTTGATAAAATCTCTTTTCTTCATCTGTTCTTATTTTTGAAGCCCCCTCCAAACCTCCCCCGAAAGGGAGGCTTAAAAAAAGCAAATTCCAGGTTTGTACCCAATAAACATCCGCCTGTATGCCAAAATTGCTTTGACATGGACGTTTCATCTCTAATTATTTTTGACTTGTACTAAATAATCCTGTTTCATTTAACGAAAGAACCGTATAATCAGCGGTGGTTATTTGCACCGTAAACTGAAGTTGTGTTGCCTGCAGACTTATCTGAATTACATCTCTATCTGCAGATTCGATATCCTGAGAAATTTCAAGTTCTTCCAAATTGTTGGCATACCGGTCATTCTTGTTCCTGAAATCCTGCTGTTTATAATATACCAACCATAAATATTTAGTGATTGAATCATTCTCGGGCATATTAAAATCAACAGGTTCACTCCCGACCTTAGTTTTCGAAAACTGAATCATACCCCAGCGTTCAGGATAGTGCATATTAATAAGCCCTGGTGGGCTCCAAACCCAATTGTATTCAGGATAAGCACGTCCGGTAGAAGGATCTGCGATTTTTTGATATTTGCCGTCGATAGCTTTGGTCTGCCACTGAACGCGGGAGAAGTTTATTTTCCAGATTTGACCATCATACGGAACCTGTACCAGCTCTCCTTTGCGCAAATCAGCAAAAGGAATTTTCATTTCCACGGTCCATTTCTGATCTGTATCCGACGGATCATTTAGCGTTCCGTCGATGGAAACAGCACTTTTAAAACCTTCGGAATCCCAGGTAACCAGTGCGTTTCCACCATTTCGATAAGGTTTTGGCATAAACAAATCGAACAAGGTATTCCGGGCATTCACTTCATATTCGTAATAATCATGCGTATCGCCATCAGGATCGATAAAAACTTCAATATCATTTTCGTGATATACAATCTGATCATGCGTATCGTAATAAGCCCAGATATTGGGATCTTCCAATTCGGCCAATAAGTAAAGATTGTCTTCGTTCCACAACATTTTCATTCGCGTACGGAACAATGGTTTTGGATTTTTGTCGCCTTCAATATCTGCAAAATCAGCGGTCCATTCTGCTTGTTGCCAATCCGGTTCATCAGCTTTACCATCGATTCGTACTGGCGTAGATGTTTGATAAACTACATAGTTTTGAACCGGAGCAAACAGATGCTCATATCCTTTCCATGGATTTTGAGCCCATAAATTGTGGAACAAAAACAACAAACAACAAGTAAAAAAAACAGCCTTTATCTTCATCTTATCTATCTTTTAGTTTTCAGGCAAATTGAGATCTTCCAATATAGGATGATCTGTAAACGTAATCTGAGTTTGTGGTTTTTCGTTGAGTTGTTCCAAAATAACCACCCGGTTTTCGCCGGAATTAAGCCAGCAACCGGGAAGATAAAGCGTTTGCTGCGGTCCAACTTTCCAGTACCGACCTATATTATGACCGTTGACAAACACGATTCCTTTTCCCCAACCCGACATATCCAGAAAAGTATCTGCCGGTTTTTCAATGGAAAAAACGGATTCGTAGACAAGCGGACGATCTGTTTTTACGGTTTCATTTTTAACAGCAGGAGCTTCGTTCATGGGCATTTTATACATTTCCCAATTGCCGCTTATTTCAAAATCATTCAGGGAAACAGGCGAAATAATTCCTTTTGTATTGTGAATGATTTCTGCTCCGTAGTTGATCCGACCCATATTTTCAACCAGAATTTCGAGCATGCCACTAAATGGAATGGTCACCGGCAACTCGTATTGATTGAAAACCCGGTTTAGTTCGCCAACTTTAGTTCCGTTCACATAAATCACAGCGTAATCGCGCAGTCCGGCAATTTTCAGAGTACCGGAAACAGGTTGCGTAAAACGCTTCCGGTACAATACGTAACCATGTCCCTGTCCCAGTTCTTCAAATGTCATTGGACGATCATTCACAACAGGTTTTTGTTTTTTCAACCAGGTCAGCACATCCATGCTAGCTTTTATGGACTGACTTTCGAAAGCCTTTACTGGGATTTGTTCAGGAATAGCTGGCAAACTCTTTTCCGAGAATTGCTGCATCACTTCGCGAATTGCCAGGAATTTGGGCGTTGCCCAGCCAGCTTCACTGATTGGTGCATCGTAATCGTAACTGGTAATATCGGGCTGAATATCATGTTCTTCATTATAATTGGCGCCCGAGGTAAAACCGAAATTTGTTCCGCCGTGAACCATATAAACATTAAAGCTCACCCCTGCTTCCAGGTATTTTTTTGTTTGACCGGCAATCTCTTCAGCACCGATTTTCACAAATGCTTCGGCCCAGTGATCGAGCCAGCCGGGATAAAATTCGGCGACCATGTACGGGCCTTTATTCCCATGATACTGATCGACAGCTTTCTTCAGATTGTCCACGTTATTTTCGCCGTTGGCTGTGGGTAAAACACCTTCAATAGTTCCCCCGTCAAACAACCAACTGCCATCCGAAGTGAAAAATGGCTCCGGGAATCCGGTTTCCTTCAGCAAATTAAATATCGCCATTTTATAGGCTTTGTGCTCTTCTGCCGGAATATCTTTTCGCTGTGCCACATACGAACCAAACTCATTTTCAGCCTGAACCATAATAATTGGGCCACCCTGATTCGCAAACAGCCCATCGACTTCAGCATGAAGATGTTGCAGATAGGTTTTACATGAATCCAGAAAAGCTTCGTTGTTTCCACGAATAACCAGGTCAGGATTATTCTGCAGCCACCAGGGGTAACCGCCAAACTCCCACTCGGCGCAGACATATGGCCCCGGTCGGAGAATCACATACAATCCTTCGCTTTGCGCTGTGCGGATAAACTCCGCCAAATCTTTATTGCCGGTCTCAAAATTCCAAACACCCGGTTCCGGCTCATGATAATTCCAAAAGACATAAGTAGCTACCGTATTCAGCCCCATGGCTTTAATCATTTGCAGCCGATGACGCCAATATAATTTAGGAACACGCTCGTAATGCATTTCTCCGGAATGTATTTTAATGGCTTTCCCATCCTGACGGAATTCTCCGCCGGAAATAGAAAAACCTTTCGACTGCGCGGAACTGCTCAAAGGAATCAAGCTTATCAGTAAAATTACAAGCTGAAATGTTTTTCGTATCATGTTCATAGTTAACATTTAGTCTTATTAAAAGATACTTACAGTTGAAATTACCGGACAAGCTTTGGCATCGGTGATGGTAATTTTCACTTGCGAAGTTGTTAGCGGATCAATTTCAAGGATGCGTTTTTTACCGATTGTAGTACCGTTAGCTATCTCTTTCCATTCGTTGTTTTCCATGGCTTCGACCTTGAATGATTTGACCCGCTGGCCCAATTGAATGTATTCTTCAATCTGAACAAAATAAATCTCTTTTTGAACTTTAAGATCAATTTCCAGACTTCCGGTTTTGGTGCTGTCGTTGGTTGCCCAATAAGTTTCAGGATTGGCATCCACTACATTACCCGCTCCAAATTCGGCTGCATCGCCACGAACTTCAGTGGCATTAACCGTTGAACCCAAGGCAAGGTCAGTTGAAAAACATTCATCGATCAGCTTTTTCATTCCTCTTAATGCAGCGATGTCGTTTTCATGAAACAATCCGCGTTTATCCGGTGGAACATTCAGCAACATGGTTGAACCCCGACCAACAGATTCCATGTAGAGTTTAAATAAGGTCTCGGGTGATTTCACTTTATCGTTTTCCGATTCGTGCCAGAACCAACCCGGACGAATGGAAGTATTTACCTCAGCAGGAACCCATGATTTCCCATCTTCGGAACCAGTACCCAGTAATTCTTCAATGCCGGATTTACCTGCATAAATGCTATCGGTTGAAATCGTGTTCCAATTTGTTGTATTAACATGTCCTTCTTCATTTCCAACCCAACGCAAGTCAGGCCCCGCATCGCTAAAAAACAAAACTTCAGGCTGAATTTCGCGAACCAAATTTAGAGTTGTTGGCCAATCGTAATAAGTTGAACGATCGATTTTTCGCATTTCGTTGGCACCGCCGTAATAACCGTCACCGCCATTTGCTCCATCAAACCACATTTCGAACACCGGACCATAATTGGTGAACAATTCCTTCAACTGGTTGCGGTAGTATTCAATGTATGAAGCCTCGCCGTAGTCAGCGCGGTTGCGGTCCCATGGCGAAAGGTAAACTCCAAATTTAAGACCGTGTTTTTTGCAGGCATCCGAAACCGCTTTTACAATATCGCCTTTGCCGCCTTGAAACGGACTTTTTGAAATGTTGTGATCAGAATACTTTGTTGGCCAAAGACAAAAACCATCATGGTGTTTGCAAGTCAAAATCACGCCTTGAAATCCGGTTTCCTTCAGCACAGAAACCCATTGGTCTGCATCAAAATCGGTAGGATTAAAGAGCTCCGGCGATTCATCACCGAAACCCCATTCCTTATCGGTAAATGTGTTCATGGTGAAATGGATAAATGCGTTCATCTCCATGTTATGCCAATCTAATTGTTTTTGGCTCGGAACCGGGCCAATGGCAGCAGGAGGTGCAACCTTGGTCGTTTGACACGCTGTAGCAATCAGGATTAAAATGAAAATACTTAATTTACTGAAATCTGACTTTTTCATTGGTTTAGAGCTTTTAATAGGTTTAACTTTATTTTACCGGTGTCAGTTCGAAACTGACAGCCGGGTATTTGGTATGTTTGGAACGGAATGATTTTGGAATTGAGACAACAACTTCATTGTTTTCAATTTTCCATTTTACGTTCTGATTGGCTGAAAGCAAAACGATATCCGTTCCTTTTTCGGGCAAATTTCCTTTCCAACTGATTGTTGATGGAATTGTTGAATTCTCGTCCAAACGGGCAATGGCATAAATCTTTCCATCTTTTCCTGAAGTGAAGAATACATCCTTATCATTAAAAAAAGCGGTGATTCGGGTGTTATAAATGGCTTCGCCATTTTCGTCAAGCCAGTCACCAATTTCTTTCATCAGGCGTACAGCCTCCGGATCAAGAGTGCCGTCGGGTTTTGGGCCAATGCCCAGTAGTAAACTTCCGCCTTTGGCAACAATTTCAACCAAATCATGAATCACTTTTATTGAAGTTTTATAGTGTTCATTCTGGATAAATCCCCAGCTATTTCCCAAAGTAATGCAACTTTCCCATGGATATGGAAGTTGCGTTTCAGGAATACTACGTTCAGGTGTCTGGTAATTTTCGTACGGACCATGCACTGTCCGGTCAACAATGAGTAATCCCGGTTGCGCTTCACGCGCCATGGCTGCAATCTTTGGCATATCAACCTGCTGATCCCATTCCGGAATTGGCGCTCCCCACGACAACACTTCCTCATTAACAGTTTCACGCGGCCGAACCCACCCACCATCAAGCCAGAGAATATCAACCTGACCATAATCGTGCATCAACTCGCTAATCTGATTATAAGTAAAGCTTTTAAAGTTATTCCAGCGATTTGGAAATTTACGGATGTCATAATTCACATTGCGATTTGGAGTCGCATATTTATCCCACCAAAAATATTGTGAGTGCCAGTCGGGTTTCGAAAAGTAAGCACCAATCAGAAAATCTTTTTGCCGAAACGCTTCAAAAACATATTTGGCAACGTTGGCTTTCGGATTTGCAGCAAATGGTCCGTTGGTTATTTTAAAATCGGTTTGTTGTGTATCGAACATATTGAAACCATCGTGATGCTTGGTGGTAAACACCACGTATTTCATACCGGCATCGGAAGCTGCTGTTGCCCACTGATCCGGATTAAAATTTACCGGATTAAATTTATTTTTTAATCCCCAGTACCATTCTTTATATTGATTATAGCTTAAGCTATCAGGGCGATTAATCCAATCTTCGGAACAAAGTTCCCAGGATTCTATAATTCCGGGCACGGCATACAATCCCCAATGGATGATCATTCCAAATTTGAGATCCTGCCATTGATCCAGTTTACTCAACACTTTTGCATCGGTTGGCCATTCGTACTTTTTTGATTGCGGATGAATACCCAGTTCCTGTGACGTAACAGAAGTTAAGATACTGAAACACATCAGGAAAGATAGAGCTATTTTTCTCATTCTCGATTTATTATGCAGGAGGGTTACGTTACAAACGTTGTAAATATAGGCATCTTGAGCCTGAAAGAACAGCTTTGAGTGAAAAAATGTGTGCGCAAACACTTTTTCATCACTGAGCTCAGTTCTAATTTTCATTCGGTAGATTTCAGCGATTCAACCGAACAATATCAGAATCGTTACAAAACCGCCATAAACTTAAAACCACAAAAAATAAACTTGTGGAAAATGCATCCGAATTGAATACATGAGCTAAACCAGGAATATTATGAATATAAAATCACAAAAAGGCTAAACCTAAGCAGGGCTAAAAAAAGATAGAGGCTGACTCCTAATGAGTAAAGCCTCTATCAAATCGATCTAAAAAGAAAGCTTTTCTGTTAAAAGATTGAACCACCCGAAGCAAACCACAAACGGGTAGCAATATTTTTTGGACCGTCAAGCTTTGTAGTCGCATCATCAATTCCAGCAGCATTACCGGATCTTTCAGCACTTACGAACGGCATTCGCCTGTGGATTAGCACCCGATAAAACACATGGTGTAAATTCTTAAACGATTAATTCAAACAACAACAAATTAATCTCTTTTCATCAAATTCAGTAAAATATCTTCCTTAACCTTAAAGACGGAACCATGCCTTGCTTCTTCCGGAAATAAAACCTGATCAGAGACATCTTCCCATTCCACCATGTTTTTAGATCGGATGGCACCGTACTGATGGTCGCGGTATTTATCGAAGTAGATATACACAAACTCACCAACCTCCAGCGCGGTTGGTCCTTCTGCCCAATATTTTCCTGTAATTGGAGCCGAAACTATAGTAGGATAAGGCCCGGAAGCTTTATCGGAGATTGTAATCCGGATATTTTTCTCCGGGGGATTCGGGTTTTCATTCTTAAGGAACATGTAAAATTGATTATTCTTTGGAAGTATGGTCGCGTCGATGGTACTGAAATCAGGATTAAAGAACATTTCAGTCGGACTGAAAGAAACAAAATCAGAGGTTTTGGTGCAGTACATCCGATGATTCAATCCCTTTTCACTTTCAGAAGAAGACACGTCAGAATGGCGACCAGGAATTGTTGTTGCCCAAAAAATAATGTAATTTTTGTTAGCCGGATCATAGACCATTTCAGGAGCCCAACTGTTTTTAGCCGTTGGTTCGTGTTCCATCACCGGAATCCCTTTCTGTTCTGACCAATGAACCAAATCGGGAGACGAAGCATATCCAATTTGTTTATCCCACCAGCCGCTTGTCCATACCAGATGAAACAATCCATCTTTCCCCTGAAGGATAAACGGGTCGCGCATTAGTTTGTCCGGTCCGACTTTTGGTGCCAGATATGATTCACCATCATTCAGTGGTGTCCATTTTAAACCATCGGTACTGTAAGCCAAATGCAATCCGTCCTGACCGTTACCGACAAAATACGAAAACAGGTAAACCTCTTTCTGTGCAGAAGAAGCCAGAGAAAAAAAGAGGAAGATGAGAGTCAAATATTTAATCATGATTATTGAAATTAATTTGCTTGTTCGTTTTTTTGATAAGTTACCCAGTCGAATGTTGCAATAGCAGGTTCTTTGGCATAGGAATACAATCCTAAATAAGCACCAACAAATCCACCGGCAACCTGGGTGGTTAATTTGGTTGCATCTTTTTTACCTGCAGCAGAAGTCCAGTCTTTATTATTCAGGCTATAGAAACATTCAAACTGTTTGCCTTCGATTTTAATTTTAAGAAATATAAAATCAGTGGAGTTGTATTCAGTTAACTCATTATAGCTCCAGGCAACGATATCTGTTTTGGAAGGTGTAGATTCTACGAGATAGATTTTACCTTTCAAACATTCAACAACAAACTTGTATTGGTTTTCTTCATTTTGAAATGCAACCCAACCAGCCTCCATGTCTTTTCCTTTCTCAAGTTTCACCGCGGTGATGATTTCTGCATAAGAATGTTGCAGCCGACGGCCTATAAATGAAGGATTTCCTTTTTCAGTGATGCTCACATTTCTGGCTTGCATCAACAAGTGATTGTCCTTTAATTCATACCACTTTTCTTTGGGTGTTCGAATAAAATTCCATTCCAGTTTTAATTCCTGCCCATCAAAGTCATCGCGCCAGTAGGCCGAATAATCAGCAAAGGTAATTTCGCCGGAAGCTGCTTTTAACGGAGACTTTACTTCAGCCGGAATTACTTTTCCCTTTTCGAGAATTATCGGCCACTCACCACTCCAGTCAACTTTATTAAAGAAAGTCTGGCGGCCAGTATTGAAATAGTTTTCAGAATACGGCTGGCAAGCTAAAAATACGGCCACCCAATCGCCATTTTGTGTCTGTACCATATCGGCATGACCGGAACAAGTGATTGGATTTGGTCGATCAGCCGGTAAATCACGCTGAGTCAGAATTGGATTTCCGGAAAAACTTTCGTAGGGTCCCCAAACCGATTTACTCCTGAAAATGACTTCCGAATGGTTAATTTCTGTTCCACCTTGAGCGGCCATCAGGAAATAATAACCATCCTTTTTAAAAAGATGCGGGCCTTCAATCCAGATTGGTTTTTTTGCCAGATCAGTTCCTCCGTTGACGATAATCTTACGTTCACCAATCAACTTTTGGGTTTCCAAATCAAACTCCTGTAGGCGAATCGTGCAGTGACCATTATACAATGGTTTATTATCCGGAGCATTGTCGTTATTAACGATGTAGGCTTTCCCGTTTTCGTCGAAAAAGAAAGATGGATCGATGCCACCGATTCCGGAAAGTAAGACAGGATCAGACCACGGTCCTGCCGGATTTGTTGCCGTTACAAAAAAGTTGCCGATGCCGTTAACAAAAGTGGTTACCATGTAAAAAATCCCATTGTTATAGCGGATTGCAGGTGCATATATTCCACCTGAAATGCGCTGATTCGTCAAATTCAGCTGTGAAGGACGATTTAAAACATTCCCGATTTGTTTCCAGTGAACCAAATCGCGGCTATGAAAAATCGGAACTCCCGGATAAAAGGAAAATGAGGAATTGACCAGATAATAATCACTGTCAACCCGGCAAATACTCGGATCGGGATAAAATCCTGGAAGAATCGGGTTTCTGACCTGAGCAGAAACTGTTCCGGAGAATAGACCACAAAGGCCTATTGTAACAATCAGAATAATCTTTTTAAGGTTCATTGGTTTTATCATTTTTAAGACTCGTCAGAAATTGCTTAATTTTTTAGCGAAGTGCAAAATAGGAAAAATATCAGATTCTGGTGACTAAAACCGTTTGATTATCTATTTTACATTCGCATTTGCTATTTGATTTTTCTGCCTGAAATTATCCAAATCTGTTTATATTCTGCTATAATGACCGAATTTGGCCGTTGAAATTTCCAGATTTGTTATCTTGCCGCAAAATAGGTCAACATGGAGAATTTAATAGATCATATCGAAGAGTTTAAATATTCTCCGGGAATTTGGGAAAGCCTAAAAGAATATAGTATTCGCAAAACGTTTAATGAAGGCGAGGTTATTCTCGAAGAAGAGGCTTACATTCAGTTCATTCCAATTGTAATGAACGGGAGTTTAAGAGTGATGCGCACCGAGGAAGACGGGCGGGAAATCCTGTTGTATTATCTGGGGACTGGTGAAAGCTGCATTATGTCGATACTTGGCGGAATTCATCAGGAAGCCAGTAAGGTTAAAGCAATTGCTGAAGAGAAAACTGAAATATTGTTTGTTCCGGCACATAAAATGGTAATGTTGCAGCGGGAGCATCCGGAATGGATGAAATATATCTTCAGAATTTATCACGAACGTTTCATCGAACTTCTTGATGTGATTAATGCGATTGCTTTCCGTAAAATGGATGAACGGCTGTTAATACTCCTCCGTAAAAAATGCAAATTAACCGACAGCAATATTTTATTGGTCACCCATGAACAACTATCCAACGAACTGGGTACCTCCCGTGTTGTTGTTTCCCGTCTGCTCAAACAAATGCAAGAAGAAAAGCTGGTGATACTGGGACGCAACAAGATTACTTTGATCGGGGAATCCATTCCTTGTTGAAAGTAATATCCAGTCACACAAAACAAAGAGCTGTATTGCTTTTTAGTCGCTGAGTTTAATGCTCCAAACTGAACCTTCACCAAAACATTTTCATCCAGTCAAAAAAAAACAGAGACAATCACCTTACCTTCAACGCAAAATATCACTTCCAGACATTCATCCTGATCATTTCTTATCATTAGGTTAACGAAAGCTTAACTCACAGCGCGTCCTTGTGTAACAAAAGTAGCTGACCAGCAATTCTCAGTGCTCTACCTTCGTACTTCAATGTAAAACTGAAACCGAAATGAGACAAAAGATGAGTCTGGCCAGTAGTTTTGTACGTACGGCCTATCTTTTAATTACCTTTTTACTATCCAGGGGAGTCCTTATGGCTCAACCCGATAGTTTGCAATATCTGTCGCTTGAAGATGCGGTAAAAACGGTAATGGAACAGAATAAGTCACTTGAAACTGCTAATCTGGAACAGAAAATTGCAGAAGCTAATTTCCGGCAAACCGACGCGATATTTCTTCCGCAGATAGGTTTTTCCTATACGGCTATGCGAACCAACAATCCGATGAATGCGTTTGGATTTAAACTTCAGCAGCAAACGATCACCCAGCAGGATTTCGACCCTGCACGTCTCAATGACCCTTCGTCACTGAATGATGTGGCTACCAGTGTGGACATCAGGCAACCCCTGCTTAATCCGGATATGTACTTCGAACGACAAGGAGCCTTGACGCAAAAAGAACTGTATAAGTACAAATCGCTCCGGACAAAAGAATACATCGGGTTTGAAACCGAAAAGGCCTATTTGCAATTACAGCTAGCCTATGAAGCAGACCGGGTCGCGAAAGAATCTCTTGAAACCGCCCAGCGGATATTAAGTACCACCACGCATCTGAATGAGCAGGGTCTGATTAAAAAATCTGATTTATTACTGGTACAAGTTCATGAATTGGGCATGAAAAGCCGGCAAGCGCAAACAGGAAATGCAATCCTCAATGTTTCGGATTATCTGAATTTTCTGATGGGACAACCTTCAGGAATCGTTTATACGGTAGACGAAATGAGCGATGCATTATTACCGGTTAACGCAGCAAAGACAGTTCCCGATTCCCGGGCAGACTTCATGGCCATGCAGAAAGCAATAGAAGCCAGCGACCAGATGATAAAAGCCAGCCAAATGAGTTATTTACCCAAACTGAATGCCTTTGGGAGTTACCAGTTCCACGATAAAAAGCTGGCTGGCTTCGGTTCCGATTCCTATCTGGCTGGAATACAGCTTTCATGGAATATATTTGATGGAAATACACGCAGGTTTAAATTAAAAAGCCGGATGCTCGAAACAGAAAAGCTCGAAACAGAACTGGCATCCCAAAAAGAACAAGGACAACTGGAGCTGAATAAAGCACTGCGCGACATCGATGAGGCCAACTTTATGGTACGGCAGCAAAAAACGGCAGTCGAACAGGCTGGTGAAGCACTGCGCATGTTGCAAAACAGATACGAGCAGGGACTGGCAACTACAACCGATGTGTTGACCGCAGAAACCCTGCTGGCTCAGCAAAAAATGAGCTATGCCCAATCGATATTTGCCGTTCGGTTAAATACAGCCTATCTCCATTTCACAACATCCGTAACTCAATAGATTAACAGAAAACAAGATAAACAATGAATAGATCAGTAAAAAATAGCGCATGGGTCTTTATTTCAGCAAGTTTGCTACTGGCAGCTGGCTGTTCGTCGCACCAGAAAAAGGAAGACAAGCAAGCCGTTCAAGCCATACAAGTGATTGTAGCCAATCCGGAGACCGATGCAAATAATGGCATTTCTGCCAGCGGAACGATCGAATCTGAACGTACAGCTCAAATCAGCACCCGGATCATGGGGTACATCACTAAAATACAGGTCAAAGTTGGCGATCGGGTTCAAAAAGGACAATTGCTAGTAACGATCAGTGATCAAGATGTCCGGGCAAAAAAAGCTCAGGCCGAAGCCTCTGTGAATAGTGCAAATGCGGCACTGAAAGTAGCTGAAAAAGATCATGACCGTTATACAACCTTGTTTCAACAGGAAAGTGCATCAGCCAAAGAACTGGAAAACATCAACCTGCATTTCGAAGCTGCCAAATCGGGAGCGGAAGCTGCCGCGCAAATGCTGAATGAAGTGAATGCAATGCTTGCTTACTCCCGAATTCTGGCGCCTTTCTCCGGAACTGTAACCCAAAAAATGGCCGATGAAGGAAGTATGGCTAATCCCGGCATGCCTATCCTGACAATAGAACAGGACGGAGAACTCCAAATCAGCGCATCAATTCCGGAATCAGAAATCAGTAAAACACGCCTGGGGGCCATTGCTGATGTTGAAGTCAAATCTGTAAACCGGAAATTTCAGGGAGAAGTCATACAAATCAGCCGTTCATCGCAGTTTTCCGGAGGGCAGTATGAAGTAAAAATAAGCGTCCCGGATCAGGCAGCAAAAGGATTGTTTGCCGGCATGTACACAACTGTTTTTATTCCACTTGAAGATTCGGTGACCAGCGAAAGTACTTCATCCGTTTGGGTTCCTGAAGAAAGTTTGATCCGGCGCGAGCAACTTACCGGATTATACACAGTAAATGAGAATAATACGGCGGCTTTGCATTGGGTGCGGACCGGGAAAACGGATGGGAAACGAGTTGAAATCGTTTCTGGCCTTACAGCAGCTGAGCCGTTTATTGTTTCAGCTGAAAGCAAATTATACAACGGCGCCCCTGTTCAACTAAGAACCAACTGAGAAACGAATTAATAGAGATATACTGATGCAAGAAGGACTTTCAGGCAAAATAGCCAACGCTTTTATACAATCAAAATTGACGATCCTGCTCATGCTGGCCTTTATTATGCTGGGCGTTTACAGCACGTACCTGATTCCACGGGAAGAAGAACCACAGATTGAGGTTCCGATGGCCGATGTGCTGATTAGTTTCCCGGGAGCCAGTCCCCAGGAAGTTGAAACCAAGGTGGCAGCTCCGCTTGAAAAAATAATTTCAAACGTCAAAGGAGTTGAATATGTGTATTCATCGAGCTTGCAGGGACAGGCCATGGTGATTGTGCAGTTTTTTGTAGGCGAAGATGTTGAACGATCGCTGGTGAAACTATACAGTGAAATCATGAAGAATATGGATCGCCTACCTCAGGGGGTTTCACTGCCAATGATCAAAACGCGGGCGATCGACGATGTACCTGTGCTTGCACTAACCTTATGGAGTGAAAAGTCAGGCGATTACAGTTTAAAGCAACTGTCTGAAGTGATTTCCGGAGAAATAAAAAAAATACCGGATGTTGCCAAAGTTACTTTGTTGGGCGGGCGAAGCCGTGAAATAAAAGTAGTAATCGACAAGGATAAAATGGCCGAAAGTGGTCTTGATTTTATGACCATCAGCAGGCAAATGCAGGCCAGCAATGCAGAAATGAGTTCAGGAACCTTACTGAAGAATGACTCAGCCTACACGGTTGAAACCAGTAGCTTCCTGACCAGTGCTGAAGATGTGGCCAACCTGATTGTTGGCTTGAATGAAGGTCAACCGGTTTATCTGCACCAGATTGCCAGGATAGAAGACGGGCCGGAAACTCCTCGTCAATATGTTTTCTTCGGTTACGGACAGGCTGCTAACGAATCGAAGATCCCTCCCGGAGCCAACTATCCGGCAATTACACTGGCCGTTGCCAAGAAAAAAGGAGCAGATGCCATGCACCTGTCAGCAAAAATATTGAGTAAGGTTGAACACCTGAAAAAAGAACTCATTCCGGATGATGTTCAGGTAACTACCACGCGTAATTATGGCGAATCTGCTTCTCAAAAAGTATCTGAATTGTTACTCCATCTTTTTGTATCCATTGTAGTAGTAACTCTGTTTGTTATGCTGGCCATGGGATGGAGAGGAGGATTGGTCGTCTTTCTCTCGGTTCCGGTAACCTTTGCGCTGACCTTATTCGCGTATTATTTCATGGGGTATACGCTTAACCGGATCACACTTTTCGCCCTGGTTTTTGTAACTGGTATTGTGGTTGACGACTCCATTATTATTGCAGAAAACATGCACCGGCATTTTAAGATGAAAAAACGCCCGCCGATGCAAGCCGCTATTTATGCCATAAACGAAGTGGGAAACCCGACAATTCTGGCTACGTTCACAGTAATTGCAGCCATTTTACCCATGGCATTCGTATCGGGAATGATGGGACCTTACATGAGCCCGATGCCGATAGGAGCTTCAATTGCCATGCTTATTTCGCTGATTATTGCACTGACACTGACTCCATATTTGGGATATCTGTTTTTGCGCGGAAATAAAAAATCAGACAAAAAACAAAAGCATACCGCATTAAGTGAAGGTCTGATATACAGGCTGTATTCACGTACCATATCGCCAATGATTGAAAAACGGCGTTTACGTTGGATCTTTATGCTCACGATTATCTTTATTCTGCTGATTTCAATGTCACTTTTTGTGACTCGTTCGGTTCCGGTAAAAATGTTACCTTTCGATAATAAAAATGAATTTCAGGTAGTGATTGATATGCCGGAAGGAACAAGCCTTGAACGAACATCGGCTGTAACCAATGAAATTGCAAGCTACATCGCCCAACAACCAATGATCACATCTTACCAGGGATACGTTGGAACATCAGCACCAATGAGCTTTAACGGACTGGTCCGGCATTACGATATGCGTCGGGGTGGAAATGTGGCAGATATTCAGGTAAACCTGATTGACAAGGAAGAACGCAGCCTTCAAAGCCATGATATAGCCAAAGGTATGAGAGCCGGAATACAAACCATTGGCCGGAAGTACAATGCCAATGTGAAGTTAGTTGAGGTACCGCCAGGGCCTCCGGTTCGTTCGACCCTGGTTGCCGAAATATACGGCCCCGATTACGCGAAACAAATCGAAGTGGCCCGGCAAGTCAAAACCATGTTTGAGTCAACTGAAGATGTGGTTGATGTGGATTGGTCGGTTGAAGATAATCAGACTGAATACCGCTTCGAGGTCGATAAAGAGAAAGCCATGCTGGCAGGAATAGCTCCATCACAGATCGTTGGAAATATGCACGCAGCATTATCCGGACAGAATGTTGGAATGTTGCACGATCCTGCTTCGTTTAGTCCGGTCAGCATCAACCTGCAATTGGCTGATGCGGATAAGTCCACCCTTCGTGATTTACGAAACATCAACGTGGTGGGGCAAATGGGCAACACAGTTCCGGTTGGAGATCTGGTGAATATTGTAGAAACGATCAGTCCCAAATCGATTCAACGTAAAAACCAGCAACGAGTGGTGTATGTGGTGGCCGATATGGCCGGGAAACTTGAAAGTCCGTTTTATGCCATGAACCGGATGTCGGACAAAATAAAGACATTTAATCTGCCTTCCGGATACAGCCTGGGCGAAGAGTATAGCCATGCGCCTCAATCGGATGAGAACTTCAGCCTGAAATGGGATGGTGAATGGCAAATTACCTACGAAGTTTTCCGCGACCTTGGAATTGCCTTTCTGTTGGTGATTGTTTTAATTTACATGTTAATAGTAGGTTGGTTCCAAAGCTTTACCGTTCCGTTGGTGATGCTATCGGCGATTCCGCTTTCGTTGATCGGCATTATTGCCGGCCACTGGATTATGGGAACTTTCTTCAGTGCAACATCCATGATCGGCTTTATTGCCCTGGCAGGAGTAATGGTTCGAAATTCGGTCTTGCTGATTGACTTTATCAACATCAGGCTAAAAGATGGTATTCCACTCCAGCAATCGATTCTTGAAGCTGGTGCGGTACGAACAACTCCAATTTTACTGACAGCAGGAGCTGTAGTCCTTGGAGCAGTTATCATCCTGTTCGATCCGATTTTTCAGGGTCTGGCCATTTCACTGATTGGAGGAACCATTACTTCAACGTTCCTGACATTAATTGTTGTTCCCCTACTCTATTACAGGATGATGCGTAAAAAATATCCGATTAAATAACCAATTAACTATTCGAACTATGAAACTATTGATTGTTACTTCATTGATGGAATTCAAAGAAGATGTATCGAACATTCTGAAAAAGGCACAAATTCCCGTTTTTATTTTTTCGGAAACGACCGGTGTGAATTGTGGTTATATGGCTGAATTAACTGATAATTGGTTTACCAGTGATAGCGATCGTGAATTTTGTTCGGTTTCCTTTTTAAGTTTTACTGACCGCGAAAAAGCAGAAAATGCACTCGAACAGATTGTCGAATTTAACACCTCCGACCGGGTGGAATATCCGGTCAGAGGGTTTATAATACCAGTTGATAAGTCGGTATAGAACCAAATTTTTAGCTCTGTTTTCATGACCCGAATTCATCATCAGAAATATTCTGATGACGGATTCGGGTTTATTATTTGAGGTACTGAAAATCAGATCTCAGAATTGATGCAAAGAGTCGTCGGATGAAGAAAGCACACGAACTATTTCAACTCACATTCCTTAACCACACTAATTTTCACTGGCCCCATCAAACCTGAAACACGTAAATACTGAGCGGCATCTGGTCCGTTAAATTTATTGATATTCGTTTTGGTCAGCCGTTGGCTTTCGGGCAATTTACCATCTCCAATCAGTCTGTTTGGCCACATGTTAACTACTTCAACCTCTAACTCATTTGTTCCTGATTTCACAAACGGAGTAATGTCGAACCGGAATGGTGCACACCACAAGACCTGCATTTGATGTCCATTGAGTTTTACGGAAGCCATTTCCTTCACATTTCCCAAATCCAGGATCAGGCGATTTTGCTTCAAATCAGCAGGAGATAATTTGAAGGTTTTGTGATAAGTGGCAGTTCCTGAGTAATATTTAATTCCGGGATCCTCAAAATCAGTCCATGATTTCAATTGGTCAGTTTTTACATTTGCCGGTCCACCCCATTTCGGATCAAACTGAATATTCCATTCTCCGGAAAGCTCAAGGGTTTCATTTGTATCTTTCGATTTAAACTGATCTTTACGCCCGTCAGACCAGATCACATCGTATGTCCCAGGTTCATTTATTTCAGCCACAACTCCCGAATCAATTCTCCGGAATTGAATAGATGGCCATTTTTGGGTCTGGAAACTGAATTCAGGAAAAACAGATTGATTATCCCTGCTAATTTGGATGATGTGAGGTTTTTGCTCTCCATTTCTGAAAACGATAAATTTTGATCCTTCCGGCTCAAAAAGCAGCGGAACAATGATTCGTCCGTTTTCTTCGCGATAGACCAGGATTTTTTCCGTTTCTCCCGTAATCGCATTCCAGACTTCAGGCACTTTGCCACTTACTCTAAAACTGCATTCAACCTGCTCATACCTGTCAGGCAAAGTAGGCAGATATCGGTATTCAAAATCATTGTATGCCATTTGACTGAAACGATTGGAAACTAAATAAATCTCCTGATCATTGGTCGTTCGATGAATGTAGTCGAGTGAGGTTTTCGGATGAGTTCCTTTAAATTGAAAATCAGGCATGACTTTCAGGTCCGCTAAAACCTGATTTACATTTTGCCCCCAGATTATCCGGCCTTTGCCATACTGGTTTTCCGTTTTAGTTGTATCAGAAGTCTTTCCCCACATCCGGTCTGAAATCTCTTTAAGCTCCTTGTCACTTTGCGGAAATCCACTCAATCCGGTGGCTTCTTCAGGCTTCGGCCCGATCAAAGTCATGCCCTGTTTGACCAGATGTTCCAATTTCTTCAGAACATTCAGGTCGATCGCCTTCTCATTGGGGATCATCATCACCCGATAACTCATTCCGTCGGGCAATACAATTTTTTCTCCGTCGAACGAAACCCTGTTCAGGATAACGTCTTTGGAACATTTATCCCAATCGTAGCCAAAATTCAAGTCCGGAAGATCTTCTTTCAGGAATACAAAATTCGGTACATCATCGCCATAATAACTCAGGACATCGGCAACAAATAATCCCTGCTGAAGCATGTACATGCTCCGATCGAGATAGCTGATAAAATCTTTGGATTGCTTCCACCAGGTCACGTTCGGATTCAGGTGAGTTCCGGCAAAATATTCATTTCCCGGAAGTCCAAATTCTTTGGGTGATGAGGTAAAGGTATGCCATACAATCCGGTTTACTCCTGAACAAAACACGCGGTCGATGTTACCTTTTAAATCCATTGGCGAACGCTCCCATTGCGGACCAATGCTGGTTGGACCTTCGGCAGCTACAAAACGTTTGCCGTTGGTGTGCGCCACGCAGGCACTTTGCCGAACCGACAGCCGCTCGTCGTCTTTTATGCGATGTGTATTGGCCATGGCCCAGAATTCACCCTGCGGAAAATCGCTGATCCCCATGACACGCAATGCATCAACAGGTGCCGAATGCGGGCCTCCAGATTCAGGATGAATCCCCATTCCGTATTTGTGAGCAAGTTCATAAAAAAGCCTGTAATGATTTTCGGCCACACAATCACCAACTGTTTTTCTGAAATCGTGTAGAAACCGATTCGTTTCATCCCTGTTTTCAACAACCCTTCCTGCCAGAGCCGGCATATATTTCTGAATGTCGTAACCACGATACTTTTTAAATTCAGCCGGAAAATCCTTGGTCCAGCTAACCAGATCCATTTCCCAACTATCGGTTTGCAGAAACTTAACGCTTTTGCCTGCCGACTGGGCTGCTTCAATCAATGGCGTAATAACAGTTTGACTGAATAATTCAAATGCTTCCGGACTCAGGTGATCGACCGACAAACCTTCCCAGCCGTCACTATTGGTCGAAGTGCGGGCTCCAGTACAAGTATATCCGTACCGAATAATCGTCCAGTCTCCTTTGGGAGCATTCCATTCCAGTTTTCCGTTTTTAAAATTTCCTGTGAGATCAATAATTTCATCTTTCTGAACCGCCATCATTTTGCCATCGCCGTCAAAATCTTCCCTCAATTCGTAAAGCGGATAAACACCTTTCCAACCTATTTTTTCGTTGAACGATTTTTTCTTCCAGTTTTCGATGGCTTCATTCTGAACCGGTGCGCCTTCCTTATTGGGAATGGCCTGAACACAAATATCCTGATAATACAGATTCTTTTCGGGTTGAGGAAGTTCATTGCTGATCATCTTTCCACCAACTACATCGACTTCTGACCAAACGATTTTTTTCAGGGCAAACTCAGGAGTAATCGAAGGACCGCCGGGATTCCAGCCGCTTCCCATGTTTACGCTTAATTGAATTCCAACCCGATCGGCTTCTTGAACGGCATGCTGATATAATTCCATCCATTCGGGACTCATAAAAACCGGACCTGCGGGCGTTTTTGCCGCCACAAGGTAATTGGAACTTCCGGCATCAACCAGCGAAGCTCCCCCGTAACCTTTGTCTTTCATTTCTTCCAAATCGCGGGTAATCGATTCTTTGGTCGCCATACTGTTGAGCCACCACCAGTAACAGCGCAATCGCGATTCGGCAGGCGGATATGAAAACCCAGTTTCGAGTTGTTTATAACTTACCGTACGATCAGTTAAAAGGGAATTTTTCTCAGATTGTCCTGAAACCATCAAAGTGGAAAGCAGAATAAGTATTAAAGCAATTGATTTTATCATGCTGGTCTGTATTTAATTACAAAACTACGGAAACAATTGGTAAAAGAACAGGGACAACTTTAGCTAAAAGTGTCCCTGTTCTGTAAATCAAAAACAAATATTATCTATCGGTCCATCCTGGATTTTGTTCCAGAATTACATCGGTATTCGAATCAATTACGTTTTGTGGAATTGGCCACAAATTATAATTAAAGGTCAAAGTTGCTTTTGTTTCAGGCCAGTAAGCATATTCCTTAATCCGGTCTGTAGCAATAGTTCCGCCCATGCGCAGTAGCGTATTCCAGCGACATTCTTCATAAATTAACTCGCGTGAGCGTTCATCCATGATAGTATTGAAACTATCATCCATATCGGCAGCTGTAACCAGATAACTGCAATTAGCACGGCTTCTCAGTTTATTAACATCAGCTGCTGCTCCGGCTTTGTCGCCGCTTCGTTGTTTGGCTTCAGCGCGTAAGAGGATTGTTTCCGGAAGACGGATAAAATAATCGTCGCGGAAAAGATTACTCATATTTTCACCATCGGCCAAACCGGTATATTTATCGGTGGCAATTTTACACGAAACCGGGAAAACTTCACTTCGGTTATTAAAATTCGTATTTGCATCAACGTTTCCGTCATACATGATCTCCCAGGGCACATCCAACTTAAAATATGGCGAGCCTTCTACATTACCTTTAAATCTTCTGCGTAAAACAACATCTGAATTACGCATATCACCAGCCCATTTGCCTTCATAAACCAGATCACGGGAATACATGGTAAGATTTGTCTGCGAAATACCACGTCCACCAACATCTTCCAAAGTTCCGGTCAGCCAGGTTTTTGCCACATCGCGAAAAACGGGTCCATAAGTACGCGAATAAGGAAGTTTTGATTTGCCATCTTCGGCTTTATATGCGGCATAATCAATTTGCATCGCCCAGATACATTCTGTATTTCCATCCTGATAATTCACGTTTCCTTCCTGAAACAGATCCCAGTAATAATTGGCTGTTTGTTGCATGGTATCAACCGGAGTACTGGCAGTACCACCCTGATAAACGTTAAATACAATTTTCGAAACACTTTTTCGCGTTCCGAAACGTGCATTCATTAAGGCGTATTTTCCACCATCAATCACAGCGTTTGCAGAACTGATTGATTTTGTGAAAGCAGCCTGTGCTCCACTGGCATTTCCATCGGAATTCAGTTGTGTGCCAAGGGCCAGATACAATTCTGCAAGATTGTGCTGAACTGCACCTTTTACAAGTCGTCCTCCTGACGAAGTTGCTTCCGGAACATCATTAATTATGGCTTCCATTTCGTCGATGGCAAACTGGTAAGTTTCAACTCTGGTTGCACGAACAAAATCGTACTGAGGAAGGGTAACAATTTCTTTAACAAGTGGAACTCCGCCGAAAAGTTCGGCCAGATTTTTATAAGCGAATGCCCTGAAAAAGCGTGCCTGTGCAAGTACATAAGCTTTTTCTGTAGCTGATGACCATGTGATATTGGGTAATTCAGCAGCATACAGAGCCATATTTGATCTCTGAATCACATAATACCAAGTAGTGTAAACCTGATAAAATGTATCGTGGTTCGGGTTAATTGTTCCGTAATCAGCAAATGTATTGCCTCTGCGAATGATTGGAACGTCGTACATATCAGTTCCTTTTCCCCTGAAATTGAAAATCCATGTTTGTTCAGTCGGATTTGCCCATAAATCTCTCAGGTGAGAATATATTGAAACCAAAACCTGATCGACCTGTGACGAAGTTGAAAATGCATTGTCGACAGTATAGAAGGTCGTAGGTTTTTCTTCCAGAAATTGCTTGTCGTCACAACTTACTATGCTCAGTGTGAGCAGTAAGAACATGATGCCTAAAATATATTGTAACTTTTTCATAATCTTAATCTGTTTAAATGTTAGAAACTGATGTTTGCCCCAAGTGAAAAGGTTGAAACAACCGGGAATGTGTCAGAAAGATAGGTTGCTCCGGTTTCAGGATCTCCACCGTTCCAATTCGTAAAAGTTGCAACGTTTTTGGCAGCAAAAAATACTTTGAGTGAGTTAATGTTCGCAGCTTTTACCCAATGTTCCTTAAAGGTGTACGAAAGTGATATATCCTGTATACGGACAAATCCCCGGGATTGCAGACCAAGAAAACGACTGTCGCCGGAGAATGTCGCAGATGGGTATACATTGCTCGGATTTTCCGCTGTCCAATATGGTTTATAAGTCATGTTGTCGTTAAATCTACCTGTTCCTGAAGTCATGTATGCTGGCGTGTTGCTTTGCATATAATATCCGTTTCCTCCAAAAATTCCTGAAATAAGTATGTAAAATTCAAAATTTTTGTAGCTCACATTGTTGATCATGTTCAATCTGAAGTTTTCTTTGGTATATCCAAGGATCGTACGGTCGGCTGCCGTAATTCCGGAAACGTTATCAGTGTCAACATATTTGGGGGCACCGGGTGCTGCCTGTGTTAAGGCAATATACTCAGTGTCATCTGTCTGAACAATTCCATCCTGTTTAAATCCATAAATAGCACCTAGCGATTTCCCAATGAATAAGCTGGTAGCAATATCATCATCTTCCTTGCCATCACCGTCCTTATCTTCTCCGTAGAGTTTAACCAGTTTGTTGTTGTTTTTCCAGTAAGTAACCGAGGTATTCCATGTAAGGTCTTTAGTTTGAATATTTACCGAGCGAACAGTTAGCTCAACTCCGGTATTATTTACCTGTCCAAGAGAAGTGGTAATGGTCTTAAATCCAGTCATTACCGGAATCTGACGTGTGAAAATCTGATCGGTTGTTTTTGAGAAATAGGCATCCACATCAACAAACAAGCGGTTTTCCAGCCATGAAGATTCAAAACCTGTGTTCCACGATTCAGTTTTCTCCCATCCTAATCCGTAGTTGCCGAGTGTTGTTTGCACCAAGCCATAATTGATTTTCCCCTGTGCATCAGCAAATTCGTAACGGTATCCGCCTGAAGAACCACTGGCAACTTTTGATAAGGTGGCATAAGGTCCAATTCCCTGGTTACCATTCTGGCCCCACGAAAGTTTCAATTTCAAATTATTGAGAGGTTTAATTGATTTCATGAATTCTTCTCCTGAAATCTTCCAGGCCAGTCCGGCAGCTCCAAAATTAGCCCACTTTGTATAAGCTCCGAAAACGGAAGCACCGTCACGACGGAAAGAACTGGTGAAATAGTATTTGTCGTTATACGAATAATTTAATCGTCCGAGATATCCAATGTTTCTGCGAAGGTCCGCATTTAATAGAACATGCTGTATTGTACCGGTATGTAATCCCCACATTCCAAGCAGTGTATTTCCGTTTGCCCCGAAATCATTGGCAGTCGAATTGATATCTTCATATTTGCGTGAGTCACGCGTTGCAACTGCAGTAGCTTCAACACTGTGTTTTCCAAACTGATTTTTGTAACTCAGGATGTTATCAAATACATAGCTATATGTTGTGTTGTTATCAAGGTTTCCATTTGCACTTGCCAAAAAGCCTGTAATTGTTGCAGATTCATAACGTACCAAACCTTCACCTTCTTTTACGTAGTAGTCTTCGTAGTAAAAATTCCCCGAGCTGTTTTTATCCAGATTCATCAGGTAATTCAAACGGTAACTTAAACCTTTAATCCATGGCACGCTGAGACAGCATAATTGCTTAACCTGAAGTTTTTGCGTTTGTCCATATTCTCACGTGTGCCGTCGTTAATGCCCCATAACGGGTTGACTGCAGACTGGGTGTAAGGGTACTTTTCCAAATTCCCCTGATCATCGCGGAATTCAACACCATATGGCGACATGGTTTGTGCCGATGAAATACTTGCTGCGAAACCGGAATAATCGCGGTTTGAATAGCTGGCATCCACACCAACTTTCAACCAATTGGTAATGTCGGTATTAATTTTACCTAAAATCGAAATACGATTAAATTCATCACCAACCACAACGCCTTTGTTGTTATTGTATGAAGTAGACAAATAATAGTTAACACCTTTTCCTACACCCGAAATGGCAACCTGGTAATCCTGAATGATACCTGCTTGAATTACTTCATCAAGCCATTTGGTTTCTTTTCCGGCAGCCAGATTGGCTAATTCGCCTGATTTCATCCAGTCAGTCGATCCAGCGGTATATTGATTCCGTGCATTTACAACTGTAATCCACTGGTCGCCTTTCATGATATTCGGACGATTTTGCCATGATTGAACACCTGACGAAACATTAAAAGTTATTACGGGTTTAGCTGAATGCCCTTTTTTGGTTGTAATGGCAATCACACCGTTGGCCGACCGTGATCCGTAAACCGAAGCAGAAACGGCATCTTTCAAAACGTCAACACTGGCAATATCGTTCGGGTTGATGTCATTGAGACTTCCCATATAAATAACTCCATCCAGAATAATCAATGGATTGTTGTCACCGTATACTGAGTTCTGCCCACGGATGATCATGCTTGGTTCGCCCCCTGCGGAATTAGTAGCGCCAATATTTAAACCGGAAACATTTCCCTTTAATGATTCGAGGGCGTTCATATTCGGCATCAAGGCTACCGGTGAGTTTTCCATATTCACAGAACTGACCGAACCGGTAAAATCCTGGCGTCTTGCGGTACCATAACCAACAACAATTACCTCGTCCAATGCCAGTTTGTCTTCTTCCAACACAACATTAATTATTTGTTTCCCCTGAACAGAAACTTCCTGTGACCTCATCCCGACAAATGAGTACACCAGAATTGAATTTTCCTCAACTTGTGACAGTTCATAGGTTCCTTCAATATTTGTAATGGTGCCATTCGTCGTTCCCTTAATCGTAATGGAAACACCTGGGAGTGATTCTCCATTGAGATCAGTAACCTTTCCGGTTACTTTTTTTTGCTGCATGGCAAATGAAGGAGAAAGTACAATTTGGCGGCCAATTAATTTGTAATTGATGTTGGAGCCTTCAAACAACATGTCCAGTACTTTATCAACAGAAGCACTTTTCACATTGATACTGATCATTTTTTCCACGTCAATCAGATCTTTGTTATAGAGAAAAACATAATTGCTTTGATTTTCGATCTGAAGCAATATTTCCTCCACTTTAGTTTGTGTGGCATTCAGTGTTAAACCTGAATTTTGAGAGAATACCGTTCCGGCCATGGACTGTAGAACGGTAAGCACCATCAGAAAGATAGCTAGTTTCATAATTAATAAAAGTTTTTTCAGGTCTGCGCTAAGCGACGAACCCTTAGGTGCAATTTTTTTCATAGTTTTGTAAAGATTAATTTGTACGATTAATTAAATTTTAATTGCAGATGCGGGTAATGTTCGAGCATTACCTGCATTTTTTTCATTCATAGGCAGTAGGTATTTTAATTTTTAATAATTCTTGTTTTATCTGCACTAATTTCAATCTTATCCGGCTTCCAGCTACCATCCGGGCTTAACTCTCTGTGTATGTAGTTATACTTAATTGGTGCGGACAAAGACAACAACTGAAGAATCTGTTCCAGACTTTCGTTGTTAATTGTCGCATTGTACCGGTAATTACCCAACTCAGGATTCATCAACTGAATGTTTACATTGTGTTGGCGCTGCAGAATACGCAGGATAGCTGAAAGTGGTGTTTCCCTGAAAATATATTTCCCTTCTCTCCAGCTGCTATAGGTATTCACATCTGTGTTTTCGATTGTGATATTCTTTCTTTGTTTATCAAAGACCGACACCTGTCCCGGAACCAGGAATTCTTCTTCTCCATTCAGATCAAGTGAAACCTTACCTTCGGTTAAAGCAACAGTAACCAAATCTTCATCAGCATACGAATTGACATTAAACTCGGTACCATAAACTTTAATTTCAGGTCCCAGATTGGAAACAAAAAAAGGGGTTTCACTCTTTTGAATTTTAAAATAAGCTTCACCGCTTAAGTTTACCCGCCTTTCGCTTGTATTAAAAACAACAGGATAGGAGATTTCGGAACCTGAATTTAACCAGGCTTTAGAGCCATCGGGCAAATCGACAGTAATCCGGGCTCCGATTGGAGCGACTACGGTAATATTTTGTTCGTATTTATCCTGAAGCAGCTGCGCATATTTTTGCGCCAAATTATGCTGTCCATAAAATAACCAGACAGAAACCAACATCACCGGTAAAAGCAATATAGCAGCTACCCTGGTTGCCTGAAAAATAAAATTTCTGAATCCGGATATTGGCTTTAACTGATTAATTTTTTCAGTCGTTTTTATCCATAGATACTGAATATCTGTCTTCTTAACATCCGTTCCCCGGAAGCGAAGTTCTTGAGTGATCCTGACTGCTTCCTGAAATTCGATGACAGATAAAGGATGATTCGTTTTCCACGCGTTCCAATACTCCGATTTCGAATCATCTTCTCCTTTGACCCAGGCAACGAAGCGGGTATTGGAAATTAATTCTTCAAATATTGTCTGATCCCATTCTCTCATTACTCTTCCTTTTAATACAAAGAGTAAATAAGCGACTTTTATACTCAGTTCGGAATGATCTTTTTTATTTTTTAATTCCAAACAGAGTCCAGAGGAACATTTCAATATTTCCTGCACCTGTAAGACCATGTCCGGATAGATCCTTCCGGATGTGATCCAGAGCACGAAACAACAGATTTCGGACACTTTGAATATTCATTTCGAGGACAAGGCTGATCTCAGGAAATTCGAGATCGTGATAAAAACGAAGCAAAATGACTTCACGTTGTCTTTCGGTCAGTCCCTCCATACTATGCGCAAGTATTTTGGAATGTTTTAGGTTTTCTTCATCACTGATCAGAAAATCTTCAACCGAAAATGAAAATTGAGGTTCTGCAAACTGATAGACTGACGATTCATTTCTGGTTTTGTTTATTCTCCGAATTAATTCCCGCCGGAGAGAAATAATCAAATAAGCCTTAAAATTTTCAACCTGGGCCATTTTATTACGACGTTCCCACACATTAGCAAACAAATCCTGAATGGTATCTTTCACTAACTCCGGCATGCCAGCAATCTTAATTCCGTAGTAAAAAAGCTCCTTATAATGAGTCTCAAACAGAATTCCAAGAGAGGCAAAATCGCCACCTTTGAAATTTCTCCATACTTCCTGAAGATTATTCGATTTGAGATCGGTTGATTTCATACTTCAAACTAACTAGGATTACATTGACATAAATATTCGGATTCAAAAATAGAACTATTTTCAGGGAAAGCGGCAAAGATCATAGATTTCCAGTCGATTTAGAGATTAGCGGTTGAGTTGCACTTCACATTGGGTAAGCATTGGGATGTAGTTGGCTGCAATTCAGAATATACCAATACTTTTGGTCATCCTGTACATTCTCCAATGAATTGAATTTTCCAGTCATATCTAAAGACAATTCGCTCGAAATGCAGATATGGCGTTAAAATGAACTACCTCGCAGCAGAGCTACGAAGTATCAAAACAACACTAGTTGCTGATGATGTATACTTTTATAATCTTTTTCAGTGACTTGATTCTTTACATATTCTTGTATTGTATTTTCATCCCCATGAAGACCAACTGTACTTACATAAAATCCTTTTGTCCAAAACTCACCTCCCCAAAGTTTCTTCTTTACTTCAGGATGAAGTCTGAAAATTTCTTTGGCAGTGATACTTTTTATTGTCTGGATTATTCTCGTGGGACTATACATTGGAATGCTTTGAATCAAAAAATGAACGTGATCTTTAACTGTACCAATTTCAATGAAGACGATTTCAAATCGTTTCGACAATTCAAGGCAAATTTCTTTCAAGCTATAGTCAACAGTTTCTATGAAAACTACTCGACGATAATTGGCCGGACAAACAAAATGATAAAGTAATACCGACACCTTATGACTTTTATGGTTAAATTCATTCATATAACAAAATAACCAAGTTTACGAAGCAGAGCTTCAGGGAACTAACCCCAAAGAGATTAGATTTACTCAGCGGATGACTTTAACCTAAATTGAGCGATTTGAGTATACTAAAATAAAAGATAGCTTGCTTATTAAATTGATAATGAGTACCTTAGCAGTGACAAAACAAACAAAGAACCTTTCACCTTTTAGGTTCACAAGACTATCTT
>Ga0209386_1000076_pt1 | contig 50216 bp, 80 predicted proteins | sample NGEPertwo_FD_184510 | JGI IMG/M metagenome (GOLD analysis project Ga0209386, IMG submission 184510) | Arctic peat soil microbial communities from the Barrow Environmental Observatory site, Barrow, Alaska, USA - NGEE Permafrost154B-two... | ecosystem: Environmental > Terrestrial > Soil > Wetlands...
TTAAACCTTCCCGGACGGGTTTACAAATAAGAAAGAAGGAATTAACAATGGAACAAAACAGGTTTAAATCTCCGGTCTTTTGGAGTGCAGTTGTCGCACAAATAATATCAATTGGTCAATTTACTGGTATATGGGCTAAGTATGGTATTGATGCAGGAATGATTGGTGATGTAGTTGCAGGAGTGTTGCAGCTTGCGGTTTTGGTGGGCTTATTGAATAACCCAACTGACCCTGTAAAGTTTTAATCAAATAAGCGCATCAAAAAGGCTCTCTGCTATTTTAGTAGGGAGCCTTTTTTGTCGTTAAGTATGGTATAATAGAGGTGTGGGATAGTGATAGCTACACGACAAGCAGGTTTCCCAACTTGCTTCCCACATATTAACGAATGGGGTAGATACGAGGGAGGTATTTTTCTTTATGAAAACATGTAAGAAGTGTGGGGAATCTAAGGAAGCAACGACTGAGTTTTTTTACGCAAGCAAAACGAACAAAGATAGACTAAGTGCCGACTGCAAAGTATGTTGGAAGGAGTACTACGAATCCAATAAGGATAAAATAGTTAAAAATGGAAAGCAATACAGAGCGGATAATAAGAGTAAAATATTAGAACGTAAAAAACAATATCGAGAAACCAATAAAGAAAAAATATCTGCATATCGAAAGCAGTACGATAGTGTCAATGAGGAGAAGTTGGCCGAATGCGCTAGACGGTACCGTGGATGCCATAAGGATAATATTAATATTATTGCTCAAAGGCGTAGAACAAGGAAGCTAAAATTACCAGCGACTCTTACGAATGAGCAATGGGAAATCATTAAACAGAAATTCGGCAACAAATGTGCCTATTGCGGCAAGGAAAAACCATTAGCACAAGAACATTTTCTGGCTATTAGCAAGGGTGGAGAGTATACTGCCGACAACATAATCCCAGCTTGCCAATCTTGCAATAGTTCGAAGGGGATGAGGTTTTTCTTTGATTGGTACCCCAAATTTGCTCATTACAGTAAAGTGCGCGAGAAGACATTACTTAACTATCTGGGTTATAAATGCGGCAATCAACAGCTATCGCTTGTATGATACTCTGACTCTCTCCTTAATTGGGGAGGGCTTTTTTTGTTTTATCCCCTGAATTGTGTCAAAAAATAATACAAGGAAATCTTAGAAATACCTTGTTTTTCCCCTTGTATATATGTATCAGTTGATGTATACTTAGGGTAACAAGAAGTTGAGGGGGAAACAAACCATGACAAAGAACGTTTTAGCTTATCTTAAGAAGGTTGTTGACGCGAAGACCATTCGGTATGATCGGGAAGAAACTTTTACAGGTGGCAGCCTTGGTAACATTACCTACATTGCCCAAAACGGCAGAACTTACAAAGCGACCATAGATAGCCAAGATTTAGGGGAAACGCTTTATGACAACTACGGAGATATTTACAAGGAACAAACTGCTAAGAAATATGGTCCTCTTAATCTCTCCAAAATGTTAGAGTATATAGAAATTAAGGCATAACCACAAGGTCAGCTGGGAGCCAATACCTAACAAACGAAAGGAAGTTTTAAAAATGAGAAAAGTAATAAACGGTCGCACCTACAACACGGAGACATCCAAGAAAATCGGAAGCTGGGACAACGGGGTCTATGGAAACGACTTACGCTCCTGCGAAGAAGACCTTTACAAAAACACCAAGGGAGCATATTTCCTAGTCGGCGAGGGAGGTCCGTTGAGCAAGTACGCGGTGAGCCACGGAAACTCCACCAGCGGTAGCAAGGAACTAATACCCATGACAGCCGCAGAAGCCCAAGAGTGGTCAGAAGAACGTCTCACGGTCGAAGAGTATGAAGCTGAGTTCGGGGTGCAGGAGGAAGCCACCTCTGATCTGACAACGCGCGAACGGGTAGGATTGACGATTGACTCTGAACTCATGGCAAGGTTCCGGGAGCATTCCACGAAGACAGGCGTGCCAATGAGCAGGATGATCGACAAGGCGATTATGGCCTTGCTGGACAAGGAAGAATAACTGCAATAAATAAAAGCCCTCGGTTATGCCGGGGGCTTTTTTGCGTGGATGGGTTACTTAATTATCTTTCCCAAGGCTGTTTCATATTCTTTCGCTTGGGTAGGAGTTAAGTCCTTGTCGATCCGCAATAATGCGTTCCCCTTCAAGTACATGTATTGCAAAAGCATAGGAGTATCCTTCGTAACACTCTCAATATAGTCATTTCTAGTTTTGGCATCTTTGGCATTTGAAAAAACTTCTATACTCCCGCCTTTCTTACTATCCGTAACTCGCGAATCCATAAAATTAACCTTGCTGATATATTGGTTAGGTCTGCCCATTAATTTGTTTGTGTCTGTTTCCTCCGTGTAGACTACTATGTCTGTCATAGGTAGGCCGCCATTCTTAAAACTATCACTTATTCCCTCTGCCGTTATCACCTTAGCCGGCTGTGTAGCTTCCTTGGCTGGAGTTGTTGAGGTAGGCGCGCCACATCCTAACAATATGACCATAAGTCCGATAGACAATAAATACATAATCTTTTTCATTTTATCTTCTCCTTCTTAATTTTATTTATAAAAACCCTTTAGGTATTCAACGTGTTATGGGGTATTTCCTGCTATGGGATAATACTAATTATTCTAAGCATACCCGTTTGGGTAACATTTAGGTAACGTAATCAGAATAAAGGTGATGAAGCAGGCTAAAGATGTTACAATGATAAAAGAGAGGAATCCTCACTGTATGCGCCATGTAGCACAGGAGATAATATATTACAGCATAAATTTATTAATAAGAGTAACCGAAATGGTTACTCCAATGGTAAACCATTATCCGCCTGTATCAATGAACATAGGGTTTTAGAAGCCCTTAAATTACCTCAAAGGTAACGAAAAGGTAACATAATCAGATAAAAAAATTCATACCCCTTTAGGGTATTAGGTTTTTAAAGGTTTTTCATTAGTTCACTGAACTTTTGGGAAGCCTTTTTTTTCATTGTTTTCGTAGTATGCATGTAAACCCATTTTGTCGTTTTGCCGTCTTTATGTCCTAGTCGCTCCATGATCTCTTGAAGACTTACTCCGGCCTCGGCAAGTAACGATGTGTGAGTATGTCGTAACGAGTGGGGCGTTAGGTGCGTATTTAATCCGGACAGCTTTAAAAGGTGGCGCATGTGGCTTTCAACGGTTTTAATGATCTTTGGATATCCTGGAAATGTATGCTCTCTTGCAAATATGAAATCCTTGTCGTGGTATGTGTCCCGATTCTTCATGTGGACAATATTTTGATTTGCTTTGTGTTTTTTTAATTCCTCCAGAACAACTTCATCAACAGATATTTTCCTTTTAGACGCCTTGGTCTTAGGTGCCAGTAGCTTGTACTTTGTCACATTGTTGGACGGGTTGTAGTAAGTCTTCGTGATGCTGACGGTTCCCTCCTCGAAGTCAATGTCTTTCCATTTCAAAGCGCACAATTCTCCAACCCTCATGCCAGTATAGGACAAAAGCAATAAAGTGGGATAATCCCCGTCTTTCCCTTTCTCCTTAACTGTTTTAAGAAAGATAGATAGTTCTTCTTTTTCGAGATACTTCACAATTTCATCTTCTGCCTCTAATTCCTCAATGGTTTTAATCGTCTTAGGGACGGCAACATACTGCGTCGGATCGGACTTAATAATCTCATATTCAATAGCACTTTTGAAGATCATTCGGCCTACTATATGAGTGCTATCTATTGTATTTTTTGCAAGACCTTTTTTCTTAAGACTATTCAGGGCATCCTGGTATCGCTTGCGTGTGATGTCCTTGAGTTTGATTTGCGCTAAGTAAGGGAGAAATCTACGAATCTCATACTTCCTCACTCTCACTGATCCTTCCTTAACCTCCCCAGTATTCTCATAGTTTACTAGCCATTCCTCAGAGAACTTTTCAAAGGTTATGTCCGACTCATGAACAAAAGTCCCTTGATCAAGTTCCTGTATCACGATAGCGGCAGCCAGGGTAACATCTTTTTTAGTCTTAAATCCACCCTTCTTTTGTTGCTTGCGTTTGCCTGTTTTGGGGTCAATACCAATATCGATTATGTATGACCACGTAGCCCCACAGGTACATTTTTTGGCATCTTTAGGGCATTTACAATTAGGTTTATAAAAATGTCCTTCCACGATGAGTAACCCCCTCGCTATTTCTTCCCAAAGTTGACATATATCACATTCCCCCTACGCCCTTTTAACCTTGTTTTCATACTCTTCTTTTGTGGCTGATTCCTCATTAAACATAAATTCAATTATGCCAGTAAGTTTTAACTGGTTATCTTTTGACAGTTTGTCCCACTTGGAAATTAAATCTTGGATTTCCTCCGGCAGTCCCGCAATGGGGTTGTCTTTTTTTGCCGTATCCGTATCGTCAAAATCATCAACCGAGCATCCCAATGCATGAGCTAAGGCAAATACCGTTTCAAGGGAGGGGTTCTTGGTTTGACCATTAAGAATTTTATTTAAAGTCCCAAGGGGAACTCCTGACGATTGAGCCAGGTCCTCCGACGTCATTCCTCGCTCTTGTTTCAATTTGCCCACTAACTCTAATCCCACGTTTTTCACCTCCGCTTAAAATATATTATATTGTCTGAATTTAGTCAACAGAAATTAACCGTAAACGGAAAATATTTTCCGTCAAAGGGTAATTTTTATAAATTTCCGCTTGACATTAACCGAATTTGGATTAGTATTAGGCGTAGAGCTAACCGTTTAAGGTTAGGTGGGAGGTGATAGTATGTTTAAAAATTTAGAAGCGGAAATGGCGAGGTATGACATTGCTCCGAAAGATCTCGCAGAATGTATAAGCGTTAACGAAAGGACAATGAGGAGTTACCTATCAGGCACTTCAAGGATAGCCTGGGAAGACGCACGGAAAATTAAACACAGGTATTTTCCGCAGTTTGAAATCGAATATCTATTCTATTTTGTTAAAGAAGATGCTGCTAGCTAAGAGGGGGCACTCAATGTACCAGCAGACGAATTCATCAAGCCTAAATTAACGAAAGCAGGTTAATGGAAATGAATGTAAAGCTAACACTTCAGAACAATGAAGAAATTAAAGAGGTAATTGAACGAGCTGAAAACGCAATAAAGGAGCTCAAAGGTTGCATGTGGGATCTCAGCAAGGTTCAACTTGAGGTAACAGTAGGAGACGAAAACAAATAAGACGCCAGCTGTAACTGACGTCTTAGGGTGAGACTAAAGTCTTTTCAGGTGCTCAATAATACTTTTTTGGAAGTCTACCATCATGTAGAAAACTTGCCTTGAAATTTGCTCTAAATCATACTTTACGTCTTCATTACATTTTGATGAACTAGTGATGGATTGGGCTTCTATACTAAAATTGCCAATAATTTTGTCTAGTTCATCGTCTAAGTTATTAATGCTACTCACGAAATCCACACCTCCTCTCTGATCGACATTGATTAGTCTGAACAACTTACCAATTCGACGTGGGAGAGGGAAACCCTGTAAATATCTTAAAGGAGGGAAAATCATGGATAACTTAACAATTATCGAAAATGGATTAGTGCCGATTTACAAGGGTGAAGGCGGGAAAGTCGTTGACGCAAGAGAATTGCATGAGTTCCTAGAGGTTGAGGATAAATTTGCGACATGGATTTCAAGGCGCATAGAAAAGTACGGTTTTATCGATAGTGAGGACTATACGACTTTTTCGCAAAATGGCGATAAACCCACTGGCGGCAGACCGTCAATCGAATACGCCCTAACGATTAATACTGCCAAAGAAATTGCAATGGTAGAAAACAATGAACAAGGGCGCATTGTTCGTAAATACTTTATTGAGGTTGAAAACAGAACAAGACAACCCAAACAAATGTCGCAAGCGGAAATACTAGCTGGGCTTGCCCAAGTCACCGTAGAAATTGAGCGCAAGGCAAATACAGCCATTGAAGTTGCAAACAAGGCGAGTCGGCAAATGACTAATGCCCTTGATATTTTCACAGCTCCAATTGACAAGGATTGGAGACAGGCCATGAACACCAAGATACGCGGTATCTGTCAGGAGCATGGATTAAGCTACCTTACATTTTATCATGACCTTTACGAAGAGCTAGATAATTTAGCAAGGGTAGACCTCAATGCTCGTAAAGCACGGTTACGCACGAGACTAAAGGGGCAGGGTGCAACTAAAACCGCTTGCAAGGCTATAACAAAGCTTGAGGTTATAGAACGCGATCCGAAGTTAATACCTATCTTTGATGGAATTGTGCGGAAATATCAAGCAAAATATGCGGCTGTGTAAGGTGTGGGATTAATGGGTGACTTAGTGTTTTTAAAACCTGACGGTTTTAATGTTGATGATTTCAAAGAACAGGAGCTACGGAAGATCACGGATACCAATCCAGTCTTCAAAGACTTTCTAGAACGAAACGGATTCCGGCTGTATATCTGCGATATCACTAATGAGGTCATAGTTACTGATGATAAGGATGTTGATATGGCATTCGGGTTGTTTGTAGCACTGTATAAAGCCCATCGTGTGTAGGGGGTGAAACTTATGTTAATTGACGAACTTCCTGAGGTTATTACAGCTCAGCACATTTCAGATTACTTGGGTATTTCTCGGGGGAAAGTCTACACGCTATTTCAGATTAAGCCAGATGCCGGCGGTATACCATGCTTCGCCGTTGGGACGTCTAAGCGGGTGGAGAAGAAAGACTTCGTGGCGTGGATTGAAGCACGTAAGGGGGAGAAAGCTGAACGAGTTAGCTAGTTTGTGAAGAAGTTAATTTAAGGGAGGGATGTGAGAACGTGAAAACTCTGATATGGCGCGTATTCGCGAGCAAGCGCAAGCAGTGCTGTAAATGCAAAAGGACTTTTAATAAGCCTTTCAAGGGTACGGTTCGAGTCAATGCCATATTTAAAATCTTTGAGGTAAAAAGAGTTGGATGCCCGCATTGCATTAATGGTGAATTTATTCAGGTATGAAGGAGAGGTGAACCACCATCGAACGTCGTATTTGCCCACATTGTGACAAGCCAGCGTATTCATCCAGTTTTAGCTATGATTAGGAGTGCCCATATTGCGGGAAAGTGGTCGTGAGTGAATCAAGCGTAGAAAGGACGTGACCAAAATGCTGAAAAAACTCAAAAAGTCAATTCGGCGGCAACTGCTCAAGATCGATTGGTTCAGTCGCGCTGTAGCTGATTATCGCCTGCGCCTGAAGGAAGAACGCAAGGTGGAACACCTATTATCGGCAATTTTCAGAGGCGGGTCCGTGAAGCTGTAGAAAGCGAGAGTGAAAACCCATGCCATATGTGACGTTGCCCTATAAACCGACAAACGGCTTCTTCGACCTAACAGAAAAACCCAAAAGCATGAACACTAAAACCCACCAGAAAATACAAAAAATGCAAATGTTACTTATCTCACAGGCTGGGCGATACAAAGACCCCAAAGTCAAGCAAGACAATCAGGCTAACTTTGAGGAACTAAAGGAACTTATGGCTAAATTGCAACAAGTAATCCTTATCAATTGGCCGCATGAAATGCTTTTCAAGGGGAGGAATGACCTATCAAACACGGACGGAACCCCACACGGGCACAAAAGCTAAAGCTTAAAAAACTAAGACTCAACCCGCTGAACTGGCTGATTGTTAAAGATTGCCCGGAATGTTTTACCGTCGAGCATCGGGTATCGGGCAAGGCACGGACGCTGATAATTGCGAGATAAGGAGGAAAGTGTTTTGGATTATAAAACGATGATGATTAAACAAGCGAAGTCTCAAGGCAGGTTAAGTCTGCATCCTTACACCATCGGAGTTATTACATCAATTGTCGAATGTAATTACGCTCCGGTCGATAAGGTCAACGGTATATCCCTAGCCCTAGAAGGGATGAATAAAGCCTGGAATGACAAGTCTTTACCACGTGACTATACGGACGCGAAAAAGGTCCCCTTGTCAGAGGAGGCCCCAAAGGAAATATCTCACCCTGATTGTATCGTGAACGTTACCAAAGTGCAATCGTTGCTTGAACCGTGGTATGTGGAGCAAGTTTTAGAGGAGAGAAGGGTAAGAAAATGAGCGAGTACAATTCAGACTTAGCCAGACTAAAACAAGCCGAGTATTGTAAGACAAATGGTCCGCACTTTGCTCCCGAAAGCGGGCGGTGCTGGAAATGTAAGAGAGGCATTTATCAGAAAATAGGTTGGAAATTTGAGAATCACAGAGCTATTGAAGTGTCATTAGATTCACCGGATGCAAAACATTTTACAGGAATCACCGTGCAGAGGGCGGCAACCTCATTAGTTACAGGTTGCCCACATTGCCACAGAAGTTATTGCGATTAGGAGGATTGAGTTATGGGTTGTTCATGCCACATAAACCCTCCATGCTCTTACTGTTTGGAGAAAGAAGAATGTATCAACTGCGGTGAATTTGTTCATCCGGATGATGCAGGTTATATCCTAAAAGCTGCGGATGATGTATATGGTCCATTCTGCGAAAATTGTATAAAGAATATGGAGGTAGCTAAATGAGAGTATCGCGGATTGAAATTAAAAACTTCATAGGCATAAAGGAACTCAAATTAGACCTTGGAAAAATCAACATTATCACGGGCAGAAAAGGCGAGGGCAAGACCTCAATTATTCAATCCATCCAAAAGGGATTTACTAACCAAAACGAACGTGTCGAAGTCATTCGACACGGCGAAGAAGAGGCAACCATTTTCATCCAAACGGACACCGGCCTTGAGATCGACCGCAAAATCCGCACAAACAAAACGGACTATCTCAAAGTCAGAAAACCCGGTGAAGCGGTCCCAAGTTCAGAGAAATATCTTAAGCAGTTTATCAATGGGGACATATTCAGACCCTTGGAATTCGTGGATAAATCCCCAACTGAGCAAGCAAAAATTATCCTCAACATGCTGGATATCCCCTGGACGTTGGACGATATTTCAAACTGGTTCGGAGAGATCCCTGACAGTGTTAACTATGAGGCTCATATCCTTCAAATCCTTGGGCAGATCGTCGCTTTTTACTTCGCGCAGCGCGAATCTATCAACCGCGAAATCGTGGTCCTCAAGGCCCAAGTAGCCGGGTACCGGAATGAGCTGCCACCCAACTATGACGGCAATGAGTGGAGGGAGAAGAAGGTCGCTGAGTATTACAAGGCGGTCCATGATGGCGAGCAAGTCAATAAGGCGATAGATACTGCCAAGAATCTTATCGAAGGGCTAGAGGGGCGCATTGCTACGGTTAAGGCTGAGGCTGAGACAGAAAAGCAGGTTAAGCGGAATGAGATTGATCAAAAGCGGAATGAGATCAAAGAATATAAGTTATTCCTTGGCCAGAAGATTGAGAAGTCGAAGGCAGTTATTGATGGAATAGGCGACAGGATTATTGCCTCACAGAGGGACATCAAGGGCAAGTTGGCGTTTGATGTCCAGACTCTAAAACTTGAATATCAGGAGAAATTACAGGCGGCGAAGGAGCTATACGAAGCGGCAATTGCTCAATTAAACAGGAATACTGTGCACGCCCAAGACGAAGTGAGGAAGACGCTCGACAATGAGGTGGCCATATCCCAGGACGATATAGCCAAATGCAAGAATTCCCTTGCTACCAAAGACCAAGAAGCCTTAAATATTGACCAACTCGAAGAGCAATCCCTGTTAGCTCTTGACGAAAAAACCGCCGAGCGAATCAAAGCTGAGGACGCCATGATCGGGAACGCTCGAAAAATCCTCCACGAGAGGCGGGTTGTCGAAGTCGAACCCCTTCGCCTGGCAGCGGACAAAGTGGCCACCATGCAAAGCTACCTCCGTGACTTCGACCTCATGGCGAGCATGATTCGCGAGAAGCTGGCTCCTAAAGAAGAACTGTCCAAAACTCTCACTGCCAGAATTGAAAAGGGAAGAGAAATGCCGAAGGAACTGCTCAAGATTGCAGCTCTCCCGATACCGGGAATAACCGTGGATTCTGATGGCAATATTCGCATAGGTGAAACGCTTATTAATGGCCTGAGCGAGGGCGAACAACTAGAACTGGCGTTCCGTGTTGCGAAAGCACAGGCTGGGGAATTGAAGTTAATCTGCCTGGATGGCTGGAATAAGATCAACCCGTCTGATCGCGAGTGGATTGAGAGGGAAATCGCCGAGGATGAGTATCAATATATTTTACTTGAGACGACTGATTCGGACTTAACGATGAAGATTGAGGGGGAAATTTAATGAACGAAGGAAGGAAATGCTGGGATGTCCCTTTTTTTCAAAATGCATGCCACTCACAAGAGTGTGGCAAAAGATGTAGAAAATGCGAGCATGATGAAGAGTGCAACAATTGCCCATATTATGGATGCGTTAAATATCCCTTAGTAGTCAAGATTGAGGGGGAAATTTAATGAGCTTTATTAAATTAGAACCGATCAAAGGCGGTCACGGTGGTTGTCTATGTTGTGGCTATCAACACGAAGTTTTACCCATGGATAAGCTCATAGCCGTAGGTTTTGGAATTGCTACAGTAACTAAAGACGAAGAAGTAATTTACGACGAGAACTCAGGCTGTGAATTATGGATGACGTTAGAAGCTGAAGATTTTGCCAAGGAAGATCCTGATCATGATTGGCGCATACATTTAGTTGCGCCGTTGAGCGAAAGGCATTACCAGCGACAAGGCGAGTGTCACTGGGTCCTATATGAGAAGGGTCAAGGATTCGCTTGATACCAATAAAGAGGGGGAAATATAAATGAGTTTGGATGGATTTAATAAAACACATTGTGACAAATGCAATGAAAAGGTTGAACGCGGCGAGGGAATTTATGCTGATAGAGGATTTTACCACAAAGATCCCTGTTACAAACAAATAAAACAAAAATACATTGACGACTACGAATGGGATGAACACAAAACATCCTATGAAATCGAAATGGTTTGTCCACATTGCGGATATGTAGAGAGGGACAGTTGGGAACTAACTGACGACGATGGAGATAACACTTGCGGACAATGTGACTCGGAATACGAGTACGTGAGAAGCGTGTCAATCACTTACTCTACTACACCAAAGATTGGGAGGTAAATTAAATAATGGGATTAGACTTTAGTCATTCTAATGCACATTGGAGCTATTCTGGATTTTATGACTTTAGACGCAGACTTGCTCAAGAGATTAACGTTGACCTTGAAATGATGGACGGATTCGGCGGTGACATTCCATTTGATTTAATTAAAGATTCTATTGAGCCATTGCTTAATCATTCAGATTGTGGCGGAGGATTAACCCCTTCTGATTGCGCCAGGGTTGCGCCTAGGCTGAGGGAGTTGGTTAAGGGATGGGCTGACGATGATTACGACAAGAGGCATGCCTTAACGCTTGCTGAAGGAATGGAAGAAGCAATAGCTGAGGACGAGATATTTGAATTTTGCTAAATAAAGAGGAGGAAATATAAATGTCTAATGAATTAACTGTAAAAAATGAAGAACAAGTCATAGAGGTTGGATTCTCAAACTCAATAAGCTTTGAATTCACCCAAAGGGCAGCTTCCTTACTTTCAAAATCAACTATAGTGCCAAAAGATTACCAAAACAATATTCCAAACTGCGTAATTGCCCTAAACATGGCAAGCAGGATGGGAGCAGATCCTTTAATGGTTATGCAAAATCTTTATATTGTCTATGGTCGCCCGGGATGGTCCAGTCAATTTCTAATATCAACGTTCAACACATCTGGAAAATTCTCCGCGATTCGCTATGAATGGGTTGGAGAAAAGGGAACAGATGAATTTGGATGTAAGGCTTGGGCGCTCGAAAAGTCAACCGGTGAACGTCTCGAAGGGTCCACAGTAACGATTGATATCTCTAAAAAGGAAGGTTGGTATGCCAAGAATGGGAGCAAGTGGCCAACAATGTCAGAACAAATGTTGATGTATCGAGCCGCTAGTTGGTTTATTCGAGCCTATGCTCCTGAGATGGCAATGGGGATGCATACCGTCGAGGAAATCAGAGACATAGGAGTCACCGAAGTAACCAAAAATAGCCCCAAGATGTTGGTTGAATCAAGCATTGATGCGGAATTCAAGGCAGAGCAAGCCAAGAAAAAGACTAACGCAGAATTAGACGCTGAGATTTTAGCTATGGAGGATGCGGATGCAAATGCTAAAACTAAATAAATCAAACTATTTTTCTCAAGAAGCAAGCTTCCAGTATATGAGCAATTCTCAGTACAAAAATTTCATGTCCTGCGAGGCTATGGCTATAGCGGAGTTATCCGGCAATTGGATACGTGAACCCTCAGATGCGCTACTAATCGGTTCTTACGTTCATTCGTGGCAAGAGGGTCGGAGAAGGGAGTTCATTTCAGAGCATCCAGAAATGTTTAAGAAGAGCAAAGAACTTCTTAAAAAGTTCGTTGATGCCGACAAAATGATCAAGACCCTTGAGGGAGACCCATTTGTTATGTATGTGCTTGAGGGGCAAAAAGAAGTTATTCTGACCGCACAAATGTTTGGGTGCCAGTGGAAAATCATGATTGATTCCCACAATCTTGAGAAGCGAAGAAACCTCGATCTAAAAACTACTTGGAGTATTACGGACAAGGTATGGAGCGAAGAAAATTGGGCGAAGGTCAGCTTCGTTGAAAAGTATCATTATTTATTACAAATGAGTATTTATTCTGAGGTAGAGCGGATTGCAAATGGGCGCGAACCTGGCGATTGGTTAGACTTTTACATCGTGGCCGTGTCGAAGGAAAAATTCCCCGATAAAGCCGTAATTAACACGACTGACCCCGAGAGACTGATCAAGGAACTGGCCGAAGTTGAAGCCAATATGCCGAGGATTTTAGCGGTTAAGGCGGGATTGGAAGAGTCTAGGCGGTGTGAGGTTTGCGACTATTGTAGGTCAACTAAGCAACTAACCGGGGCTATACATTATTCCGAACTGTAACCAAACATAGCCCGGTTAATCCCGGGCTATTCTCACAGTGAGGGGAGGAACTATCTAGATGGAGGCCTGGGAACTCAAACAAATGCAGGGATTACCGCTAGAAGTAAAGATATTGAAAACACAGCAGCGCATTAGAGAATGGTATGAGCATTGGGGGGTCAAGTTTATGTTTCCTTCTCGGGTGGCAAGGACAGCACAGTTTTACTTAAATTAGTTCGCGAACTTTATCCCGATGTTCCAGCCGTGTTTATTGATACGGGGTTGGAGTATCCAGAGATTAGAAAGTTCGTAAAAACAATAGACGGAGTTGTTACCGTAAAACCCCACATGCCGTTTAACAAAGTCATTGAGCATTATGGATACCCTGTGATAAGTAAACTACAATCTCAGTATCTGCGTGAAGTCAGGGAAACAAAATCAGAAAAACTAAGATTATTACGACTTCACGGAAGTAAAAAAGGATACTTCAAAATCAGTGATAAATGGAAATATCTTGTGAATGCGCCGTTTAAAATATCTGAGAAGTGTTGTCGTGTAATGAAAAAAGAACCGGCCCGCATTTATGAAAAAACAACAGGAAGTCACCCATTACTTGGAATAATGGCCGATGAAAGTGAAATGAGAAAAAGGGAATACAAAAAGCGGGGGTGTAACGCCTTTGATGTTGCAAGACCAAAATCTTCACCTATGGGATTCTGGACAGAGCAGGACGTTTTGAAATATTTAGTAGATTATAAACTTCCGTACTCTAAGATTTATGGCGAGATAATCAAAAGTCGAGGAACGTATTTCACCACAGGGGAAGCAAGAACCGGATGCATGTTCTGTATGTTCGGGGTTCATCTCGAAAAAGGTGAAAACAGGTTCCAACGCATGAGCAGGACGCACCCCAAACAATATGACTACTGCATTAACAAACTCGGCTTAGGTGAAGTCCTGGACTATATCGGAGTGGATTACCGAAGAAATAACTTGTTTGGGTAAGGAGATGGTCAGGTGGCAGGATGGATAAATGAAAAAGAATTATTAGAAAGTTGTGGTATTTATCTAGACGGCGCACATGCCGCCATAAACCCCGATGGCATAATTGAGGTATGGCTTGGTAAGCCTACTCCGCCTTGGGAACGATCAGATAAATCACAAAGACATTCCCTTAAATATATTGCATGGAGAAATGATGTCTTTAATCGCGATAATTATATATGCCAAGATTGTAATAATCGAGGTGGAGAACTAAATGCGCATCATCTTAAAGGTTTTAGTAAGTATAAAAAATTAAGATACGAAGTAGAAAACGGTATTACTCTTTGTTATGAATGTCACAGGAAAAGACATAAGAGGCTGGTGATTTAATGCCAGAGGGAGTATTTCAAACGGATAGGGTAATCTTTAATAACCCAATATGGAAAAATCCTGCAAAGTTCAGATTGTTCTTTTATATTTACGGCAATGCCATATTTTCCAAAGAAGGATTTGACATAGGGGGTATTCATTTATCCCGTGGACAGTTATTGAAATCATACAGGAAACTATCAGACGAATTGGAATATATCGAAAACCATTCTCTAAAAAAGTATTCAATTTCGCATATAAAAAAACTCGTAGATGAATTAATTAAGGAAAAAAGGTTAGAAATGGAAGTATCCCAACTGGGAACAGTGTTCACCGTATTAAATTATGAGCAGTACCAGGGGTTTGTGAGATTTGAAAAAGATAGCAGAGAACACTGCGAGAACACTGCGAGAACACTGCGAGAACGGAGTGAGAACAATAATAAGAATGTAAAGAATGTAAAGAATGTAAAGAATGTAAAGAAGAGTATATCTTCTTGTCGGACAAACAAGTTTGCCGACGATGCAATTGAAATATCCCTTGCTTGTGAACTTTGTGATTTGATCCTTTTAAACAATCCGAACGCAAAAAAGCCCAACTTGCAAACGTGGGCTAAGTCAATAGATTTAATGATCCGGGTGGACAATAGAAGTGTCTTTGAAATTAAAGAGGTTATACGTTGGTGTCAAAAAGATAGTTTTTGGCAGGGCAATATATTGTCGCCAGGAAAGCTCAGGGAAAAATACGATCAGCTAACCATGAGGATGAAATCAAAACCGTCTAAAGGAACAGCAATTAGCCCTGGTAAAACACCACCAAGCAAATTTGATAAATTTTATCAGTAGGAGGATAAGCCATGTCCAGAAAAACAGGCACACCCAACATACATCTACCGTTTGAAGGATTAACGCCAATCCAAGAAGAGCGAGCAAAATCGTTTCTAAGCTCCATTTTACTAGGCTCAGTCATGGCAAAACGCGCAGGGGTACAAATGGATATAACCAAGTGCATAGCAGCGTACAGAGGACATGTGGGGAGGAAGGGCAATGACTAATTTTCACGATGTTTTAATTCCATCCCAAGCCAAGGAAATGAGCAGATTTTTACGAGCATTATATTCAGGAGCAAGGGATTGTCAACGAGTTGGGGTAAAGCCAGATATACACGCTGCCATGCAGAGTTGGGGGCAATGTTCATTGACTACAGAAGAAAAGGCCATCGCAGCGGGATTCAGGGAAAGGGAGAGGAAAGCCAAAATACAAAGAGAGGGGCAAGCCAAATGCAAAAAATTGACAAAGAGGAGGCTTTAACCCTTTGGAATAATGGCCTACTCGATACAGAAATAGCCAAGCACTTTAACTACTCCAAAGTAGCTGTACAACGATGGCGCGAGAGAAACTACCTGAAGAATAATTCTGTTATTGCCCAGAATAAAAAAGCTTAGCAACCCATGAACGTATAACCAAACTTTGGGAAAATGGCCTAAAAGACAGCGAAATTGCCAAAGAATTGAAATGCTCAACCATAACCGTCTGGGAATTTAGAAAGAAAAACGGCATGGGTAGCAATGTTGGGATTTTTAAATGGGATGGAGCTAAGGAACTTAGTGGAAAGGTGGGGATAAAAAAATGAGTAGAGAAATTAGATTTCGCGGTAAAAGGCTCGACAACGGCGTGTGGGTTTATGGATTACCGTCTTATAACGGATCTAGCGGTGAGATAAGTGAAATAGAAGCTATAGAGATGGACGAGAATGGGCAAGTGGATGAATATAGGTTCATTGAAGTTGACCCTGAAACAGTCGGTCAATACACAGGACTTAAGGACAGAAACGGAAAGGGCATTTATGAGGGTGATATATTGGGCATTTATGAGGGTGATATATTTTCAAATCATTTTAGCAGTAAAATCTTTGGGATTGTTCGATTCGGCGAATACATCAGCATGGGAGACGATAACCACGGTGGACACGTAGGATTCTTTATCGACTGGGGTAGTGACGATATGCTCAGGAAGGACTTAGCTTATTGGGTGAAGGTGTCGCATGTGATTGGGAATGTATGGGATAATCCAGAACTCTTAACGGCCACAAAATGAGACACCAAGAAAGCAACGAACAACAAGCCCTCTTCCAGTGGTCCAAACTAATGCAACACCAATACCCTGAGCTTTCCCTCCTTCATGCAATCGGCAATGGAAACGCCAGAACAAGTGCAATACAGGGGGCCAGAATGAAGCGTGAGGGAGTGCTAAGCGGTGTCTCAGACGTGATGTTGCCCGTAGCTCGTAACGGGTGGCATGGACTATATGTTGAATTGAAGGTAAAAGGCAACACAACTTCGCCTAGTCAGAAATGGTGGATAGCGGAAATGTACAAGCAGGGATATTTAGCGGTTGTGTGTTTTGGATGGGTTGAGGCGAAGGACGCCTTAGAGGGGTATTTGGGGGGAACGCAATAATGGCGTGCGGAGCAATAGTCGGAGAATGCCTTATCTGTGATGATTGGATTTATGAGGATGAATGGCAAATGACCGGAAATATAATGCACCATGATTCATGCAAGGTGACTGATTTAGTTTCAAAGTTTGCCAAGTTTTCCCTTGAAGAACAAAAGCGTGTATTCGAATATGCCGGGCTGGGAAAAGGAAAGGTAGTGTGAGCAATGATCCTAAATTGTAAAGATTGCTCGTTTAGGTTTAGTGATCGGGAGTTGTTGCCGTGCAGAACGTGTCCGAATATGAAAGGGGTGAAATGAAATGTTCATAAGGGAAATATACGAGAGAATATTGAAGACATTTGGACTAGAAAAGCAAATGATCAAATGTATCGAGGAATTATCCGAATTGCAAAAAGAGCTATGTAAGTATTCCCTTGGTCAAGGGAACCTTGAACACATTACTGAGGAAATTGCGGACGTCGAGATCATGCTTGAGCAAATGAAAAGGGGCCTTGGTATTAGTTTTTACTGTGTTGACAAAGTGAAGAGTAAAAAACTGAGCAGACTCAATGACAAATTAGACTTGGTCGATAGAGGAGGCAAATGATGAATAAGCTAAAGGACGCCTGCTTAGTGCTGAGCGTAGTGGCAGGGCTAATGAGTATTGTCTTGTTAGTTACACATAATGTGCCGGATGCTATTTACTGCTTAGTTTGTGCGGTGTGGATGGCCGTGTTAAGGGGGATAAGGGGTTAATGAAAATTGCACGGGTATTTCCAAGGAGAACGAGAGCAACCCCTAATGATGATCTTGTATTCACTAATTGCCCACCAATGTTCGCACTAGAAATAGACGAAGTCCATATATCAGTGGCGTTCACATATGACATGAAACATGCTGAATGGCTGGAAATGCAATGGAGGGCTTTAGGGGTTCCAGTTAAGATGGGTGGTCCTGCCTTCAACGAACCTGGTGGAGAATTTATTTCAGGAAGATATTTAAAGCAAGGATATGTAATCACCTCACGTGGTTGCCCAAATCGGTGTGTTTATGCAAATGGTCAAAAATGTATGGTACCAGAAAGAGAGGGGTATAAACTCCGAGAGCTTCCGATCAAAGACGGCTGGAATATTCTTGACGATAATTTATTAGCTTGCTCAGATGAACATGTGGAAGCTGTTTTCAAAATGTTATCACAGCAAGACAAGAGTCCTGAATTCACTGGTGGACTTGAGGCTAAGATCCTTCAAAAGTGGCATACGGAAAGGTTGTACGAAATCAAAACAAAACGAATGTATTTTGCTTATGACACTCCTGACGATTACGAACCATTAGTTAACGCAGGAAGATTGCTTCAAGATGCAGGGTTTAAAATGTCAAGCCATATCATGTGCTGCTATGTGCTGATCGGATACAGGGGAGATACCTTTGAAAAGGCCGAGAAGAGGCTAATAGATACTATCAAGGCTGGATTTGTTCCTTATGCGATGTTGTTTAAGGATCGAGCTGGAAATATAGATACAGAGTGGGCAAAGTTCCAGCGAGAATGGTGTAGGCCGATAATCGTAATGACAAAGATTGCAAAAGTAGTAAAAGGTAAATAAGGGGGCTTGAGCACATGAAATGCCCTAAAGAGATCCGAGTATGCCCCAACGGATGGATTGATTGTCATTTGTGCAAATATGACGTGTTATGCAAGGCAGGCCTATATGAGCCAGATATATCTGACCTCGGAATCGTCGTCCTAGCGGCCAAGATCGCGGAGAAAGTCGTGCAAGCTGAGGCCGTGGAGAGCGCCTATAAGATCCGGGGAACGTGGATGGAGGAGCTTAATCGCTTGGAAGAAGGAGAAATATGGGAGTGGATGGCAAGGTACAGGACACCAAATCTGCACGCGGTAGAACCATATAAAGCCATGAGTGGTCCTACGACACCTGGCGGGTCCAGCATGAAAGTTAAGAAAAATAATAAGGGAACTATTCCCACAGTTTATATCTGGGGATCTACGGATTAATTCGTTGACTTCGCTTTACAAGCTATGATATAATTCCTATTAGGGTTTGCCCTAAATGAAAATATTAAATATTCGTAAGGTGGCGGAATAGGTAGACGCTCATAAGTATGGCGGGGGTGAGACCTCGTTAGCGAGACTAATGGTAAGGCTGTTCCATACACTGAAGGCTTTATATGTAAGGTGCAAATCCTTACCCTTGCGAACAACATAACATGAAAAGGTATCCTTACTGGGTGCCTTTTCTTTATGCCCAAATATAATCAAAGGACGGTGATTGTAGTGGAGGATGCCTTTGCTAGATGCTGGCACTATAACGCTATAGATCCAAAGGAGAAGGGGAATTGCCCGAACTGTAGCCATTGGGGGTGGACACGATGTAGCGATGAGGTCTTGCTGATGAATAGAATAAACGAGACCGAACAACTTATGTCACATGATGGGTATAGACGCGGGCCTGGCGGGATCAGGCAGACGAGGCGAGGGTGAATGAGGTAACACAAGCCTTTGCCACTAAGTTCTATGAGTCCAAGGAATGGCGCAGGTTACGTAAGGCAGTGTTGAGGGACGATAAGTATGAGTGCTTGCATTGCAAGGCTAAGGGATACTACACAAGGGCGAACACCTGTCACCACATTAACTACCTTAAGTTGCACCCAGAGTTAGCACTTGAAATGTATTACAAGAACGATGACGGCAAGGTAAAGAGGAACCTGATAAGCCTTTGTCATAACTGCCATGAACGTATACATGAATGGGTACAAAAAGAGAAGCTGGAACCGTTGACTATTGAGAGGTGGGACTGATGTGGAACGAACATATATAACTGATGACTTAAGAGAAACATTGAATCACTTTGCATTAACGAGAAGCAATCAAAAGATAAGAGAAGAAAGCGACCGCATATATAAGGCACTCAAAGCTGATATTCAAGATGTAATGGACGGTAAGGATGATATACGGATTATGCGTGTCGTTGACAGAAAGATAGGTAAGACATATGCACTCATTAGATTAGCATGTGAATACAATCTTCATATCGTTCCACGTAAGAACTTAGAGAGAATGTACAGGAATATAGCGCAGGAAGAGTTTGGAAAGACAATCAATGTCCTGCCAATATGCAAGAGTGGATATGCCAAAGAGAAAACTATGCGCGGATATACCAAAGGGAAAAGCCATATCGTCTTAAAGGATGAAGGGGTATCTGTTCAAGATATATTGGATTACTTCTATCCATTTGAAGTTAGAATAGTTGGGGTTAGTAGCCTATACGAGAGGTGGTAGAGACATGGTAATTGTAATAACAATGCACAAGTTATCCTATACCAAAGAATGCATGGATGAACTGTATGACAGATATCACAACATAGTAAGAAAGTTCAATAGGTTAGCGAATACAATTACATTCGCAAATGGAGACATTATTAAAGGTTACTCGGTCGATTCAAGAAGAGACGGACTAAGAGCAGATGTTGCGATAGGTGTAGGCGCTGAGTATCTCACGTGTCGTTCTAATATTCTAGAACCTGTATGGGATGAAGAAAAACTATATAAGTATCTTGATGAAGTTAAAATCTCAGTTGAAAGATATTTGCAACGAATAGAAAAAGATGTTGTTGATGGTACTGGCAGTTATGAGCCTATTGGAATATGCCCCCCATCCAATAAATACCAATATTAATCCAGGGCAGCGTCTCTCAGCTGGGTTTCGTACATTTGAAAAATTAATATAATCTTACATGATAGGGGGTGGTGGCATGGTTGCGGAGCCAGACATTAAAAAGGATCTTGTAAATCAACTCGAAAAAAACGGCATCCATGGCAATCATTACTTAGATCTAATCGATGATTACATGGCGATGTGGGGAATAAAAAACGAGCTTATCAAGGATATTGGGGATCGCGGAGTTCAGGTGAAGTGGGATAACGGCGGCGGCCAAACCGGAGTTAAGAAAAACGACTCCATTGCTGAACTCAATAAGACGAATGCCCAAATGCTGAAGATACTAAACGACCTGGATCTGAAAGCGAGTAGATCAGGACAGGCAGATGATGGCGATGAGGAAATGTAACTATCATCCATACATTGATTCATACATGGATGATATCCGCAATGAGATAATCCCGGCCTCAAAAGAAATTAAACAGGCGATGGATTACGTCGAAACAAAACTAAACGATCCAAACGTATTTATTGATAGTGCTGCAATTGAAAAAGGCGTGGAGCTCATGGAAAGGTATTTTGAATTCAAACTACTTGACTGGGAGCTCTTTATTTTTGCCTTGATCCATTGCTTTTATAAATCAAACGACACTGTTGTTTTTGACGAATTCCTAATTGTGATGGGAAGGGGGAACGGCAAGAATGGCTTCATATCCCCGGTGGCGTGGTATCTAACGACTCAATATCATGGAGTGAAGGCGTACAACGTCGATATCATAGCCAACAGTGAAGACCAGGCTGGAACATCCTTCGGCGATGTCTATGAAATGCTTGAGCGAACCTGGGCGAAGTCGAAGAAGTTCTTTTATAAGTCCAAGGAAAAGATAGTCAACCTAAAAACAAATTCTTATATCAAGTTCAACACCTCAAACGCCAGGACAAAAGACGGCAAGAGAACTGCTTGCTTGATCTTCGATGAAATTCACGAATACGAAAATTACAAAATGATTAGCGTGTTTACATCGGGTTTCGGTAAGAAAAAGCACTCAAGGACGTTCTATATCACGACTCAAGGACACATAAGACAGGGAGTAATTGATGATAAGCTAGCACTCTCTAAGGATGTTCTAAACGGAATAATCACAGAGTTAGGATTGTTACCACTAATCTATAAAATAGACGAAGAAAAAGAAGCTCTGGAACCGGATATGTGGCACAAGGCGAACCCATCTCTAAGGTTTTTCCCTGAACTCCAAAAAGAAATGAATAAAGAGTTTATCCAGTTGAAGTACGAGCCGCATATTGAGCAGGAGTTTTATACAAAGCGAATGAACTGGCCCAAAGGCAACAAGGACTTGATAGTTACCGAGTGGGAAAATATTGAGTCAACAAACCAAGAGCTGCCTGATATGGAAGGCTGGGATTGTACGGTTGGATTGGATTATGCATCGATCAATGACATGGCTAGTGTTAATTTCCATTTTAAAAGAAATGGAAAGCGCTATGATATATCTCACGCTTGGCTGTGCTTAAGCTCTGCTGATCTAATCCGAATACAGGCACCTTGGAAACTTTGGGCCGATAAAGGGTACTTGACATTGGTGGACGACAAGGAGATTAACCCAGACCTACTAACTGATTACATCCAAGAGCTTGGAGCTAAATACAATATCATTGGATTGGCCTTGGACAATTACAGGTACTCATTGCTATCATCGTCCCTCAGAAAAATAGGCTTTGACGCAAAGGAGTATAAAAACGTTTACCTTATTCGGCCCAGTGACATAATGAAAATTGTGCCCGTGATCGGGAGTTATTTCACTAATCAACTTTTCGTTTGGGGGAAAAATCCTCCCCTGTGCTGGGCTTGCAATAACACGAAGTTGGTTAGAGCGGGCAAGAGAGAGGGTACAGATACAGGGAATTTCTACTACTCGAAAATCGAAAGTAAGAGCCGAAAGACAGATAGTTTTTTAGCCTTAGTGGCCAGCGTAGTTATTGAAGATCGCATGGGTGACGGCGAAGAAGTGGTCGCGGACATGCCAGTATACAGCTATTAGACGCAAGGAGGAAGTAATGCTTAAAGCGTATTTATTGGCAGGGGTATCGGTGGTCATAATGAATCTATTTGCACCAATTACTCCAGGTGAAAACCTTATACTGTTTTTTATATTATCTTCTCAATACAAAGAGGAATGGCCAAAATAAATGGCTACAGCTATTAAGGAGGTGATAAGATTTGAGCCTACTAACATACATCCGAGATTTCCTAACCGGCGGCATCGTAACCGCCACCCAAGTAACAGACGATGAACTATATGCCATTGTCGCCGAAATACAAATTCGCGAACTTGCTTTCTGGTCCTGTGTAAACATGATCGCTAGTTCGATATCCAAATGCGAACTAAAGACCTTCGTCGGCGGCAAGGAAGTAAAAGGTCGAGAATATTACGCATGGAACATAAGCCCAAACAAAAATCAAAACTCATCCGCTTTTATGCATAAGCTGATATCACAACTTTACTTAAAAAATGAGTGCTTAGTCATCGAAGAGAACGGCCAACTCTTAGTAGCTGATTCATTTCAACAGCAAGAATACGCGCTAGTAGACAACACATTCGAGGGCGTTACAGTTGGCAATTACACATTCGCCACTAAATACCGAATGAGTGACGTGATGTTCTTCAAACTGTCTGAAAAAGACATGAGGCAAGTTACAAATGCCATCTATGAAAGCTATGGGAAACTAATCACCTACGGCATGAAAGCCTATCAGAAGTCACGCGGGAGCCGCGGGGTACTGGACTATGCCACTATCGCACAAGGTAATGAAGATGCCAAAACAGCCTTTGACGACCTCATGAATAACCGTTTCAAAAAATTCTTTACATCGGACAATGCCGTCCTCCCCCTCCCGAAAGGATATGCGTATACCGACATTGGATCAAAGACTTATTCCGATTCAAGCACGCGGGATATCAGGGCCATGATGGACGATATTAGCGACTTCACATCAAAGGGGTTTGGGATACCGCCCGCATTGTCTAAGGGTGATATTGCAGGGATTAAGGACGCAATCACGCTATACCTTACCGTCTGTATTGATCCATTGGTCGATAATATTGCCGAAGAAATAAACCGCAAGCGTTATGGATTCAAAGAGTTCAGCAAAGGAAACTACTTGAAGATTGACACCAAGTCGATTATCCACGTGGACCTACTAAGCGTTTCAACCGCCATCGACAAGTTGATAGCAAGCGGGGCCTTTACGATCAACGACATTCGCAAGCTGGTCAACGAGGAACCCATTGATGAAGAGTATGCAAATACCCACTTCCTGACAAAGAATTACAGTTCCATTGATGATGTTTTGAATGCTTTGAATGCGGGAGGTACGCCATGATTGATGTAAAGTTCAGGGGCAGGAGAATGATTGTTTCCTGCCTAAATTGCGGGCATGAACAAATGGGATACTCTAAAATCGATGGCAATAGATGCGATCAATGCGGTGATGGGCCGTTGGAAATTAAAAGATGGTTAGATGAAGAAGAACCAAAGAAAGGCACAATGCTTTGTTCTGAATGTGAAAAGCTAAATATCGCAATGCAATTATTGAAGGGGCTAAGTTGGAAAGATTCAAGGATAACATTTGACAGTATCCTGGGATTTGACAAGGAATCAGAAACTATCCTTATTGATGAAAAGAAACTCTTGAAGTTGATTCAGTTAGTAAACCCTATTCAGAAAGACCGCAAAATTAAACTTGTATAGATCCTTTATTAAAATTGAAAAAGCTATCAATTTGGCGCTTTATTTATAAAGCGTTTTTCATACGTTGAAAGGGGCTAAAAATAATGGCCAAACAAATGTGGGAATTAAAACAATCGACACAAGCGGATACGTTAGATTTATTTATCTACGGTGATATAGAAGACATAACCATTGACTGGACAACTTGGTCTATTGTTGAATCTGAAAACTCAGCGAAGTTTTTTAAAGAAGCATTGGCCGCACATCCTGACGTTAAGCAGATCAATGTCTATGTTAACAGCCCGGGCGGCTACGTAATGGAAGCTATGGCGATCAGAAACCAGCTGAAGAGGCATTCTGCTAATGTTACAGGATACGTTGACGGATTCGCGGCAAGCGCGGCTGCCTTTGTCCTGACGGGGTGTGATCAAGTCAAAATGTATTCAAACACGATGCAGATGATCCATAACGCACTAAATATTGCGATGGGAAATGCGAAGGAACTCCGCAAGGCCGCCGATGATTTAGATGCAATTATGGTCGGTAATCGCAAAGCATTTCTTGAAAAATCAGGTGGCAAGTTGACGGAAGAAAAGCTCATAGAATTGCTAGACGCGGAAAGTTGGTTAACTGCTGAGCAATGTCTCGAATATGGGCTTGCTGATGAAATAATAGTGGAAGAAAAGGACTTAACCGCAGCTAAACAAATGCTGCAAAAGATGAACACATCGATAGAGCAACAACTTAGCTATAACAAAGCCATGGCTGCGCAGCTCCGCGAATTAGCTGAACCGCCTAAAGAGCCAGATCCCGTACCGCCGGTACCCGACCCGGTACCCGACCCGGTACCCGACCCGGACCCAGCACCCCAAGAGAACAAAACACTAAAATTTATTAATGCGCTAATGCGCTAAAAAAGGGAGAGAAACACATGAAAAACAAAGACACTTTACAGGCAGAAAAAACCGCTATCCTCCAAAAAATCCAAAAGGCTATGAAGGACGATAACACGGAGGACTTTACTCAAGCCTTCGGGGAATTCCAAACCAATATTCAGGAGACGGTCATGCAAGAGGCGCACCTCATGGTGCAAGCGGCAGACACCACAGTCTTAACTTCTCGCGGAGTACGGCAACTCACCTCTGCTGAAAACAAATACTACGAGGGCGTAATCGAGGCAATGCGCTCAAGCAACCCCAAACAAGCCCTCACTGACCTTGAAGTCGTGATGCCAATCACAACAATCGATCAAGTTTTTATTGATCTTGTGGCGGCTCACCCATTGCTGGACGTAATTAACTTCCAAAACACCTCAGGATTGATTGAATTCATTGTTAACACCCATACCAAGCAATTAGCAGCATGGGGAGTCTTAACCGCTGCAATTGTGGCCGAGCTAACCTCGGGATTTAAAAAGATCCCCATGACCTTGCAAAAATTATCTGCTTTCCTTCCTGTCGCAAAATCCATGCTGGATCTCGGACCAGCGTACATGGACAAATATACCCGTACAATCCTGCAAGAAGCCCTCTACTTCGGGCTTGAAGCGGGTATTATCGGCGGTGATGGCAAGGACAAACCTATCGGAATGAATCGCCAAGTTGGAGAGGGAACTGTCGTAACTGGTGGAGTTTATCCTCTGAAGGTAGAGGTTCCAGTCGTAACATTAGACCCTATTACCTACGGCGCCTTGATTGGTGGTATGGCTGTAAGTCCCCAAGGAAACCCGCGGGCAGTTAACAGTGTTATCATGATTGTTAACCCATTCGATTATTTGACAAAGGTATTCCCCGCAACGACTGTGAGAAGTGCAGATGGAACATACAAAAATGACGTGTTCCCTTTCCCGACCCAAGTGATACAATCCACTGAGGTAGCAGTCGGCAAAGCTATATTCGGCTTACCTGGACGCTACTTCATGGGAATTGGAACAGCCAAAAGTGGCAAGATTGAGTATTCCGATGACTATAAATTCCTTGAAGATGAGCGGATCTATCTCATTAAGTTGTACGGTCATGGTGAACCCCTTGATTCGGCTGCGTTCGTTTATGCTGACATTTCAGGGCTGAAACCTGCAATCAGAGAAGTATTCGTTACTAATACATCTGATTCGGCAATTCCAATTTTAGAGCTAGCTGATGCAAGGTTAGCGAGCCTGGTATTCGGGGCATTGGACCTTACACCAGTCTTTAATAAGTCTACATTCAGCTATACCTTAGCAACGGTTAACGCAACTAACACAATTACAGCGGCTGCAATGGACGGAGAAGCGACAATCGCAATTACGTTGAACGCCGTAGCTCATACTAACGGCGCAGCGGCAACATGGTTAACTGGCGCGAACACTGTCGAAGTAACCGTTACAAGCGGAATCGAAACAGAGGTTTACAATGTTGAGGTTACTAAGTCCTAAGTAAATAAACCCTAAATAGGAATCATTAGGAGCGGTTGCTAAATACCGCTTCTAGTTATTTTTTGTGGAGGGAATCAAAAAACCTAAAAAGTAGGTGGTTAAATGTTACCGGGTGAATTATTAGAACCGGTAAGAAATTACTTAGATATTTCATGGACCGACCCGGCCGGCGATCAAAAACTGACCGGGATCATAGCGCGGGCAATGTCTTATCTAGATCTTAAGTCCGGGGTAACCCTTGATTATTCAATCGAGGATCTGCCACGGGCTTTACTCATGGACTATTGCCTCTACGCCAGATCAAATGCGCTTGACGAATTTGATGTAAATTACTTGTCGATGCTTTTATCTTTACAACAGAGGGAAGAGGTGGCTGCGTATGTTATCGCGCAAGCGGCAATCGTTCCCTGATGGCGTTGTTAGTGTCTACAAGGTTACCGACCTGGCTTTACCAGGTGACCTCCCGAAAGAAGGCCTAGTACTCAAGCAATCCCTACGCTACAGGGAAAGAACTGTTGGGATGTCGAGATTTTATCAGGCCCTCCAAAACAACATCAAAGTTGACTTCGTGATCCGCTGTCCTGAGGTTAGAGGGCTATCGGAAAAGGCCGCTGATATCCTGGTGGCAGTCCTGATTGATGGCCAGCAATATCAAGTGATGCAAATCCAGTATATTGAAGACTCAGCACCGAAATCCATGGATTTATCGCTTGAACGACTGGGGGATGATGTGTATGCAGTTGTCTGATTTGAAGGTTGCCCTTCTGACGGTGACATCCTCAGTCCGTAAGTTCGATGGCACAGGAATGACCTGCCCCTACATTGTGTGGGCTGAGGACGGCCAAGCAGACGCAGTATGGGCAAACAGTAGGATGCAAGCACAGGCCATTACCGGGACCATTGACTACTTCACAGCCTTAGACAATGACCCTAATTGCGTAAAGATACAAGACGCTTTAAATGATGCAGGAATAGCCTTTAGGCTGGAATCGGTCCAATATGAGCCAGACCAAAAAATAATCCATCATGAATGGGTGTGGTCAATTTGGCTAGGGTAGAGGTGTAAGAAATGTGTGCCAGATGTACGTTCGCCGCAGGTGATGAATTCGCACTAGCCATCTCCCGTCTTGCCACAGATTCAGATGTTATTGCCAAAAAGGCAATTTATGAAGGGGCTAAAGTAATAGCCGACAAAATCAAAAGCAATCTCGACGGGGTACTATCGCCAGAAGCGTCCGGCGAATTGGTGGCTAGTTTTGGTGTTACTCCTATCGAAAAAGATGCGTCCGGCAATTGGAATGCGAAGATCGGCTTTGATGGCTACGGCACAGATGGAGTTGCTAATCAATTAAAGGCCAGAGTTTTGGAGAGCGGATCTTCCAAGCAACAAAAAACACCATTTGTTCGACCGGCCGTGAATGCAACAAAGAAACAAGCCGTTGCTCGAATGGGCGAAGTAATTAACGAGGAAATCCAACGACTAGATTTATAGGGGGTAGAAAATATGGATAAACAGATAGAAACCAATTTTAGTTATCATGCGCCAAAAGAGGGGCAACCAAAGCTATATGAAGATTTGCGTGCAAATGCAAAATCTTTAGCTTATCTAATTAAACACACCGTCCCAGAGGGTAGAGAAAAGGCTTTGGCCTTAACTAATCTTGAACAAGCTGTATTTTGGGCAAACGCCGGTATTGCGAGAAATTAGATTTATAGGAGGTTAAATTATGACAGTAGTAAACAGCGCAACCACGGGGATAAAGAAGCTTGTATATGCGATCATGACCGATGAGCTGCTGGAAGCCTATGGACCAGTGAAAGAAGCCCCTCCAGTAATTAATATTAAGGTCGCGCCAAAGGTGGACATTGCCACTCTGTACGCAGACAACCGAGCGGTAGAAACAGCCGCAAGTATAGGTGATATACCGGTAGAGTTTGAAACACAGGATCTGCCGTATGAAGTTCAAGCTGATTTTTTGGGGCACGCGCTTGACCCGATTACGGGGATATTAACTAAGAACACAGCAGACAAGTCACCATACCTTGCCCTAGGCTACGAACGCACAAAGGGCAATGGAAAGAGCAGATACGTTTGGCTATTTAAGGTAATGCTTCAGGAATTCGCGGAAGAAACAAAAACATCAGAAGGTAAAGTGACATTCCAAACCCCTAAGATTTCAGGACTTGCGATTGCCAACTTAAACGGAGATTGGCTGAAAACGGGAGATGAGGACTCAGGAACAACACCCGCTACCGTAGCTTTCCTCGACACGGTACCGACATCTACGCCTGTTGACTTAGTCGCGCCAACCGTGACGAGCGTGCCAGATGACGCAGCGGTAGGGGTTTTGGCTGCATCTGATATGGTACTAACCTTCGACAAGGCAATTCAACCTTCAACAATGACCCCAGCTAACGTGTTTGTCATGATGGCCGATGGGACTACAGTGGCTGCAACGTTGGCTATTAGTGCCCTTAACACAATTGTAACAGTACATCCTATTAGCGCGTTGGCGGTGGGGGCCTATATCCTCGTTGCAACCACAAATATCAAGAGTGCATCTGGGATTGCCCTTGCTACTAATTACGTGGTTAATTTCACAGTTTAATTATTGAGGGTGGAAACGCCCTCTTTTATTTTGAAGAATTTTGGGGAGGAATTATCAATTATGGAATTGAAACTTGAATTTGGAACTGGGAAGATAGTAGACGGTGAAGAAATTACTGAAATGAGAACTTTTGTGACCAGGAAAATGATGTCCCGGCTCGTGGTAGAGGCGTTTGAGGTAAGGGATGAAATTAATTTAACAGAATTTAACACTGCTACTTTACATAGACTCGCGGATTTTGCCTGTGAAGTTTATGATAATAAATTCACCCGTGATCAATTATATGATGGGCTAGCATCTAACCTCCTAATTTCAACCCTAAAAGAAACTATGGAAGGTGTAATAAGTGGTGTAACAAAAAGACAGGATACGTTTCCCGCCGTCAAGTAAAACGGGGGAGAAATTAACTTTTTCAGATTGGCTGAAAGAAATGTATTTAGGGTTACTGAAAGATGGCTGGACGATGAATGACGTGGACTCCATGGACCTGTACCATTATTTGGATCTTCTGAGTTATCAAGCAAACAAGGAAGTTCGACAAGAATCAAACGCGCTGGATGATGCGGGACTTTAACGGGTGCTTATATTATGTCACTGAAAGGAGGTGGGCGTATTTATGGCTGAAAGTATTGGGCCTCGTCTGGAGGTGCAGGGGGAGCGCGAGTTCAAATCAGCACTACAGAGCATTAATAATGAGTTTAAGTTGCTCGGCTCAGAGATGAAATTAATAGCATCTCAATACGATAAGAATGATAAATCTACCGAAGCGCTAACCGCAAAAAGCCAAGCCTTAGGAAATCAAATAGACGCGCAGAAATCTAAAATATCTCTCCTAACAACTCAATACGATAAGCAAAACGAAAAACTCACAACCCTAAAGACAAAGTTGGACGCAACAAAAGCGGCGTTCGGTGCTGACTCGGCAGAGGTTGCGAAGGCGCAAAGGGAATACGATCGGCAGAATAACACGGTCATGGCACTGCAAACTCAACTTAACGGAGCGACTACCGGCTTAAACAACATGGACAGAGCATTGCAGGAAAACAATAGAAACATTGCCCTGCAAGAAAGCCAGTGGACACAGCTAGGCAACACGCTAAACGATGTCGGAGACAGGATGAAAAAAGTCGGGGACGGGATGAAAGACGTTGGGAAAAAAATGTCAACGTCGATTACTGCTCCAATTATGGCAGTGGGCGCGGCGGCAGTTGCGGCGTTTAAAGATGTCGACAAGGGCATGGACACCGTAATTAAAAAGACGGGCGCAACCGGGGAAACGGCGAAAGAGCTAGAAGAAATATACAAAGACCTTGCTAGTTCGGTCCCTGATTCGATGGAAGATGTCGGTGCGGCGGTCGGAGAAGTGAACACACGATTTGAGTTTACTGGCGATACCCTCAAAAAAGCAAGTGAGGACTTTTTAAAGTTTGCGCGTATAAATGATATGGATGTAAATTCAAGTATTCAACTCGTTTCTCGCGCCATGGGTGACGCGGGGATTGAATCGAGCGAGTATGGATCAGTTTTAGACATGCTAACAGTCGCAGCTCAAAAAAGCGGGATTGGCATGGAGGAGTTGACCGCAAGCCTCACTAAATATGGCGCACCAATGAGGGCGCTGGGGATTGACACAGAAACAAGTATTGCCATGTTCGCGGGATGGGAAAAAGCCGGGGTAAATACAGAAATCGCATTTAGCGGCATGAAGATAGCTATTGGGAAATGGGGGAAAGAGGGAAAAGATAGCACAAAGGAATTTGAGAAAACATTAAAAGCAATTAAGGACGCTCCTGATATCACAACAGCTACAGGGATGGCGATAGAAACATTTGGACAACGTGCCGGTGCCGATTTGGCCGATGCAATCCAAGGCGGTAGATTTGAGATAGGCGACTACGTAACGGCCTTAAAAAATGCAGGTGGAACCGTAGAAAGCACGTATTCGGGGATAACGGACGGAACGGATGACGCGAAGATAGCATTTAATCAAATCAAAGTATCTGCATCGGAACTGGGAAGCGTTATTGTTGCAACGCTAACTCCAGTCCTCAAAAGTTTGGGCGAAAAGATAAAAGAAGTTGGAGAATGGTTTCAGGGATTAAGTCCAGAAATGAAAAAAACAGTCCTGGTGATCGCTGGAATAGCCGCTGCAATTGGTCCCGTACTTGTTATTGTCGGGACTCTTATTAGTTCAGTTGGGGCCATAGCTGGCGCGTTTGGCGCAGCTTCTGGAGCAATAGCGGCAGCGGGGGGAATCATAGCGACTATAGTAGGAATTATTACAAGTCCTATAACCCTAACGATTGCAGCTATAGCAGCATTGGCCGCCATTGCCTTTGTCGTCGTCAAGAATTGGGAACCCATTAAGGCGTTTTTTAGTAACCTCTGGACTAGCATAACCACCACAACGACAGCCGCGTGGGAAGGGATTAAGCAGTTTTTTACAGGCATGTGGGTTGCGATCGGCGAAGGAATAACCTCCGTGTGGAATGGAATTGGGGAGTTTTTCTCAAACCTTTGGACCAGTATTACAACAACTGCTCAAACTGTTTGGAACGGAATTGGGACATTCTTCTCAACAACTTGGGATGGCATAAAAACAACCACAGAAGCAGTATGGAACGCTATCAAGGATTTCTTCTCTATAACTTGGAACGCTATTGTTTCTGCGGTCAATGCAATAATTGCCCCTTTCGTTGCAGGGATACTGGATTTTTATAATAATATGAGTACCGGAATAACTGAGATTATGAACGGATTTAAAACGGTTTTTACTGGGATTTGGGATGTCATAAAAAATTTGGTACTTGGAATTGTGCTTCTATTTATTGATCTTGTCACTGGTAATTTCACTCGATTCAAGTCAGACGCCGAGGGAATATTTAACAACCTAAAAGCATCTTTTCAACAAATATGGGATGGCATAAAGCTGATATTTACTGGAACTGTAGACGCTATAAGGGCTTTTATAGACACGGCGTGGGAACATATTAAGACCAACACCACAAACATGTGGAACGGGATTAAGGATTTCTTCTCAACTACCTGGAATAATATAAAAACCACAGCTGAAACGATGTGGAACGGTCTAAAGACGTTCTTAAGTACCTTGTGGACAGATATCAAGACAGCAGCATCAACGGCGTGGGAAACACTTAAAACATCCGTTATCTCCTTAACCACAACCTTGATAGCGACCATAAAAAGCACTTGGGAATCAATCTTGACTTGGTTCACAACCCTTCCATCGCGATTAAAGCAATATGCAACAAATATGTTTATGTCTATGAAAGATGGCGTTACTACAACTGTCCCGAAGGTTAAATCGGCAGTGGTGGACGGCTTAGAGCAGGCATGGAATTATATCAGGGCGTTGCCGTCGACTGCTTTAGAATGGGGCAAAGATATAATCCAAGGCCTCATCAACGGCATCCACAACAAAATTGAAGCCCTAAAAAACAAGATAACCGATGTAACAGATGCAATAACGGGCAAAATCAGAAGCATCTTAGGCATCCAATCCCCATCAACCGTCATGCAAGAAGTCGGACAATACACAATCGACGGGTTAATCGTCGGCATCGGGGACAGAGTGGCGGGCGTCGGCACCGCAATGGATGGAATCGTTTCAGCGGTGGCTAGTAAATCTGCCGATCTTGCGACGGTAGGGGCCGCGCTCGGCCAAGCCCTTACTACCTCTTTTCGCGACAACATCGACTACACGCCACCGAGAGACGGGGGCTACACCATTGTAGACGGAAAGCTTAACGGGGGATCTGGTGGCAGTGGTAGTGGTAGTGGTGGAAGTAAGCAATACGTAGATGCAGACGGTGACAACAGAATTGACTACACAGAAGACGAAGACGGCCATAAGGTCTACATTGCCTATCACGATGGGGGATTCGTCGGCAGTAGCTCTAATGGGATGTACGGAATATTTGATGGTCTGAAATTTGATGAGGTCCCTGCTATCCTCCAAGCCGGAGAATTCGTTTTGAGCAAGGAGATGATTCGAGGCATTACTAACTCGTCTAATCAAATGAGACCTCAAACCTCAAACACAAATAACAACAACTCAAGAAGCATTACGCAAAACGTAGTGATTAATTCCCCAACCCCATTAACCCCCTCCGAAGTCGCCCGTCAATCTCGAAACGCCATGCGTGAATTAGCACTAAACTTTTAAGGGAGGCGGTGAAAATTGAACCTAATTGAAAAGCTAACATACCTAAACGAGAAAGGGCAAAGCATAGAGTTTTCTGTGCATAGCCCTTTTTTCTGTTCGGAAATATCGGGCATTGATGGAATAAAGAACAATATTTATACGGCAAAGGGCGCTGGACAGGATGGCGTGACGGTAACGGGTGATAGCCTGGACATTCGGAGCATAGTTGTCCAAGGGACCGTTAGAGGGGATACAGAGAGGAACAGGCTAACTCTCTTGACCATCCTTAATCCCAAGCTAAAAAGCAAACTAATTTATGTCAATGCCGGGGCAGAAAAATATATCGAGTGCATAGTTGAAAAGGCTCCGACGATTACCAAGGAGAAATGGCCAAAGTACTTAGTCAGTTTCTTTTGTGCCAATCCCTACTGGCAAGATACAACGGAAGCAAGAGCAGAAATTGCGTTATGGGTTGGTGACTTTGAGTTTCCATTAGAATTGGTAAGCGGTGGAATAGAGATGGGCCACAGGGAACCGTCACTGATCGTTAACACGTTCAACTCAGGCGACGTGCCTTGCGGCATGAGGGTAGAATTCAAAGCCCTTGCAACCCTCACAAATCCATCCATCTTAAACGTAAATACTCAGGAGTATATCAAAATCAATAAGACTATGGTGGCAGGAGAAGTCCTGACCGTTACAACACATTTCGGAGGCAAGAAAGTTGAAAGTGTCTTAAATGGAGTCACGACGAACGCCTTCAATTATATAGATCTAGGCAGTACGTTCCTTCAACTGGATGTGGGCGATAATCTTATGAGATATGATGCTGATACGGGAATCGATAATTTAGAGGTAAGCATCTATTTCACGCCTCAATACCTGGGGGTGTGATGATGGAGTTATATATTTTCGATGCGAGTTTAAATTTCGTGGGCCTGCTGGATAACTTTATATCCCTCCAATGGACGCGCCGTTATGCAAAGTATGGAGAATTCGAATTACATTGTTCCCTGAACCCTGAGAATTTAGCTTTATTGGTAAGGGGAAACATTGTCTGGAAGAAGGACGATCCCGAAGCTGGATACATCGAATTCCGTCAAATGGACCAAGACACAGAAGGAAAAGAAACCCTAGTCATAAAAGGAAAATTCCTCTCGGGATACCTCAACAGGCGTATTATTTGGGGGCAGGAAACACTCCAAGCGACAGCAGAAACGGCCATGAGAACGCTCGTGACAAAGCATGGGATTACTCCAACGAATACAGATAGAATCATACCAAACCTTATTCTGTGGGCATTAAAAGGCTATTCTCAAGCGGTAAACTACCAAACAAGTTACATGAATCTATTGGATGAAGTCGAGAACCTGTGCGGGTTATCAGAATTAGGATACAGGGTTAAATTTGATGTTACTAACAAAAAACTCGTATTCGAAGTTTATGCAGGGCTGGACAGATCGGTCAATCAAATCGTCAACCCTCGCTGTATTTTTTCAAAGGAGTTTGAGAATATCCTCACTCAGCAGTACACAGACAGTCTAAACAACTTTAGAAATACGGTCCTAATCGGTGGCATGGGTGAAGGCACCGCAAGGAAACTCGTAACGGTCGGGACATCCGTTGGGCTAGATAGGTTTGAGGACTTTGTTGACGCGAAAGATTTAACGAATGTGGTAAACGAAGTTACCCTAACAGATCTGGAATACACAGCTACCCTTGTCGACCGTGGAAACTCCAAACTCGGCGAAACTCAGGAGATTCAGACGTTTGATAGCACTGTGAATCTTAATTCCAATCTAGGGTACAAAACAGATTTTGACCTTGGGGATATAGTCACATGCACGTCAAAAAAATGGGGACTGACCCTAGATACTCGCATCACAGAAGTCATTGAAGTCTATGAAGAGTTCGGACCAAGCATTAGCGTTACATTCGGAAACAATATCCCCACGATCATAGATAAAATTAAAAGCATAAGCAAGCAACAACAGTACGGAGCGTCAGCAACATCCACCAGTATCCCGACCACGGGTGACATCGATGGCGGGAGCTTTATTTAAGGAGGTGACAACCTTTGGAAAAGTCTAGTTTTTTTAATTCGGTAGCTGGCGACAGAAAATATGATGCTAGTATGTTCGCCACTTACTTTAACTCGTTCATATCTAACGGTGTATTCCCTAATCCCGGAACGAACTTACAAGTAATTGCAAACAATGATATGACAGTTACCGTAAGCATCGGCAAAGGGTGGATCAATGGCTACTTCTACCTAAATGATGCCGTTCTGATTCTTCCCATAGAAGTCGCGGACGGAATATTGAAGAGAATAGACCGTATAGTATTGCAATTTAACACCATCAACAGATCCATTACTGCAAAAGTTAAAAAAGGAACATTCGCAAGCACTCCGATAGCTCCGGTATTGCAAAGGGACGCGGATGCTTATGAGCTAGCCTTGGGTGATGTCTATGTTGGTGCGGGAGTAGTAAGCGTAGCTGACGCAAACATCACAGACCAGAGAATGAATACAGCTCTATGTGGTTGGGTAAATAGCCTAATTCAAGCAGATACGACGGCGATATTTGACCAATATCAGGCATGGTTTACCACTCAATCAGGCTTATATCGGGTAGATATGGCGACCACGGAAGCACAGTTCCAGTCAGACTTTACCACGTGGTTTGCGACAATCCAGGATATCTTAAGCGGTGATATAGCAGGAAATCTGCTAACTCTAATAAACGCAATCCCTAAAGTATACAGGGGTACGACTCCACCAACGACCCCAACTTCACTGGATTTTTGGTTTAAGCAAATTTAGAGGGAGGTGAATTGTCTTGTCCCAAACTATACAAATTAAACGAGGTCTAAAGGTAAATCTGCCAATTTTAATATCAGGCGAAGTCGGATTTTGCACCGACACCAAAGAAATTTATGTTGGCGATGGTGCGACCAACATCTTCGCCGGTCGGGTGATGATGGGGACATACGCAGCCCGTCCAAACGCAGGAGCAGCTGGGCGATTATACTACGTTAATAGCAGCACAAATCTTGGCTATATATACATCGATGATGGCGTTGCGTGGCAAAGAGCAAATGTAATTAGCCTCGCAGATCTGACGGGTAACTTAGACAACGTTGCGGATGGCACCACTTATGGCAAGGTTAAGCTTGCTGAACTAACTGCCGGACAGGTTAACCGAATTAGTGATGGAACGAATACGGTCACAGCTGCTACTGCAAATACTCATATCAATGATGCAACAAAGCACCGGCTAATAAACGATGCCGGACTCACAGTTACGGACCTATGGTCGGCGCAAAAGGTTAATAACGCCATTGAACTGGCCAAACACAATATTGAGCCTCAAGCGAGCGTAAAGGATCAGAACCTTCTTACTCCCCCAGCGTCACCCGTGTTGGGTGATAGATATATAGTCGCCGTTGGAACAGCTACTGGGGCTTGGCTGAGTAAGAATACTCAAATAGCCGAGTGGAATGGAACTGCATGGGATTTTTATGTACCCGCAACTGGCTGGAATCTATTTGTGGATGACGAACTTAAAATGTATGGTTGGAGCGGCACAGCCTGGGTAAGAACCGGCGGAGCACTTCAAACAGTTACAGCAGGTTCTGGACTCACAGGCGGAGGTCAAGCGGACACAGTTACTGTTAACGTAGGGGCAGGGTTAGGGATAATTGCAAACGCTAATGACGTGGCCGTTAAGGCATATAAGGGTGTAACGGTCGACGCAAACGGTGTGGCCGTAAACATTGATGGAGCAAGCATTACCTATGACGCTGCAAATGGAAATAGACTGATGGTCGCAACTGTCGATGGTGGGACCTTTTAGGGGGAGATGATATGGCTCGTAAAGTATTAATTACAATCCGTAAAGGTCTTGAGGTTAACCTTCCAACCCTCGCCGATGGCGAGCTCGGAATTACGACCGATACCAAGAAACTCTACATTGGCACTACCGGAGGAAATGCTCTGTTGGTTGCGGCTCAAACGGTAGGGGATATGCTCAAATCTATCTATGATACCGATAACGACGGCAAAGTAGATTGGGCCGAAAATGTGGATTGGAGTGGAGTACAAAATAAGCCCACTATCCCAAAGATCACGACGGGTACGGTGGCTCCATCCTCCCCCACAGCCGGAGATTTTTGGTATAAAATTTAAAGGAAGTGAAAATGTGGCGGATATAAATTTACAAATGACCCAGAGAAATGCAGGGAATACGGCATGGGATAATCTTAACCCAATCACCATAGTTGAGAATGTAACAGGGGCCGCGAAACAGGCAGACCTTACTGCGCATTTGGCGGATGTAGCGTCACAAGTAGTTGGTAAAGGTGCCGATATGATCGCATTGCCAGACCCAAATAACCACTTTACATCTACTAATGTCCGAGGAGCTATGGATGAGCTTTTTACAAATGTCGATAGTGGCAAAAATAATGTTTACTCCGCTATTGTCGGCAAGGGAACTACGCCAGCAAGCCAAGACTTTGCTGATTTAGTAACAGGAGTAAACGCCATTAGTACAGGTAAAAAGTGGGCAAGCGGAAGTGGGACAACCACATCTTTGGCACACGCTACTGTAACAGGGTTAGCATTTAACCCAAGTATCATAATTATAAGTATAGGAGGTTCTACTATTGAATGTATTTTATCATATGATGCAGTTCATATGTATCAGTTTGGAATGAGCACTAACCAGTACGCAATAACTGTAAGCTATGGCTTTGATGCTATACTTACTGGTCGAGCAAGTACGGCCTTTACATGGGAAGCATATGAATAAATTTAGGAGGTTTCGCAAATGAACACATTAATAATTTATGATAATACCGGTTATGTAATTGACGTAAGAAGTGGAGATCCAGCACCAAGGGAACCCATTGGCATACCTTTTATATGGGTAGATATTCCGACTGGCAAACAAATTAAAGTTACTAATGGAATCGGAGTAGATGTATCGGTTACACCTAATGTAGTTATTTTGGAGGATATTCCAAAAACGGATATTGAGCTAATCCAAGAACAACTCCAAGCAACCCAAGAAGCGGTTGACTTTTTAGTTATGGGAGGAATTTAAAATGGCAGCATATTTAGCAATGAGAATCGAAGCGGGTAAATTAGATTATGTAGCGGTGACCGCGAAATACCCACAGTTTAAGTCAGACATTGAGTTAATCTTAGTTGCTGATGGCAAACAAGATTTAATCGTTGCTTAGTGAACAGTAGACAGCGGATGGGTTCCAAAACCTAATTGTACCCATAGTTTAATCTCAATAGGGCATAACGAAGGGCTGAGAAGCCTATTTTTTATGCCCTTCTAATGAACTACAGACCCATTATGCGCAATAAATTAGTCCCCAGTCATTACGACTAGGGACTTTGTACATTGGCAATTCTATTGGAGGGAAGGCAGGAATATTAAAGAGGTGATGATGCAAATTACTAGACGCAGGGTGTCGGGATTTCGTGGGCAGGTTATTGGTATCGGTCCTCACTGCCTATGCGTTGCACCTTCTAGGTTACGCGAGCGAATTCACCTATCTTGGCTCAGAGTTGCCCTCCAAAACGGTAGGGGATTCTCTGAATTAACCCGATGCGCAGTTACAAATTACTTTGTAGTGGGGCAGTTTCCTACCGAATACTTGCTCTTTATTGAACATATCGCCAACCCCTTTAACTACTCCAGAGATTTGTTTGTATTGGTCGTCAAGCCCTACAAAGATCTCCTTGGATGATTCAGCAAATTTAGCCATTGGATTAGTGAAGTTTAGCGATTCTTTCATTGAGGTTGCAAGAGCGAGACTCATCTTGTTACCGTACCGGCTTTTTATCCGGTACCTCTGCGCATTACTGTGCAGTTCAGCATACTTCTTCACCCTGCGCCTAACAATTTGCATCAAAAGACATTTAATATTCGTCTTTCATCTTTATTTATTTTACTATTTCGACACAAAGAATGAAAGCCCTGTAATATCATCAAATTGGCAATCGCTTGCTAATTTGACAAAAAAATAACGTCCTTCGGGGCGTTATTGAACTAAGTATTGCTTGTGTGATAGTTTTCGTTTCTCATCAGACATGGAAGCATAGATCAAAGTGGTAGCAGGATCCACATGTCCGAGGAGCCCCTGGACGGCTACCAGCTCAGCACCGTTGTTCAACATCAGCGTAGCGAAGGTATGCCGGAATATATGTGGGTACACGTTTTTCTTTACTTCAGAACGTTCAGCAATATTGTTTATTTCACACTGGATTCCGCGCTTCGAGAGCCTTCGGTATGGTTTCCTCTCGGTAACAAATAGCGCATCAACGTCGTCAAACCGTCTCATTAGGTATTTTTTAAGATGGTATAGCGCTTTGAAACTAAAGTAAACAGGTCGTTCTTTATCTCCCTTGCCGATCACCAGCACAGACATGGCTTGGTAATCTATATCTTGACGGTTCATACGCTGGATCTCACTAAGTCTGCCGCCTGTCGCATAAAGGACTTCGATAAGCGCCCGTTCTCGCGGTGTAATGCAGGCCTCCCGTATCATCTCCAACTCCTCGATGCTTAAGGCTTTCGGGATCCTTTGTTCCTTCCTGGGTGGGTTAATTCGCTTCGTTGGGTCCATTGGAATTATTTCCTCTGATGCTAACCAACCGAACATACTTTTCAGGACTGATAATCGGCGTGAAAGAGACGATGTTTTGAGGTGACCAGACTCTGAGAGGTAACTGCGGATATCCGCTGTGGTAACATCCGCTGCGGCTTTAGGGACACGTTCAGAGAAGATACGGAGTTCTAAGGCATAGCCCTTAAGTGATAACTTGCTGAGTCCTTCGAGCTTTTTTCCAGCTAAGAACAATTGTATTTTTTGTTGTAGATCTGGATGACCGCTGGCCATTAAAGCGGGTTTGATGTCGTACTGCGCAAAGATGCGGGATAGGTTCTGATGGAGTTCGAACTTGTCCACTTTGGGGCAAGAAGAAATGACTCCCATTACTTGCTCGAGCATTATCTCGGCGGTACTGCTAAGGATTCGTGTAGCCATAGTCAACATCACTCCCCTTGTCTAACCCGGAGCGATCGCTTACAATATCAGTAAGGCGCTCCGGTGTCTTGGATAAGCACTCGTTCGAGCTGGGCAGGCGGAGACGGGTGCTTTGCATTTCCTTGCGCCGGTTATGAGCTCCGACTGGCCTTAAGAATAAACGGTAGTTATTCAATCTTAACGCAATATCCCATGGCTTCGTCCCATTCCCAAACATTTTGTTTTGGCTCTTCTCCAAGTTGCTTTTCAGCCTGCAAAATAGCGTTCCGAAGAAAAGTTATCTTACTAACGCCTAGGATTTTGCATATTTTTTCAAGTTGTTCTTTTTCCTCGGGAGATACCTCAAACACTATTTTGACCTTGCCTTGCGGGAGAGACATGACATATTCCACCTTTATCTTTTATATTTTCGGCCCCTAATGGGAAGCCCGGTGACGTGATTCCATCCGTACCCGTATACGATGTTGATAATAACTCCGCGACTAACATGGTATTTGTGCGCCAGCTCCATTTGTGTTATAAATCCTGACCCGTAAAGCTGGAATATCTCCAACGCTTCAGCTTCAGTAATTATCGCACGTGGGTGATTTGAGCCCTTAGAGGGGTTAGGACGGTTCGCTATCTTAATCTTGGTATCCACGTTGTGATTTAACCCAATATGCCCTTCTGAAATATGCTCGCGATGTTCTGTACTATATTTTCTTCCCAGCAAAGATGTGGGTTTACCCGTTCGGATTAATCGTATTTTTTCGAGGGTTTCCCGAGTTGGCTTCTTACCTAAATTAGCTTGCCTTAGCTTTTCCTTGTGTTCGTCCGATAACTTATAGTTTCCAAGTGCTCTCCTGGTGGCAACTATTTTAGCAGACCATTCCTTGCCATATCTAGTAGACATGCGCTATATGTCCCCCTTGTTAGCCTCACGCCGGGATGCCCCGACTGGCGTTATGGTTTAGTACGCTTTTTCTAGTTTGAGCATTTCCTCAAAGCTGATCGTTTCGGCAAGCTCGGCGAATGCACTAAAGTCTTCCCTTACCATAGATTCTCCACAGTCGATGTATTTTCCGTACTGTTCAACTTCTGCCTGCAGTTCGCGCCATTCTTTGTAGATGTTAGTTAAGTTTGTCACGTTGGCATTGCCTTCGTTTATTACACAATCAACATTGTCGTAGTCGAACGAATCAAGTTCTTTTTGATTGTCGCCCTTGATGTCGGAGAAGATCCAGTAAACAGTGCATTTATTACCTTTAGTATCTACAGCTTGAGCAGACATCTGGAAGTCAAATTCTTCCCCTTCTTCAACGTCGTTGTAATTTTTAGGGTAGCTCAAAACTCCGTTTGTAAAATCAGCATCGGTTGTTAGCGTGTAGTCGTTGCCCTTGAACGTAATAGTTGTCATTATAAAGACTCCTTTGCGCTTCGATCCCCTTCGTGACCTGCAAGCAATCCTTTGATCTAATATAATTATACCACACGTTCCGTATGGTAGCAATAGCTAAAGAAGAATATATAAAGTTTATTTTACCGTCAATCGACGGTTATTTTTATGCTCGAAAATGAAGGGTGGTGATCTTTATGTTTTGGTTTTGGCGGCTCATGTCAACAGTGACATCGCTTTAATTGTCAAAGAGCCCGCGAGGACTCACCACTCACGGGCTCTAATCAATTAGGAGGGTTTGACTAATGGAAGATTGCAGATGCGTTATGAAATCAGAGATAGACCATATCAAGACGGATATCCTCGACATCAGGGCAACTGCAAAGGAACAAAGCAAGGATATGCTGAGCATGAGGGATTCCCATACTGAGACTAAGATTTACATCCGGCAGATCCAAGATAGTCAGGTGGTTATGGCCAAAGAAACCAAGGATAGTTTAAGCTTGATGGCTAGGGAAACTAAGGAAAGTTTAGGCGTTATGGCCAAAGAATCCAAGGAGAGCCAGGCTGCCCAGGCGAAGGAAACGAAAGATAACCAGATCGCCATGATGAAGGCTATTACTGAAATTAAAGATGAGCCGATCAGGAACTTCAAGTATTATAAAATGGTTGGTTGGGCGTTTGCGATAACTTACGTTTTAGGCACAATCTTTGGAATCGTAAAGACAGTCGCTCCACAACTGGTTAAGTGAGGTGTAACATGCTCAAGGAAAACGATGAACTCCGCAAGCTGCTTAACGTCGATACTTGGCACAAGGCAGGATTAACAGGCGAAGGCGTAACAGTAGCCTTAATAGATAGCGACGGCATAGCTCGCCAGATCATGAAGGACTATTTCCTCGATATGCTAGGCACGCAAAAGGAGATAGGCCATGCCACAAACGTTGGTTTTTCTGCTCACGAATTCGGTCCTGGTATCAGAGTATTAGTTTTCCGTAACAATGATAGATCGCTCGAATGGATCAGGGAGCACAAAGATGAAATTGACCTTATTAATGTGAGCTTAGCCGGCATATCTGGAATGCCTGCGCCACAGTTTCTAAAGTATGAAGAGATCGGAATCCCTTTAATCTGTGCATCCGGCAATGATAATTACGAGGATGAGATCAGTTATCCGGCTGCTTACCCCTTTACGATTGCCATAGGGGCGACAACCAAGACTGGCCAAGATATAGCCGGATACAGTAACGAAGGCCCTGAGCTTGATGCAGTAGTCCCTAGTGAAATTCACGTCCAGAGGGATGACGGTTATATCTGGTCCGTCAACGGCACTAGCTTTGCATCTCCCACAGCCTGCGGAATGCTGGCCTGTTATATCCAGTGGAGGAAGGAACATGGATTATCTAAGCTAAAGCCAGAAGAGGCGAGATCGTTCATCCGGGAAAACTGCATCGACATTAAGGATAAAGGTTTTGACTACGACAGTGGTTATGGCCTTTTTTGTTTGCCAGAAATACCCATACTAACCACTATCCCCGTTATCACTGAACCAGTGATCCCTGTCCCAGCGATAAAAGAAAAGGAGATTATAGCCATGCCAAGGATTTATATTAGTCCATCGACGCAAGAAGACAATCGTGGAGTAACGCCCTTCGGAACTGAAGAATTCGAAATGAATAAGATCGCTGATGCCTTGATTCCCCTTATCATAAAAGATGGAAGGTTTGTAATTAAGCGCAACAACCCATCCATGGACGTCGCACAGATCGCAGTAGACTCTAACAACTTTAAGGCAGATGCTCACGTTGCGATCCACTCAAACGCTGGAGGAGGGCAGGGGACTGAAGTCTATGGTTACGCCCCTAATACTAACTCTGATCGTTTAGCCAAGGCTCTTTATAATCAGATTGCGCCACTGAGCCCTGGCATTGATCGGGGAGTAAAGTATAATCCAGGATTAATGGAAGTCGGAGACAGGGTCAGTGCTACAGCCGCACTGATAGAACTGGGGTTCCACGACGATCTTAAGGATGCAACATGGATAGCCTATAATCCAGAGATGATCTCCAAGGCTTTGTACATGGGGATATGCGACTACTTTGGATACGATTATAGGGCTTTGACTGTTGCGCCTCCTGTGGTTAATCCTGTGCCCATTGTAGTGGATAAAGATATCTACCTCAGTGTCAGGTGTTACCAAAGCAAAGCTGATCAAGCAATCCTCGATATAAATAAATTAGGGTTTGCGGCCAAGAGGATGGATTTAGCGTAATTCTAATTGTACTTTTCCCACTTATATTATAAGCACGGAAAAAAAACAAAATTGGCAAGCGCTTGCCAAAATGAAAAGGGGGAATTATCATGGACATTGTTCTATCGTATCTCCAGCAATACTGGGGACTAATTCTATTCGTTATCTGCTTCATCGTGTTTCTGGTGGCACAGGGAAGGACAAAGGCGACCAAGATCATCCTGTCTCTCATGCTTCGAGCTGAGAAGGAAGCGGAGGCGCTGCTACTGAAGACGGGTGACGATAAGTTTATGTTTGTTGTCAACTATGGCTATAATTTACTGCCTAAGACTGCCAGATTAATTATTACTTACAGTATGTTTGAGAATATGGCCAATACACTTTATGCCACAGCTAAGAATTATTTATCAGTATTGAATACAACCGATGATAATATTAAGCCGAAGCAGGAAGAGATTCAGGAGGAGAAGGTAACTGATCCGGGATAAAGATAATTTGACATGACAAAAGCCCTCTTGCCAGAAATGGTGAGAGGGCTTTTTCGCGTTCAGGTTAGATATTAGGTGATGTGAGTTTGTTATTATTGTAAAATCATAGAGGAAAATGGAAAGTTCTGTAGAATGAATGTAATGACTTAGAACATAAATGAACAACGCTTCAAAAGCGCGGGGAAATGAATATAATGGAGGTAACATAGTGAGTGAAAAAAAGAATGTAATTTCTTTTCTAAATATGAAAGGTGGAGTTTGCAAGACAACTTTGTGCAAGGAAATGGCACTTTTCCTTGTTAAAAAAAAAGCTAAGAAAGTATTAATTATAGATATAGACCCTCAAGCTAATTGCACACAATCATTCTTTGAAAGATATAATGTTATGGGGATAAGCGATGTGGACGAAGGAGAGCTTATCCAATCTGACACAAATTTGCCGTCAATTGAAAATGTATTTTCAAAGTCTCATGGGCGATTAAGGGAAGTAGCTTTAGCAGATATAATATTTGAATTAGATTCCGGATTGCATATAATTCCAGGAGCGCTAAATACTGTCTTTATGGAAAGAGAAACCGGTAACGGTTCTGCAGAACAAAAGTTAATTAATTTTATTGACCAATTTGGGTTGCAAGATGTATATGATTATATTTTTATAGATTGTCCTCCCACATATTCTTTCTACACGGTTTCAGCATTATTAAGTTCAAATTACTATTTCGTGCCTTTGAAACCGGATGCATACTCTCTTTTAGGATTAGACCTATTGGAACGAGTGGTAGCAGATCTGAAGAGCGCCTATAGAAAGAATTTCAGTAGCAGACCCCTTACTAGCTTAGGGGCGATATTTACTTTAATCCCCAAAACCCCTGCGAAAGGGACTTTGAGAAATATGAATCAGATAAGGGAATCATTCCAAGAAAAAGAAATGTATTTTTTTGAAAACAATTTCCCCAGAGCTGATAAATTATCCACATCCAAATTATCAACATTTATAATAGATAGGCAAGACGTAGAATTATTAGGAAAGTTGACAGTAATCTGTGAAGAATTTGAGGAAAGGATGTCTGATTTAGATGGAGATTAAGGATCTTTTAAAATCTAAAGTTAAAAAAATACAAGATATTACTAACCTTAATTTATTAAGATATGAACTGTTCGCCATATTTGCAACTACGATATTATCAAAGGAAGAATTTAAAAGCAATAAGGATATTACCAATTTTTTAAATGTCTTTGGAATTACTTTTAAGGAATATGTTATGAAAACAAGAACACTGATAATGGCTAAAACATTAAGAATAATTGAAAAATTAGAAATGAATGATCTCAATGTCTATAAAGAAGATTTAAAAAAATTATATTTAATAGAATCAGACGATGATCACACAAAGAATAATGCTACAAGGCAGGAAAAGAACTATATGAAAGACATTTTAAATAAATATTCTAGAAATAAAAATTAAGATATGCGAAACGAATATAATGAATTTATCAAAAAACACTTCCCCTATTCAAGTTGCAATGAAAACGAGAGCATAGAATTATTATATGCAAGAGTTTGTGAAAACAATTTAGTGACTGAGGTATATGAAAAGTATATTCTTGCCGAGGAATGCGGTATTAATTATCACTTTATATTTTTGCAAAAATATAGAAATCAGTTAAACAAATTATTGTTGTATTTGCCATTGAATGAACCCTCAGGTATTAACTTTTGTATGAGAGCTACAATTGAGAATTTAATAAAATTCTTGTACTCTATTTACTTTAGAGTTGATTTGCAAAGTGTTACTAGATGCAAGTTCAGACATATAAGAGAGGGCCTCAGCGGGGTAGAAACCGAAAGCTATATTGATAAAGTTAAAATGAATATTTTATTCAATTTTTATGGAAACTTTTCAAATTCTATTCATGACAAAGTGGAGGATCAAGAATTCCAATTAGAATATATGGAAAGTATTATTGAGACTCGTGCATTTGGTCTGGTCGAATTAGAGGTCAAGGTGGTCACTATGTTAAATATTTATGAATCATTGATATGTAATATTTTCGAAATCAAAGAGGAAACACTTTCTTCCAGTGATATTCTGAGGTTAAAGAAATCTTTATCTTCGAACAGATTTAAAAAAGTAGTAAATAATCTCTATAAAAATGAATGAAGGTAGCGGCCTCGATACACGCAATGACCAATTCCCGCTATTAAAGTCCTTGCGCACTAAACACTCATCGATCGGAAACGATGGGCGCTTTTTCTTTTGTAGCGATCATGTCCAAACCAGTAAATTGTATTCAAGGCAACAAATCACAAATAACTAGATGCTGGAACCGAGAGGAACGATCAACCATGCTCATACCCAACGAACCCCTCGGCAGACGAATTGCCCGCTTGAGAAAAGAGCGGCTGCTAACCCAAGTAAAGTTGGCCGAACTTGCAGGACTGTGGCCCAGATACCTCAGTGATGTGGAAACAGGGCGAAAGAATCCGCGAATGGATACGATTGCACGGATAGCAGCGGGGCTAAGGGTTTCGATCGGTGAGTTGGTTGGACATATTTAAATGCCCCTCGCCTTGGTTGGTGGGGGGCTTTAACTATGTACTTTTGTCTTTCACGCAATTTTCACACATAACACCATTAACATGATAAAATAGGGAATGTTGGAGCTAATCCTATAAGAAAGGGAGAGATGTTCAATGGATAATAATCAAGAAGATATGTCACAGCAAATAGGCTTCTCGGACGAATTCACGTATAATGATCAGCCAATAAAATATGAGATCACAAAAGATAATACTGTAAGAATGTATGTTGAGGATTGTGCCCTGGCGTTGGGTGTAACCCAATCCAAAGTACTAAAAGACCAGACAATTTCAACGACTGTTAGATGGGAAAGAGTTTATGAGGATTTAGTAGGTATTGAGAGAATCCCCAACGCTGGGGATTTGAAAAGCCTAAGTGCAGAAACCAAAAAAAATATCAGAGATGAACTTAAGGACATGACTATTACTGAAACGCAACTGTATCTCTGGAGTTTCAAAGTAGGAAGTGAGCAGGGCAAGCAGTTTAGAAATTGGTTGGCAACTATAGTCCTCCCTAACCTTAGGCAACACGGGATATATGTTACCGGTATGGAAAGTATGTCTGCTGAAGAGGTTAAGTCAGTCACGGATCAAAGAATCGAGAGATACATATTAAGAAAGTTTGGCATCGGAATCAGGAGAGAATTAACGGACATAATACAAAAAGTAATCAAGCCAGCACCCTTTGAAGGATACAAATATGGAATTTATACAAACGTAGTTTATAGAGTTTTATTTGGGATGGATTGTAAACCATATAAAGAGTCACTAGGCTTGGCAATTAAAGATAGCTTAAGAGATAGTGTAAGCACCACAGAGATAAATAATATTACAAAGGCAGAAGACTTTATGGGCAACTTAATAATGTCTGGGATGACAGATGTTTCTCTGCTCGAAAATCTTATGGGGAACTGGTTTATAAATGTAAATAAGGGCGTGTAAACACCATGGAAATCGTCTCAACCCCAATCACCATCCTAGCTCACTTCGACCTCAACGGCACGCCTCACCCGCTGCGCTTCAAGCTCGCCGACCGGGAGCACAAGGTCGAGCAGGTGGTCGCAGTAACCGAGGAGAGACTAGCCGGCAATAAGATGCTTTGCTTCAAGTGCCAGAGTGAGATCGATGGAGAGCTTAAGCCGTTTGAAATTAAGTTCGAAAAGAGCACCTGTAAGTGGTTTCTGTGGAAGATGTAGAGAATAATAAACGTTGTACGTGGAATAATACACCTAAATCTTTTTTCCTCTTTCTTCCCTCTCATCGGTAACGGTGGGGGGGCTCTTTTTTTGTCGTTGACATAGCTTAACTAAAACAGTAAGCTAGTTTCAAGAAAATAAATTGCCGGATGTGCGCGAAAGAAGGCGAGATTTTCATTTGATCATTATTAACAAAACTGTCTGCAGACGAATCACCTATTACAGACAAAAGCGTAATTTATCCCGGGAAGAGTTGGCAGCTAAAGTCGGTGTTCGTCTCAATCATCTTATCAGCATAGAAGCTGGATTAAAGACCCCTCGAATAAACGAGCTCGTACAATTAGCTGCCGGACTAGGCATCTCGATCGATGAGTTGGTTAATAATAAGTAAGGCTCACACTGAACAGTGGGGGCCATTTTTGGTGCTGGAGTTGTGCGATTAGGGTGTATATTAAGGGTGTATATTAACTTATTTGCTTAATATACACCCTTAATATACACCTTGCGAATGCTCGTAACCCTCGCGTACCAAGGGTTAAGAGCATCTTCAGATCGGTGCTGATTTACTTGGTTTTTTATGTGTACTATACCCCCTTTTCCTTACTATTTTTCTAACTTTAATCTCGTTTCTTTGCGGACATAAAAATACCCCCTAGCACGGCCCGTCAGGAGCCGGTGCGCGTCGGGGGGTTGTGGTTACTATTTAAAAGGTTTCTTTAATTTTAGACTTACTGCTGCTGTTCAATCGTGATTTCCCACGGGGTAAACGCGGAATTGATCTTAAAGGAGTATTGCCCCGGGGCTAAATGCAGATAAGAAACATCTTTTCCAATACCCTGCATGTTGGCGACAACCCCCACTGGCGTACCTTTAGTATCTTGAATATAAATCTGGAAGATACCTTTTGCGTCAGTTGTTTCCCAGTTTACCCTCGTGTCCTCAGTGACCGCAAAATTTTCGGTATCCTTGGCTCCATTTCCGGACCATGAGTTAGTTACCACCCATTTCTTTTCTACTACAACAGGGGCAGGAGCAGCGGGGGTATCGACTTCTTTTGGTGGCGTACAGAACCATCTCCAAGTTCCGTCAGATGCTTTTGCGAGGTGCATAGAATCTGCAGACGTAGTTCCATCTTTTAGGCTATTGGTAAAGGAAACTTCTGCAACGTTTTTGTATTCCACACCAGTCCCTTTTGAATCCGTCCAAGTGTCAAGAATGACGACTTTATCAACACTAAAGCTTTTTATTGATTCAGCATATACGGCACGAGTTGCCTTGTGGTCAGTTATAAATTGCTCTTTAGGATACTTAGCTTGGATATTTTGGTGTAGCGAGACATATATCTGATCCCATTGTTCAGAGACATATAGTGTCAAATAGTTATTGATAAATGTTTTAGCGGTATCGATATCGCTGGGAGCGGTGGCTACCTTATCCGCAGCCTTGGTGTCAGCAACTGTCTTTGTCGATCCGCATCCTGCAACTGATAGCATGATCAATAGGGAAAATAATAAATACATGATCTTTTTCATTTCGGTTTTCCTCCTCTTGGGGGTCTTATGGCGCCCCTTGCCTTTTAGTAATCTTACCTTTTAAACAGTTATTAAGTTCTATGCGAGATAGGGTATTCCCTGCTATGAGATAATATTAATTATTCTGTGACACTTTTATAGTATTATAATAGGAAGCTTTTTTGTGCCCTAATGTTGCACAAATGTTGCACAAACTATTAAATTATTATTGTAACCCATTAAACTATAATTTAATATTGCAGTTAATGAAATAAAATTGTCACATAATAAGCATGTAGGAAAACGCTTGCAACAAGGATATTTACGTTATTGCTCCCAGTGCAATCTACTGGATTTAGGTTCCAGCGGGTAAACCGTGCAGGTTCAAGTCCTGTTTCCCGCACCACTACTGAAC